>SXGT01422849.1_pt1 | contig 32553 bp, 26 predicted proteins | sample 3176221 | NCBI WGS metagenome assembly SXGT01 (sample SAMN11356862, study PRJNA531348) | freshwater metagenome | isolation source: freshwater sample F1-120 | place: China: Fuxian Lake, Yuxi | collected 2017-12-25
CCGAGGTCTGCGGCAAGCGCGTTGGTCTTGCCCGAAGGCAGCACGGCGACGCGCGGGGGCAGCGGAAAGCAGCGCGCGGCGGCGGTCAGCACGTCGCGAACGGTGCCGTCGCCGCCGTTGATCACCAGCGCGTTGACCCCCTCCGCCGCGAACGCTGCAAGCGCCGCGTCGAGCTCGGCGTGCGAGCGCGGCGCGACACAGTTCGCGTCGAGGCCGTGATCCAGGCCATGGCGCGCGACGTTCAGTCGCGCCTTGCGGTTGCGGACGATGCCGATCCGCAGCTCGCGCGCGCCGTCGCGGAACATCCGGTCAAGCGGCAAGACTCTGGGGGCGACGACCTGACCAGGCTGCCGCAGCGCGTTGGGGGGCAGCCCCTCAAAACGGAGAGACACGTCAGGTGTCATGCAGGGAAAAAACTCCGAAACGTCACGTTAACGTAATGACGGCGTGGCAAAGGTCAATCAGCGTGGCCCCAGTGCGGCCCGCGAAGTTCCTTTCGCACCGGAATTGCGGCGGTTTTACGGTTGCTCGCCGACGCCCGCTCTCGATCCGTCGATCTGCCTTTGCCGCGTGATGCCGCGCGAAAGCCGAACTGCGGCATGGGCGAGCAGCGCAAAGGCCAGAGCCGACGCCGCAAGCGTCGCCACGCCTGCCCCAAACACCCCGAAGCGGGGCATCAGCAGCAGGACTCCGCCGAACAGCGCAACCGTGGCGGTCGCGCGGATCGCGAGCGCCTGCGCGGCGCGTCCGGTTCCCATCAGGACGGGCTCGAAGCTAGCCGCCATTATGTCGAGTCCCGCGGCTATGCCGAGAAGGACCAGGATCGGATAGGCCCCCAGATAGCTCTTGCCCGCGATCAGCAGCAGCGCAGGCTGGCCCAGGATCGGAACAAGCAGGCAGGTGGCGAGGCCGACCGCCAGCGCGAGGTGGGTCGACTGCCGCACCAGCGTCAGCAGCCCCTCGTCCGCATTGCTCGCGCTGGCCCGCGAAAATTCGGGGAAGACGCCGCGCGCGAACATGTCCGATAGTCGAACCAGCGATTGGCTCAATTGGTAGGCGAGACGAAACTGCCCCGCAGCAGCCGCGCCGGTGAACAGCCCTACCAGCACGACCACAAGCTGCCGACTCGCTGCGCCGAGCGTCGTGTTAAGGTTGGTGACCAGCGCGAAATGCCAGAGGCCCGCGTTCTCGGCGGGCGCGCGCATCGTGTCTCGCCACCGGCTGAACAGACCGGGCGCAGTCCGCGTTGCGCTATACCAATAGACCGCCGCGGTCATCAGCTCGGACGCGGCCCACGCAACCAGAAAGCCGCTCACGGTCGCCTTGGTCGACACCGCGGCGAGCGCGCCGAAGAAGCGCACCAGCGGAGTCACCGCATCCGCTCCCGCGCCCAACGCAAAGCGTTCGTGCAGCCGCAGGATGCCGACCGCGGTCGACCGGAACGACAGAAGTAGGACGACGCAGAACAACATGCCCTGCTGCGTCTGGGTGATCGACCAGCCGAGCCGGGTATGGAGCACGTGAAGCGCAACCGCGGCGATGCCGCAGCCGACGAGCGCCGCGGCGAGATCGAGGCCGGCGCAGAAACGGACCAGACGGCCGAGGCCGTCCCTGTCTCCGCGCGCCCTGTGGATCATGCCGTAGCGCACTACGATCTGCCACGTCTGGAACCCCACCAGCGCCGCCACCGCCTGCGCGGTGGCGAGGATCAGCGTGAACTGGCCGAACTTCTCGACCCCCAGCGAGCGCGTGACGAGCGCAAGATAGACGATGGACAGGACCGCGCCGAAACCCTTGCCCGTCAGCAGCCAGCCGACGTTGCGAAGGGCGCGACCGAATGGGGTCGGGTGCCCCGGTGTGGAATCCAACGGCTTTCTTCCAATCGTGCTCGCGCGCTACAGCGTCGCCGCCATGCGCATCGCCTTCCTCTATATCGCAGAAGCCTATCAATGCTATCATGGCGCAGCGATCGCGCTCGAACTCGCCGCGCGGCCGGGCTGGACCGTCGATAATTGGTACAACGATCCGGAGACGCCGCATCATCTGGAGCGGGTGCGGATCGCCCACGGCGCGCCGCCGGTCGCCTATCACCCGCTTCGCCGGACGCTGCCGACGCGAGCGTTGCAGAGCGTCAAGCTGCTCGGGATGTTCAAGGATCTGGCGATGCGCGACAATGTCGCCGCGCTCGACGGCTATGCCGCGGTGTTTGCGGTCGAGAACACCGTCGCGGCGCTCCGCAGGCTGGGCGTGAGGCGGCCGCGGCTGATCTACAGCCCGCACGGCTTCGGCGACCGGGCGCGCGGCTACATTCCCCGGATCGCGACCTTCGACTATGTGCTGCTCGCCGGCAACAAGACCGCCCGGCGGATGCTCGCCCAAGGGCTGGTGCGCGAGGGGGACCACGCGCTCACCGGGTCGGTCAAGCTGGAGACCGCAGCGCGCCTCGCAGCCGCGATCCCCTCGCCCTTCGACGAGGTGCGCCCGACGGTTCTCTACAACGCGCACAAGGAGCCGAGGCTGACTTCATGGAACCGCTTCATCGAGCCGATGCTGGCCGAGTTCGCCGCGGACCGATCGATGAACCTTGTCGTCGCGCCGCACGTCAAGCTGTTCCGCCGTCGCAGCGAACGCCTGCGCACGCGATGGCGGGCGCGGAGCACGGGCAACGTGCTGGTCGATCCCGGGTCCGACCGTTCGGTCGACTTGAGCTATGCGCCGATCACGGACATCTATGTCGGCGATGTCAGCAGCCAGGTCTATGAGTTCCTTGCGACGCCGCGGCCGTGCGTGTTCCTGAACGCGCACCGCATCGACTGGCGTGACGACCCGAGCTTCGCGCACTGGCATCTCGGCGACGTCGTCGACGATCCGGCCGACCTGATGGCGGCGATCCGCGCCGCGCCTGCGCGCCACGCGCTCTATCGGGAGCGGCAAGCCCGCATGGCGGCGGAGACGCTGGGCGACACCAGTCCGGGCGCGGCCGCGCGCGCCGCGGACGCGATCGCAAGTTTTCTCGCGCGATGAAGGTCGGCTTCCTCTACAACCACGATGCGCTTCACCAGATCAGCCACACCGCGCCGGTGATCGCCGATCTGGTAGGCTATCCGGGCGTGCAGGTGTCGGTGCTCGCCTCATCCTCGGCGCAGGAACGGCAGGTGCGCAAGCTGATCGGCGACGCCGCCGCGCATGTCCGCTTCGTGCGGCTGCGGATCGGGCGGGCGGCGGGGATGCTCGACCGGGCGCTGCGCTTCGTCTCGCCGTTCCGCCGGGTCGCGGTGCTGCGCGAGAACGCGGCCGCGTTCGCGGCGTTGGACGTGCTGGTCACCCCGGAGACGACCTCCCTGATGCTCCGCGACCGCTACGGCGTGCGCGACCTCAAATTCGTCTGGATTCCGCACGGCGCGGGAGACCGATCGATCGGGTTTCATCCCGTCGCCCGCGGCTTCGATCTGGTGCTGCTGTCGGGCGCCAAGGTGCGCGACCGGATGCTCGCGGAGGGAATCATTCGCGCGGACGATCACGCGGTCGTCGGCTACCCCAAGTTCGACACGATCCCCGACGAGCCCCCGCCGCGGCTGTTCAAGGATGATCGCCCGATCGTCCTCTACAACCCCCATTTTGATCCGCGGCTGTCGTCCTGGTACACGATGGGACGCGACGTGATCGATTGGTTCGCGAATCAGTCGCGCTTCAACCTGATCGTCGCGCCGCATGTCATGCTGTTCCGGCGGCGGCTTCATGCATCGGTCGAGCACCGACGGCTGCGCTGGCGGCGCGACGTGGCGAAGCGCTATCGCGACTGCCCGAACATCCTGGTCGATCCCGGCAGCGAGCGGTCGATCGACATGACTTACACGCGCATGGCCGACATCTATCTGGGCGATGCGAGCAGCCAAATTTACGAATGGATCGCACGACCGAGGCCAGCGATCTTCCTGGATGCGTCGAACGCCGATTGGCGGGACGACCCCGATTTCGCGCACTGGCGTCTGGGCGACGTCATCCGCCACGTCGCCGACCTGCCCGGCGCGCTCGACCGAGCGATGGCTGATCCGCTGGCTTACCGCGCCGCGCAGGAGGAGGCGCGGGAGGCGACCTTCGCGCAAGGCGACGAACCCGCCTCTCGCCGCGCGGCGGCGGCGATCGTGGCGTTCTTCAGCCCGCAGGCCGGAACGCGCCGCCCTTCAGGTACAGCAACGTAATGGGGACCGCCGTGGTCCCGTTGCCGACCTGGACCTGCACCGTCCTGGGGTTCGGCTTGCGCGACAGCAGCACGTCGATGAGCGTGGTGCGGGGGTTGCCGGAAGCTCCCCCGCCGTCGCTGCGGTCCGTGTCGCCGTTGTTGTTGACGTCGTGGCGGACGTCCACCGCATAGACGCCGGCTCGAGGAACGGGAACGCAGGCGGTCACCCGGCCGGACGCCGGCACCGGCCATTCGATGCGGGTCAGTGCGCGTTTGCGATTGAAATAGTTGCTCGGCGGCCCTCCGAACACGCGAACGCGCACCTGCCCCGCCCGGTTCTTGAAGCCGGTTACGTCGACGAGCACCGCGGGCCCCGAATTGGGCGGACAGGCCGCAGGCGGCACGGCAGCCGCCAGGAGCAAGGAAATCAGCATTCACGAACTTTCTGACGCGGACATGGCGACGGAGCAAGCCTTGCCCGCGGTCGCATGGACCCATAGTGAATGGCCTTGCCCGCGCCATCCGAGGATCAAAGGCTTGCGTTTTCAAGCTCTGCTCGCTGTTCTGCTCCTGTCCGCTGCGCCCTCGCCTGCGCTCGCGCAAGCGTTGCCACCGCCGGTTCCGATGCCCGGCGACGGCCCGGAGGACGCGAGGCTGAAGCGGCTGTTCTACGATAGCGACGAGCGCGACATCCGCCTCAATCCGGTCTCGGCGATCCGGCGAGGCGACATGCGCTTCGCCGATCGGTTCGGCGATTATCTGACGGATCGCGCCGAGGCCGAGGAAAAGCGCAATATCGAGATCGACCTGGCGGCGCTCGCGACGATCGACCGGACCAAGCTGACCGCCGTCGACCAGATCGCCCATGACGTTTTCCTGCACGAGCGGCGCATGGCGCTGCGCTTCTTCGCGCCTGACATCCTGGCGATCCGCCGGGCCTTGCCGATGAACCATTTCGGCGGCTTCCACACCTTCTATCCCGATTTCGCGTCGGGCAAGGGCGCAGCGCCGTTCAAGACGGTGGCCGACTACGAGAACAACCTGAAGCGGAACGCAGGATACGCGGCGCTCTACGACCGAATCATCGCGCGGTTCCGCAGCGGGATGGCGCGCGGCGTGGTGCATCCGAAACTCGTCGTCGCCAACATGATCCGCCAGTTCGACAATCTGCTGGCTCAGGGCTTGGAGATGTCGACCTTCTACCAGCCGGCGACGATCTTCCCCGACACCGTCCCCGCGGCGGCTCGAACGCGGCTGAAGGGGGCTTACGCGAGGCAAGTGCGCGAGGTGATCGACCCCGCGCACCGCAAGATGCGCGACTTCCTCAAGAACGAATACCTGCCCCGCGCGCGCGACACCGTCGGACTGTCGGCGGTGTCAGGCGGCGCGGCGCTCTACGCGCTCAACGTCGAATCGAGCACCACGCTGCCGATGCGCCCTGCCGACATCCACACGCTCGGATTGAGCGAGGTCGCCCGCATCCTGCGCGAGATGGCGGCGCAGCAGCAGGCGGTCGGGTTCACGGGAACGCTGCCGCAGTTCTTCGAGCATCTCCGGACGGAGAAGCGTTTTCAGCCGAAGAGCGCGGAGGAAATCCGCTTGGGTTATGAGGCGATCGGGCGACGGGTCGACGCAAGGGTGCGCGAGCAATTCTCGCTTCTGCCCAAGACCAAGCTCGAAATCCGCCCCGTCCCCGACTACCGCGCGCAGAGCGACGCGGCGGGTTCGTACGAGGACGGCGCACCCGACGCGAGCAGGCCCGGCATCTTCTATTACAATACCTACGACCTGCCGAGCCGCTATCTCTGGGGCATGGAGACGCTGTACCTGCACGAAGCTGTCCCGGGGCACCATTTCCAGGTCAGCCTGGCGCAGGAGAACGCCGCTCTGCCCGCGTTCATCCGTTTTGGCGGGAACACAGCCTATGTCGAAGGGTGGGCGCTCTATGCCGAGACCTTGTGGCGTGAACTGGGGGTCGAAAGCGATCCGTATCAGCGGATGGGCGGGCTGAACGACGAAATGCTCCGCGCCATGCGGCTGGTGGTCGACACGGGTCTCCATGACAAGGGTTGGACGCGCGAGCAGGCTATCGGCTACATGCTCGCCAACTCACCGATGCCGCGCACCGATGCGATCGCCGAGGTCGAACGCTATACCGCTATTCCGGGGCAAGCGACCGCGTACAAGGTAGGACAGCTGACGATCTCCCGCGCCAAGGCCAAGGCGCAAGCTGCGCTCGGCGAACGCTTCGATCCTCGCGCGTTTCACGCCCAGGTGCTCGACACGGGCGCGCTGCCGATGCCGGTGCTGGAGGCGAAGATCGACCGCTGGATCGCGGCCGGAGGGAGATAGTTCCTGCTTCCACAAGCGCCGGTCAGAACAGGCGGGTCAGCCCATAGAAGGCCGCGCCGACCGCGGCAGACGCCGGTATGGTCACCACCCAGGCCATCACCACCGTTCGGGCGACGCCCCAGCGTACTGCCGAGGCGCGCCGCGCGGTCCCGGCGCCGATGATCGCGCCGGTGATCGTGTGGGTCGTGGATACCGGAATGCCGAGCGCGGACGCGGTGAAGAGCACGATCGACCCCGCGAGCGACGCGCTGAACCCCTGGTGCTGCGACAGCTTGGTGATCCGCGATCCCATGGTTTCGATGATCTTCCACCCGCCGGTCATCGTTCCCAGCGCGATCGCGACGTAGCAGCTGATCGCGACCCAGTGCGGCACCTCGAACGGGCCGGTGAGCCGCCCCGTGGAATAGAGCAGCACGGTGATGATCCCCATCGTCTTTTGGGCATCGTTGAGGCCGTGGCTGAGCGAATAGGCGGCGGACGACGCCAAATGGAGAACGCGAAAGCTGCGCTCCGCCTGGTTGGCCGTTGCGCGGACCAGCGCCCAGCTTGACGCCAGCATGACGAGCAGCGCGAGGAACATGCCGATGGTCGGCGACAACACGATCGCGAGCACGGTCTTGTTGAGCCCGGCCCATTGCACCACGTCCATCCCGCCGTGCGCGACGCCTGCGCCGATCAGTCCGCCGACCAGCGCATGGCTGGACGATGAGGGAATGCCGCGCAGCCACGTGACGACGTTCCAGAACATCGCGCCGCCCAGCGCGCCGAAAATGACTGCGGGGGTGACAATATCCTTGTCGATCAACCCCTTGCCGATCGTCTCCGCGACCGCGTGCAAGCTCGGGACGGCAATGGTCAGGAAATAGGCGGCGAAGTTGAAGAAGGCGGCGAACAGCACCGCCTTGACCGGAGACAGCAGCCGGGTCGCGACCACCGTTGCGATCGAGTTCGCCGCGTCGTGAAGACCGTTCAGATAATCGAACGCCAGCGCGAGGGCGATCAGCCCGACGAGCAGCGGGAAAGCGAGTTCATGCACCGGACGGTCCTTCCGTCACGAATGATCGATGACGATGCCGTCGATCTCGTTGGCGACATCTTCGAAAGCGTCGGTGATCCGCTCCAGATGCTTGTAGATCTCGCGCTCGACGACGAAACGCAACGTGTCGGTCGCGCCGTGATCGTGGAGCGCCCGCTTCAGGCCCGCCGCGTGGATATCGTCTGCGTGGCCCTCCATCCGGACCAGCCGCTCGGTCAATTCGTGGAGACGTGCGCCGTTCTGCGCCACATTGCGGAGCAGCGGCATCGCCTCCGCGGTCACCCGCGCGGCGTCGACGATGATCGCGGCCATGTCGGTCATTTCGGGCGCAAAGGTCGACACTTCGTAGAGCGAGATCGCATTGGCGGCGGCCTGCATCTCGTCGATCGTATCGTCCATCGCACCGATCAGGCTGGTGATCGCGCCGCGATCGAACGGAGTCAGGAAGGTCTTGCGGACCGTCTGCAGCACTTCGCGCGTGATGTTGTCGGCGTCGTGCTCGCGCTCGATCACCTCGCGGGCGTGCTCGTGAGCGCCGGGTCCGCCCTGGAGCAGCCGGCACATCGCCTCCGCACCCATCGTCACGGTGAGCGCATGCGCCTCGAACATCTCGAAGAAGTTGCCCGTGCGGGGAAGCAGGCGCTGAAACCAGGAAAACATCGATCCTACCTTTGATCCTTGCGCGACCCGGCCGAGCATGGTGCGGCGGGTCGCGACCTTGAACTCGGACGCGCTGAACGACCGTATCAACTCGCGCAGGTCGGGCTCGTCGACCGCCTCGGCCGCGTCGGCAAGCGAGAACCAGCGCCGCTCGCGCTCGCTCTGCTCCTTCCATCCGGCAAGCTCGTCGGTGACGGCGAGCGGAAAGACGTCGACGTCGACCATCAGCGAAGCGCCGCTGCCGCGGCGCTTGCGGTAGCGATAGCTGCCCAGCGGGGTTGGGCAGATTGCGCCCCGCAATCCCGCCTCCTCCTCCGCCTCGCGCGCCGCGGCGACATGCGGCGCAACGCCGCTCCCGATATTGCCCTTTGGAACAACCCAGCGCCGTGTGCTGCGCGATGTGATGAGCAGCACGCGCACGCCTCCATCGGCAGACCCGATGTCGGTGCGGTACGGCAAAGCGGCGATCTGGCGAATGGTGCGGGACTCGGGAGTGTAGCGGTTCGCGCCGCATGCTGGGGAACGCGCCGCATTGCAAGCGCGGTCCCCGCCTGTGGGCGGAACGTTACACCAAGGTTACACCAGCCGCGATCAGCTCTCCATCGAGCCGTCGACGCGACGCGGCAGCGATAGAGGGTTGCCGTTACGAAGCGCTTGCGGAAGCAGGGCCTCAGGCAGATCCTGATAGCAGACCGGGCGCAGGAAGCGCTCAATCGCCAAGCTGCCGACCGAAGTCGAGCGGCCGTCGGAGGTGGCGGGGAACGGTCCGCCATGGACCATCGCGTGCGCGACCTCGACTCCCGTGCCGAAGCCGTTCGCGAGCAGTCGACCCGCCTTGCGCTCGAGCAGCGGCAAGAGTTCGGCCGCGGCCGCATGGTCGCCCTCGTCTATGTGGAGCGCGATCGTGAGCTGGCCCTCCAGATGCTCGATCACCGCGCGCATCTCGCCGAGGTCGGCGCAGCGCACGACAAGCGCGGCGGGTCCGAACAGCTCCTCGTGGAGCGCAGGATCGGCTAGGAACTGCGCTGCGGTCGCTTCGAACACATGCGCATGCGCCTCATGCGGGCCGACAGGAGCGGGCCCCTGCCCGACCAGCTTGGCGAGCTCCGCGCGCTTGGCGACCCCCTCCGAATAGGCGGCGTGAATGCCTGGCGTCAGCATCGTCGCGGCGGGGACGTCCGCAAGCGCGCGCTCGGCCTCGGCGACAAAGGCGTCAAGGTCGGGACCGTCGATCGCCAGGAGAAGCCCCGGATTGGTGCAGAACTGCCCGGCGCCCAGATTAAGCGACGGCACGAAGGCGCGAGCGATCGCTTCGCCACGCGCCGCAAGCGCCTGCGGGAAGAGCAGCACCGGATTGATGCTCGACATCTCGGCATAGACCGGGATCGGTTCACGCCGCGCCGCAGCGGTCGCCATCAGCGCGGTGCCGCCGCCGCGCGATCCGGTGAAGCCCACCGCCTTGACCCGGTGGTCGGCGACCAGCGCGTTGCCGATCTTGCTTCCCGCGCCGATCAGCAGCGAGAAGACGCCCGCTGGAAGCCCGCAGGCCGCGCGCGCCTTGTCGACCGCGCCCGCGATCAGCGCGGACGTGCCGAGGTGCGCCGAATGCGCCTTGGCGATGACCGGACAGCCCGCGGCGAGCGCCGACGCCGTGTCGCCGCCCGCGACGGAGAAGGCGAGCGGGAAGTTGGATGCGCCGAACACCGCGACCGGGCCCACCGCGACCTTTCGAAGGCGCAGGTCGGGACGGGGCGCAGGCGTGCGGTCGGGCAGCGCCGGATCGATGCGGACGCCCGCCCATGATCCTTCGCGCAGCACGCCCGCGAACAGCCGCAGCTGCCCGACGGTGCGCCCGCGCTCGCCTTCCAGACGGGCGCGCGGCAAGCCGCTCTCGGCCATGACGCGGACGATCAGCTCGTCGCCGAGATCGAGGATGGCGTCGGCGATCGCCTCGAGAAAGCGCGCGCGGTCGACGGGCGCGGTCTCACGGAAAGTATCGAACGCCGCTTCGGCGAGCGCGCACGCACGCTCGACCTCGTTCGCGCCCCCGGCGCCGAAGGCGGGATCCAGCGGGGCGCCGGTCGCGGCCTCGACGGAGCGAAGCTCGCCCTCGCCGCCGTACACCGGCTCGCCGCCGATCAGCATGGTTCCGGTCAGCGCATCCATCATCATAGCCCCTTATGGTCAGCGTCGCGGCATATGCGTCCTGATTGTCGCAATGGGAAGACGCCCATCGTTCTTCTTGCCGCTTAAAAGGTAGCGATATCAGCCGAGCCCTTGCGCGCGCGCCCAGGCATGGAACAGTTCGGGCCAGACCGCGACCGGCCTACCCTGCGCCAAACGGAGGCCGAAACCGTGACCTCCTTGAGCGAACAGGTGCGTTTCGACCGGCACGCCTGCGGCCTTGCACGCAGCGCGGAACTCCAGCGTGTTGCCGACGTCGACCACCGCGTCGTCCTCGGCATGAAGGAGAAAGCAAGGCGGCGTGCCAGTGCTGACGTTTGCGGCGGTGGAATGGGCGCGCTCCAAGGCGCGGGTCGGGTTCGACCCGAGCAACAGGCTGCGCGAGCCTGGATGCGCGAGCGAAGGCGTCATCGATTGCACCGCGTAGATCGGTGCGGCGGCTGCCGGGCGCGCGCTCAGCCGATCCGCCGCATCGACCGCGGCATAGGTCCGTGCGGCGAAACGGGTCGCAAGATCCCCGCAAACGTGCCCGCCCGCGGAGAAGCCCACCGCCGCCACGCGCTCCGGCTGGATGCCGTAGTCCCGTGCCCTCGCCCGGATCAGCCGAACGCTGCGCTGGGCGTCCGACAAGGCGACATCGGGCCCCGCGCGCCACCCGTCGCCGGGCAGGCGATAAAAGAGCACGAACACCGTATAGCCCCGCGCCGTCAGCCAACGCGCGAGCTCGTAGCCCTCCTTGTCGATGACGACTCGAGCGTAGCCGCCGCCGGGCATCACCAGCACCGCCGAGCCGTTCGGGACTGCAGGTCGGAACACCACCAGCCGCGGTCGCGAGATGCCGCGGATCGAACGGTCGCTCAGGCCCGGGTCGCTGCTGCGCTCGTCGACCGCCTCGACCGGCGGTGTAGTGGGCATCCCAAGCGCGCCCTGCGGCCACAGATCGATCGTCTCGACCGGATCAATCGAGGTCGCGCCCGCGCGCGCTCCGATCGCCAATCCGGCGCCCAGCGCGGCCACTAACGCGGAACGCCGGTCGACCTGCATCAGAACTTGAACCGCGCGCCGAAATAGAACTGCCGCCCGGTGTGATGATAGACGCTCAGCCGATCCGCGGCGCTGTCGATATATTGGTCGACATACTGATCGGTCAGATTGATCGCCTCCAGGGTCAACGAGACATTGTCGGTGACCTTGAGCGAGGCGGCCATGTCGACGTTGATCGTCGAACGGACGCCTTCGACGTCGTTGAAGGTCGGTTGGCCCGAATTGGTGTTGAACGCCGGCCCGGCCCCCGGCGCGACGCCGTTGCGGCCGGGCACGTTGGTCAGATAGCCCGAGCGGTACGCGACCGACCCACGCAGCGAAAAGCGCTGGTCCTCGTAGTAGAGCGTGCCGTTGGCGCTGTGCTTCGACAGGTTGGTCAGCGGCCGCACGACCACGGGCGCGCCTACCGCGTTGGCGAGCGGATACTCGATGTTCGACTTCACGTACGTATAATTGGCTTGGATGCCGAGGTTCGACAGGAAACCGGGCAGGAACCGGAACGGTGACTGAAAGCCGATCTCGAACCCCTTTAGCGTTCCCCCGTCGCTATCGACGGGCTGAGTGACGGTGAACAGGTCGGTCGGCTGCGCGGTCGTGCCGGTGAGCAGGTCCGCTGGGAGCCCGAGCTGGTTGAACGGAACCTGCTGGGTGCTGGTCGCCACGAAAGACGAGATGTCCTTGTAGAACAGGCCGATCACCAGCGCCGTCTCGCGGTTGAAGTAATATTCGAACGACAGATCGACGTCCGTCGCCTCCGTCGGGTTCACAAACGGATTGCCGAGCGTCAGCGTGCGGTTGCCGCCCGATACCGAGAAGGAGCCGCCCGGGTTGACCGTGCCGATGTTCGGTCGCGCCATCACTCGCGCGGCGGCGGCGCGCGCGACCAGCTTGTCGGTCAGGTCGGCCGACACGTTCAGTGAAGGTAGCCAATTGTCGTAGGTACGATCGACCTCGACCAGCAGGAAGCCGTTGGCGAGGTTCTGATAGCCGCTCGACGTCTGCTTGGTCTCGACCCAGCGGACGCCCGCGTCCATCTTGACCGGAATTCCGGCGACGTCGCCTGCATAGGCGATCTGGCCGTAGAAGCCGAGATCGCGCTCGTCGACCGTCGTGAAGTTGCCGCGCGCGCTCGCATTGGTGACTCCGGTCAACGCGAACCGGCCGGTGTTGGAATAGATGCCGAGCGTGTCGGCGAACCGGCCCAAGTCGGGCACGACGAAGCCGCTCGGCGTGCCCTTCAGCTCGGTGTCGGGGCTGAACGAATAGATGCGCGACAACGGGCCGAGCTGCCCGGGCGCGACCAGCCCGGCGACGTCGGTCTCGCTGGCGCGGCGAAACTCCTGCGAACTGTAGCCATATTTCTTGTAATCGCCGCCGACGCGAAGCTTGAGCGCCTCGGTCGCGTCCAATTCGAACTGTCCGCGTCCGACTCGGAAATCGTTGTCGACGTACTGCGGGCGCAGCCGGATCTCGGCCAGCGTGAAGGCCGCGGGATCGAGGACGTTGAGATTGCCGTAGCCGAACCGCGGATTGCGCCCGTCGGTGAAGTCGTAGGTATAACCCTGCACGTTGTTCGCATCGAGCGCGACCGTGGTCTGGATCGGGTTGGCGAACGCCGACTTGGAATAGCCCCCCAGCAGGTCGATCCGAGCCCGGTCGCCAAAGGCTTGGCGGAGCGAGCCGGTGTATTGCTGGAACTCGGTGGTCAGCCGGTCGAACCGGGACTCGACACGGACGTCGACGTTGTTGAACGTGCCGGAGACGAGGCTGTTGGTCTCGTTGACCACCGCGCCAGGCAGGATCACCGTCTGCGGCTTGCCCGTCCCTGAGCGGCTGAACGAGATCGCCTCCAGATACTGTTCCGCTCGTTCAGAGGTGAACTTGGCGTAGAGCGCGTCGAAGCTGAGCAGCGTCCTGTCGCTCGGCTGCCACTGCACCGATCCGGTGAGACCCAGCCGCTCGGTCTGGTACCGGTAGCTGTCGTAGCGCGGAATGCGCGGGTGAAAGAAGGCGAAGCCCTGCTGGGCGCCCTGCGGCGGCGTCGAGGCGGGGGCGAACCCGCCGTTGTCGGAGCCACGCTCCCAACGCACGGTGGACGGCCCCTCCTCCAGGATGCCGCGCTCCGAATAGGAGCCCGATACGAGGACGCCGATCGTGCCGTCCGCGAACTTGGCGGAGACAAGCCCGGCGAGCTTCGGGTCCACCGCGTTCGACAGATCGTTGAGCCCGATCTGCCCCGAACCGGCGACCGTGAAATCGTCGCGATAGTCGAGCGGGCGTGCGGTCTGCAGGTCGACGGTCGCGCCGAGCGAACCTTCCTCGACGTCCGCCGACGCGCTCTTGCGCACGGTGATGGAGTTGAACAGCTCGGACGCGAAGACGTTGAAGTCAAAGGAACGGCTGCGATTCGCGCCGCCGCTGGCGTCCGCGCCGCCCGTGGTCGACAGCCCCTCGATGCCGTTGATGCGGACGCGGGTGAAGTTCGGGCCGAGCCCGCGCACGGTGATGTTGCGCCCTTCGCCCTGATCGCGGGTGATCGCGACTCCGGGGATGCGCTGGATCGATTCGGCCAGATTGTTGTCGGGAAAGTCGGCGATGTCCTCCGCCTTGATGACGTCGACGATGCCGGTCGCCTCGCGCTTGGTGTCGAGGGCCGCGTTCAGCGAGGCGCGGAAACCGGTGACCACGATATCGGCCTGTGTTCCTGCGTCGCCCTCCGGCACGCCGGTCCCGGCCTGGTCCTGCGGCGCCGTCGCGGGCAGGTTGCTTGCGTCGGACGGCCCGGTCTGCGCCAGCCCCGCCGACGGAAGCCCCAGCGCGGCGGCGAGCGCCAGCGCGGACGTGCTCTTCAGCATGGCCGGGAGCCATGTCGCCACGATGCGGTGATCGTTCATCATCCCCTCCTGCACGGTTGCGCGTTGCGCCCCAGCCGATCCCTGGTGTATCGCGGTAACCGGTGTCACAATGTGGACCCGCTTGGCGCAAGCTGTCAAGGTGCCGCCGCGATCATTGTACTGGCAGGAGAACGCCGAGATGAAGCCGATGCTCTGCACCGCCGCCGCGCTGCTTGCCGTGCCCAGCCATGCGCAGACTCCGCCCTCGCGGCCGATGGTCGTCGTCGACGAAGCGGCGACCAAGCGCGACGAGCCGCCTCCGCATGGCGCGATCGGGATGAGCACCGCCTACCGGATCAGCGACGCGGTGCCGGGGCGCTCGATGGAGTTCCGCAAGCGCGTGCTCCATCCCGGCGCCGTGATCGGCGCGCACGTGATCGCGCATGATGAGGTCTATTACGTGCTGTCGGGCCGCGGCGAAGTGTTCTCGGGCAAGGACAGGCGCGCGATCGGTCCGGGCAGCGCGGCGTACCTGTTCTCGGGCGAGAATGTTGGCATCAAGCAGCTCGGGGCTGAGCCGCTGACGCTGATCATCGCCTATCCGATTCCGGGCAAGTAGGTCGCGGTCACGTCCCCGGCTGGATGTACGGCACGCGGGCGAAGATCTCGCGCTCCCAGCCGCGCGGGTCTCGCTCCACTCGGCTGCGAGTGTCGAAGATCATCGTCGCGCGGGTCGCGAGATCGTATTGCGGCCAGCCCCTGCCGGGCACACCCGTCTCAGCAAAGGCGACGAAGCGGTCCTGCATCGCCTGGCTCACGGCCTGCGCGTCGGCCGCGGTGCCGGTCTGCGATCCGGGCGCGCCGAGGGTGCCGAAGACGAGCGGAATGTCCATCGTGTGGAACGCGCCGCGCCGCGGATCGGTGCGAGAGGCGAAGTCGAGCTGATAGACATAGGCGGGCGTCCCTGCCCGCGCCCGCGCCTCCGCCTCGATCACCTGCCCCGGCCAGCTCCGCCCTGCGGTGGTGGCTGCGTAGAAGACCTGCGTCGACGACCAGCCGGGCTCGCGGGCGCGGTACTGAGCGACGACCCATTCGGGCAGGATGTCGACGCGCAGCTCGGGGGCCATCCGCTCGGCTAGGTTGTCCCACGTCAGACCCTTCAGCTTGGGCAAGTCCGGCGCGATGAACGCCCCGGTCTCCTGGCGGGTGTTGCCGAGGATCATCGGTACGCGGAGGCTCTGCGGGTGCGCGTCGGGCCAGAACGGATGGCGGTCGAGCGAGCGCATGTCGAGGACGGGACCGAAGTAGACGCCGCCGCCGAGGATCGGATCGACCGCGTTGAGCGCCTCCACCAGCCGCTCCTGCGGCATCGTCAGCAGCGGCGACAGGTCACGCTCGCCGACCTTCAGCCGCGCGAGATAGGCGCGGGCGCGCGCGGTCGCGTTCAGCGGGCCGGAGGCGGTGACCTGTTGCCCGCTCATCGTCGCGGCGCGATGGAACAGTCCCTTCGCGGCGGGCATCGCCATCATCGTCGCGATCTTCGCGCCGCCGCCCGACTGGCCGAAGACGGTGACTCGCGCCGGGTCGCCGCCGCACGCCGCGATATTGTCGCGCACCCATTTGAGCGCGAGGACAAGGTCGAGCTGCCCGGCGTTGCCACTGTCGGGGAACCGCGGATCGAACCGGGCAAGGTAGAGGTAGCCGAAGGCGTTGAGGCGGTGGTTGACCGTCACCACCACCACATCGCCGCGCGCCGCCAAGTGACGGCCGTCGTTGAGCGGATCGGTCGAGCTGCCGTTCGCATACGCGCCGCCATGGATGTAGACCATCACCGGCTTGCGCGCGGGCCGGTTCGCGTGCGCGGACCAGATGTTGAGGAAGAGGCAGTCTTCCGACTGCGGCTGATATTGGCGGCTCGACTGCGGACTGACCGGGCCGAACGCGAAGGCCGAAACGACCTCCCCCGCGCGATGCTCCGGCACGGGCGCGCGGAAGCGTTCGGCGCGGCCATAGCGGATGCCCTTGAACGCGGTCACACCGTTCACGCCGGGGCCGAGCGGCGCACCGGCGAACGCCCCCGCGGCGCACCGCACGATCACTGAAGGTAACGGCGGTATCGCGCGCGCCGTACCCGCGGCGAGCAGCGCGGCTCCGCCGCCGATCACCCCGCGGCGGGTCCAATCGTCAGCGGCGGACATCCAGCCCGCCCGCCAGATAGGCGTCGATATCGGTCTGGCGGAACAGCGCGGCGTCGCCAGGGAGCGAATGCTTGAGCGCGGCGAGCGCGAGTCCGATCTCCGCCGCACGGTCGATCCCCCAGCCGGAGCGAAGCCCGTGGAGCACCCCCGCCGCAAAGGCGTCGCCGCCGCCGACCCGGTCGACGATGCCCGCGATCGTCGCCTCGGCGGTCTGCGCGGCGCGGTCGCGCGCGTCGATGCGGGCGGAAAGGCGGTTGACGTCGACATTCTCGACATGGCGCGCGGTGGAGGCGATCAACTGGAGCTTGGGGAAGGCGGCGAAGGCGGCCTCCGCGGCCTCACGGCGGCGGTCCTCGCCTTCGCCCGAAAATTCGCGGCCGAGCAGCAGGCCGACGTCGCGGTGGTTGCCGAACATCAGATCGGCCTCCGCGACGATCTCGGTCAGGATCACGCGCGGATCGGCGTCCCACTTCTCCCACAGCTTGCCGCGCCAATTGCCGTCGAACGACACCGCGATCCCCCGCGCGGAGGCGGCGCGTGCGGCGGCGACTGCGGTCTGCGCGGGCACGGGGCCGAGCGCGGGCGTAACGCCGGACAGGTGCAGGCGGTCGACGCCTGTGAGGAGCGCGTCCCAATGCCACGCCTCGGCGGGCGCTTGCGCGAAGGCGGAGTGCGCGCGGTCGTACAGGACTTCGGTTGCGCGCACCCCCGCTCCCGAGGTCACGAAGTAGAGGCCGATGCGCTCGCCCGCGAACGCGACACGGCCGGTGTCCACGCCATGTCCTCGCAGGATCGACACCGCCGCGCGGCCCAGATCATTGTCGGGGACCACCGTCGCGAACCCGACATCCTGCCCGAGGCGGGCGAGTGCAGTAGCGACATTGGCTTCCGCGCCGCCCAGCCAGACGTCGAGCCTTGGCGATTGCATCAGCAGTTCGCGCCCGGGCGGCGACAGGCGAAGCATGACCTCGCCGAACGCCAGGAACTTGCCCATCGCCCTGTCCTTCCCGTTCAACGCGCGAGCCAGCCGCCGTCCACGGCAAGGATGTGGCCCTGAACATAGTCCGACGCGCGGCTTGCGAGGAACACCGCAGCGCCGCCGAGGTCGCTCGGGTCGCCCCAACGTGCCGCCGGAATGCGGTCGAGGATCGCCTTGTTGCGGGTCTCGTCGGCCTGGAGCGCGGCGGTGTTGTTGGTCGCGATATAGCCGGGCGCGATCGCGTTAACGTTGACGCCCTTCGCCGCCCATTCGTTGGCGAGCAGCTTGGTCAATCCGCCGATGCCCGATTTGGAGGCGGTGTAGCTCGGCACGCGGATGCCGCCCTGGAAGGTCAGCATGGATGCGATGTTGATGATCTTACCGCGTCCATGCGCAATCATGTGACGTCCCGCGGCTTGCGACAGGAAGAACACCGATTTGAGATTCGTGTCGACCACCGCGTCCCAATCCTCCTCGGTGAAGTCGACCGCGTCGGCGCGACGGATGATCCCCGCGTTATTGACCAGGATGTCGAGCCCGCCGAGTCTGGCGACGGTCTCTTCGACGACGCGGCCGACAGGCTCGATCGTCGCCAGGTCGGCGGAGATGACGTCCGCCTTGCGGCCGAGCGCGCGCGCCTGGGCGACGGTGTCCTCGGCGGGGGTGCGGCCGACGCATGCGACGTCCGCGCCCGCGCTCGCCAGCGCCAGCGCGATCGCCTGGCCGATGCCGGTGTTCGCCCCGGTGACGACCGCGACCTTGCCGGTCAGATCGAAGGGGTTGTTCATGCGAGCTGGCAGATGTCGAGGACGTTCATGTCCGTATAATCCTGGTTCTCGCCCGCCATCGCCCAGATGAAGGCATAAGCCTTGGTCCCCGCACCCATGTGGATCGACCAGGGCGGGCTGATCACCGCTTCCTCGTTGGCCATCACGATGTGGCGCATCGCCTCGCCTTCGCCCATGAAGTGCATGACGCGATCGTTGGGACCGTCGAGCTCGAAGTAGAAATAGATCTCCGACCGACGCTCATGAATGTGCGGGGGCATGGTGTTCCACACGCTGCCCGGCTTCAGGACCGTCAAGCCCATCACGAGCTGCGCCGATTCGCAGACGCCCGGAATGACGAGCTGGAAGATCGTCCGCTCGTTCGATTCCTCCAGGCTGCCGCGCTCCAGAGCGTTGGCGTCGGCGATGCCGAGCTTGCGGGTCTGACACGCCTTGTGCGCCGGGCAGGACGCCAGATAGAAGCGCGCGCCTGCGCCTGAGAACTCGACATCCCGAGCGCCCATGGTGACGTACAGGCAGTCCTTGTTTCCGAGCTCGAACGTCTCGCCGTCGACGGTGACGGCGCCCGCCGCCTGCCCCACGTTGACGATCGCCAGCTCGCGACGCTCGAGGAAGGGATGGCCGGCCGCGGAGGGCGGCTCGGTTTGCGCGGGCAGCTTGACCGGGGTGTCCGTCACCGCGACCCCGCCGATCACGAAGCGGTCGGCATGGGTGTAGTTGAGCACGCACTCGCCCGAGCGGAACAGCCCCTCGATCAGATAGCGGTCGCGCAGCTCGTCGTTGGAGACGCACTCCATCATGTCGGGGTGGGTGGCGTAATAGGTGCGGTCGAACATGGGGTGCTCCTCAGGCCGCGATCGCGGCAGGTACGGATGAATCGATTCGGTACGCGCGGCGGACGAGGCCGCTGGTGAGCTCGTGCGCAAGGTCGGCGGCTTCCCAGTCGGCGATGCGGTGCTCGGCAACCAATCGGGCGAGAAAGGCGCAGTCGACCCGGCGCGCGACATCGTGGCGCGCGGGGATCGACAGAAAGGCGCGGGTGTCGTCGTTGAAGCCGACGGTGTTGTAGAAGCCCGCGGTCTCCGTCGTCATCTCGCGGAAGCGGCGCATGCCTTCGGGCGAATCGTGGAACCACCAGGCGGGGCCGAGCTTCAGGCACGGATAATGCCCGGCGAGCGGCGCGAGCTCGCGGGCGTAGGTCGATTCGTCTAGCGTGAACAGGATGATCGACAGGTCACGCTCGCCGCCCACCACGTCGAGCATCGGCTTCAGGGCGTGGACATATTCGGTGCGGCCGGGGATGTCGGCGCCCTTGTCGCGGCCGTGCGTGGCGAACAGCCCGGCATTGTGGTTGCGGACGGAGCCTGGATGGATCTGCATGACCATGCCGTCCTCCACGCTCATCCGCGCCTGCTCGGTCAGCATCTGAGCGCGGAACAGTTCGGCGTCGGCGGGGGTCCAGTCGTCGCCGATGACCCGGGCGAACAATGCCTCGCACTCGAGCGTCGAGAGATTGGCGGTGGCGGCGGTCGGATGGCCGTGATCGGTCGCGGTCGCGCCCGCGGCGCGGAAGTCGGCGCGGCGTTTACGATGCGCGGCGAGATAGCCGCGCCAGGAGTAGACGTCCTCGCCGGTCAGCTCGGCGAAGCGCCGCATCGCGGGCTTGAACGCCTCGTGCTCGACATCGATCACCCCGTCGGGACGATAGGTGGTGACGACCCGCCCGCTCCAGCCCGAGCGCTGGATGGCATGATGCGCGTCGAGGCTGTCGTGCGCGCCTTCGGTGGTCGCGAGGAAGTCGATGCGGAAGCGGTCGAACAACGCGCGCGGGCGGAAGGCGTCGGTCGCGAGCTTACCGGTGATCGCGTCAAAATATTCGTCGGCGGTCGCAGGTTCGAGCGCCACCGTAAGGCCGAAGACCTCGGAGAAGACGTGATCGAGCCACATCCGCGACGGCGTGCCGCGGAACAGGTAATACTGGTCAGCAAACACCTGCCAGGCTGCGCGGGCGTCGGTTGCAGGCGGACCGTCGCGGCGCGGGATCGCGAGCGCGTCGAGGTCGACCCCTTGGCTGTAGAGCATGCGGTAGAGGTAATGGTCGGGGGCGAGCAACAGTGTCGTCGCGTCGGTCCAGTTCGCGTCGGTTGCGAACCAGTTCGGGTCGGTGTGGCCATGCGGCGACACGATCGGCAGATCAACGATCTCGGCATAAAGCGCGCGCGCGATGCCGCGTGTGCCAGGATCGGCGGGAAACAGCCGGTCGGGGTGCAGCTCCAGAGACCTTGCCATCTCATCCTCTCTGCGACGTCTCAGCGCCGTCTTTATTGGTAACCGGTGTCAGTTAGCTGTCAAGAATTTAGGCGACCGGCGCGACCGAGGCTCGGCGGATAAGAGTCGAAAGGAACAGCGACGGCTCCTCCACCGTGTCTCCACCGTCGTCCTCCTCCGCTCCCCCGGAAATCAGCTTCAAGGCGGCCGAACGCGCCATGGACGCGATCGGCCAGCGCACGGTGGTCAGCGGCGGCCAGATATGCGCGGCGATCGGGGTGTCGTCGAAGCCGATGATCGACAGATCACGCGGGACGTCGAGCCCACGCTGCCGCGCCGCGTGGATCACCCCCGCCGCCATCTCATCATTGCAGGCGAAGACCGCGGTGGGTCGCGGCATGACGTCCAGGAGCCGCTCACCCGCAGTGACGCCCGAATCGAAGGTGTAATTGCCGTCGGCGATCATGCTCCGCGGCAAGGCGACGCCAGCTTCGGCGAGCGCATCCTCAAAGCCGAGCCGCCGCTCGCGCGCCGAGCGGAAACCGTGCGGTCCGGCGATCAGCCCGATGCGGCGGTGCCCTTGTGACAGCAGATATTCGGTAGCGCCGCGTACCGCCTCGCGATCGTTGGAGGCGACCATGTGTTCGGGCGTGTCGAGCGTCACCGACCCCATCCGGACATAGCGGCAGCCGATCGCGTCGCAGAGTTGCGCGACCGAATCGTTCTCACACACCGGCGGCATCAGCAGCACGCCGAACAGCCGCTGCCGCTCCAGGAAATGGCGCAGGTCGTCGAGCATCGTCGGCGAACCGCGGTCGAGCGGGCGCACGACCATCTCGAATTCCGTGCCGCGTAAGGCCTCCAGCATGCCCTGCTGGACGTTCATCACGGTCTGCGCGTTGGGGTTGTCGTGAACCAGGCCGATCAGGAAATTGCGGCGGAGCGCCAGCGCGCGCGCCTGAGGATTGGGGATGTAGCCCAGATCGCCGATCACCGCCTCGACCCGCGCGCGCGTTTCGTCGCCGAGCAGCGGCGAGCGGTTGATGACGCGGCTGACCGTCTTCTTCGATACGCCCGCGATGCGCGCAACATCGTTGATCGTCGGCTGGCCGGTCTTCTGCATCGGCGAGAGGCATAGCCAGCGGAATGGCGATCCGCTAGCCCATCCTCTTGCAGGCGGATTGTGCATGCGGCAAACTGACACCGGTTCCCGGGAAGCTCTGAGAGGATGAACCGTGGCGAAGGCGGTACAGGTCGACACGGGCGACAGCGTGGCGACGCTGATCGAGGATGCGCGGGCCGGCGACACGGTGGACGGCGTCACGCTCACCGCCGACATCCCGCGCGGGCACAAAGTCGCGCTGCGCGCCATTCGGGCGGGTGAGCCGGTGACCAAGTTCGGCTTCCCGATCGGCGTTGCGCGAAAGGCGATCGTCCCCGGCGAGCATGTTCACAGCGGCAATCTTGCGACCGGTTTGGGCGGCACGCTCGATTACCGCTACGAACTCGCTCCTGCCGCCGTCCTGCCGCACGCCTCGCTCGCGAGCTTCCAAGGCTATGTCCGCGCCGACGGACGGGTCGGTACGCGCAACGAGATCTGGGTTCTGCCCACTGTCGGCTGCGTCGCGCGCACCGCGGAGCGGATCGCGCAAGCCTCGGCGCGCGCACTCGGCAGCCAGATCGACGGCGTTCACGCTTTTGCGCATCCGCACGGTTGCTCGCAACTGGGGCACGACCTCGACGGCACGCGGTCGATTCTGGCGAGCCTCGCCTGCCATCCGAACGCGAGCGGAGTGTTGATCATCGGCCTCGGCTGCGAAGAAAATCAGATCGCGGCGCTGATCGCGGAGGTGCCGGAGTGGCGTCGGCCTGCGATCCGCACCTTGATCGCCCAAGCGAGCGCCGACGAGGTCGAAGAGGGTTGCGCGCTGGTCGCCGAACTCGCTGAACAGGCGACGTGCGAACGGACGACGGTGGGTCTCGAACGCCTGGTGCTGGGGGTGAAATGCGGCGGGTCGGACGGATTGTCGGGGCTGACCGCGAACCCGCTTGTCGGGCGCGTCAGCGATCGGGTGAACGCCGCGGGCGGACGCGTGATAGCGACGGAGATCCCCGAGTTGTTCGGAGCCGAGCGGATGCTGATGCGCCGCGCGGCCGACCAACACGTATTCGATCGGCTGGTCGAGCTGGTGAACGGCTTCAAGCAGTATTTCATCGATCACGGCGAGCCCGTCTCGGATAATCCTTCCCCCGGCAATGTCGCGGGCGGGATCACCACGTTGGAGGAGAAGTCGCTCGGCGCGGTGCAGAAGGCTGGGCACGCGCAGGTCGCCGACGTGATCTCCTACGGCGCGCAGGCGGCGAGGGACGGGCTGACGATCCTGGAGGCGCCCGGGAACGACGCGGTGTCGTCGACCGCGCTCGCCGCCGCCGGAGCCACCGCTATCCTGTTCACCACCGGGCGCGGCACGCCGATGGGCTTTCCGGTTCCGACCGTCAAAATCGCGTCGAACAGCGATCTTGCGCGGCGCAAGCCGGGGTGGATCGACTTCGATGCGGGAGCGGTGCTCGACGTCGGGATGGATGCGACCGCGGATGCGCTCGTCGCCAGACTCTGCGCGATTTCCTCCGGCGCGGCGACGGCGGCCGAACGCAACGGCGAGCGCGAGATCGCCATCTGGAAACGAGGGGTAACGCTTTGACACTGCTCTCTCGAGCGACGCTCGGACACGTGCCGCAGGCGGTGGCGCGGCCCGCCTATGCCGATGCAGGCGTCGGAATCGTCCATTTCGGACCGGGCGCGTTTCATCGCGCGCACCAGGCGGCGTATGTCGACGCCTTGCTCGGTGACGATCCCCGATGGGGCATCGCCGCGGTGTCGCTGCGCACGCGCGGCACGGTGGACGCGCTCAGCCGCCAGGATGGATTGTATACGCTGGCGATCCGCGATGCGGAGCCGTCGATGCGGGTGATCGGGGCGCACCGGCGTTTCCTGGGGCCCGAAGACGCGGCCGAAACGCGCGCGCTGCTCGCCGACCCAGCAGTCGGGCTGGTGACGGCGACGGTGACCGAAAAGGGCTATTGCCTCGGCGTAGACGGCACGCTCGATATGGCGCACGCCGACATTGTTCACGATCTGGGCGGAGCCGCGGTTCCGCGGAGCGTGGTCGGGTGGATCGTCGCGGGTCTGGCGGCCCGGCGAGCCGCGGGCCTCGCGCCCTTCGTGCCGATGCCGTGCGACAATCTCGCGAACAACGGCGCGAAGCTGCACGCCGCGTTGATCGCCTATGCCGAAGCGAAAGACCAAGGGCTGGCGGACTGGATCGCGGGCGAAGTGCGGGTCCCCTCCACAATGGTCGACTCGATCACACCCGCGTCTGACGCGGCACTCGAAGCTGCCGTGGCCGCGGGGCTCGGGCTCGAAGATCGCGCGCCGGTGCAGCGCGAGGCGTTCGCGCAATGGGTGATCGAGGATGTCGGCGGCATCGGCCCCGACCTCGCGGGGGCTGGCGCGATCGTCACGAACGACGTCGCCGGGTATGAGAAAGCCAAGCTGCGTATCCTGAACGGCGCGCATTCGACTCTCGCCTATGCCGGACTGCTGCGCGGACATGCGAGCGTCGGCGACGCGATGGGCGACCCCGCGCTCGCCGGGTTCGTCGACGCCATGCTGCGCGAGGACGTCATCCCCATGCTGCCCGCGATCGCAGGTCTCGATCTCGACGCTTATCGCGCGGCGGTGCTGGCGCGGTTCCGCAATCCGGCGATCGTCCACCGGCTGGACCAGATCGCGCAGGACGGATCGCAGAAGCTGCCGTACCGATTGGGCGACACCCTGCTCGCCAACCGCGCGCAGGGCCGGATGCCGACGCGGACGGTGGCGGCGTTCGGGTGCTGGATCGCGTTCCTTATGCGACGCGCGCGCGAAGGGACTCCGATCCTGGATCCGCTCGGAAGCCGCCTGGCCGAACTCGCAGGCCGTGGCAACGCGGCCGACGTGGTCGCGGGGCTTATCGCAAGCGGTAGCGGCGTCCCGCCGGAGGTCGGCGGCGATCACGCGCTTGTCGAGCTGATGAAGCACGCGGCGCAATCTGCGGATGCGGCCGCGTGGGAGAACATCATCGGCTCTTGTCACTGACACCGGTTTCCCATAGCGTCGCGCGCAAGACCATCAGGGGAGGATTGGCCGTGAATCAACGCGAGCCGACAGAGAATCACGTCGCGGTCGCGCGCAGCTTCGTTGACGCCCGACGTTCGGGCGCCGCGCTGTCCGACTATCCGGGCACGGCGCCCGAGACGCTCGCAGACGCCTATCTCGTTCAGGACGCGGCGATCGCGCTGGACGGGCGGCAGGTCGTCGGCTGGAAGGTCGGGCGGATCAATCCGCCGCGCGGAGGCGCAGACCGGCTCGTCGGCCCGATCTTCGCCGACCAGGTCATCCACCGCGACGGCGCGACGATGCCGGTCATCGTCGACGGTTTCGCCGCGGCCGAAGCCGAATTCCTGCTGCGCATCGGCGTTGCGCCCGAGCCGACCAAATTTCGCTACACCATCGACGAAGCGCGCGCATTGATCGACGCGGTGCATGTCGGCATCGAGATCGCGAGCTCCCCTTATCCCGGCATCAACGCGGACGGCCCGGCCGTGACGATCAGCGATTTCGGCAACCACAACGGCCTGCTGGTCGGCGCGGAAGCGGACGGCTGGCGCGAAAACGACATCACCGGATGGCGCGTCGAGTTGCTGATCGACGGCGAGGCTGCGGGTTCGGCGACCGCTGCGGCGATGCTGGACGGCCCGTTCGGCGCAGCGCGCTTCCTCTTCGAGCATGCCGCGGCGCGCGGCGTTGCGCTGAGCGCGGGACAGTGGATTTCGAGCGGTGCGGTCACCGGTGTTCACGAAGTCAGGGTCGGTCAGCGCGTCGAGGCTCGCTTCGACGGACGGCTCGCCGTAACGTGCGAGATCGAGGCGCAATAAGCGCACCCCGGGGGAGGATACGAGCGATGGCGACGGCGGAGACGGGGATGGCGGCGGCGACGGCACGGACCGGCCGTTATCGTTGGGTGATCGTGGCGATGCTCTTCGCCGCGACCGCCATCAACTACATCGATCGGCAGATGATCGGCGTGCTGAAGCCGACCCTGCAGGGTGAGTTCGGCTGGTCCGAAAAGGATTTCGCGGGCATCATCTTCTGGTTCCAGCTTGCATATGCGATCGGGTACCTCGCGTTCGGCAAGGTGGTTGATACGATCGGCGCGCGGCTTGGCTATACGGTCGCGATCGTCGTCTGGACGATCAGCCACATGGCGCATGGCCTCGCGAGCGGGATCACATCCTTTGCCCTCGCCCGCTTCGGGCTCGGCATCGGTGAATCGGGGAACTTCCCGGCGGGCATCAAGGCGGTGACCGAGTGGTTTCCCCAGCGGGAGCGCGCTTATGCGATCGGGCTGTTCAACGCGGGCGCCAATGTAGGCGCGATCATCACCCCGCTGCTGGTGCCTTTCCTGGTGCTCGCCTTTGACTGGCGCGCGGCCTTCTACATCACCGGCGTTTTCGGCATCATATGGCTCGCCGCCTGGCTGATGATCTATCGTCACCCGGCCGAACACCCGCGTGTGTCCGCGGGCGAGCTCGCCTATATTCAGCAGGATCCAGCTGATCCGGTCGAGCCGATGTCCTGGGGTCGGGTCGCGACGATTCGGGAGACCTGGGCTTATGCGCTGGGCAAGTTCTTCATCGATCCGATCTGGTGGTTCTTTCTGTTCTGGCTGCCGGGCTATCTGTTCGAGCGCTACGATCTCGACCTCAAGACCTTCGGCCTGCCGCTCGCGGCCATCTACCTGATTTCGGACTTCGGCAGCATCGCAGGCGGCTGGATGTCGTCCAAGCTGATCGCGGCAGGCAAGACGCCCAATTATGCCCGCAAGCTGACCATGTTCGTCTGCGCCGTGTGCGTGCTGCCCATCTTCTTCGCGCAAGGGATCAGCAGCGTCTGGGGCGCGGTTGCGGTGATCGGGCTGGCGACAGCGGCGCACCAGGCGTTCTCGGCCAACCTGTACACATTGCCGTCGGACATCTTCCCACGTGGAGCGGTCGGGTCGGTGATCGGCATCGGCGGGACGGTTGGGGCGATCGGCGGCATGGGAATGGCGCTGTTCACCGGCTACATCCTGGACGCGACGAACAACAATTACTCCATCCTGTTCGCGATCGCAGGAAGCGCCTATTTCGTGGCGCTCGCGGCGGTCCACCTCCTCAGCCCGAGCCTGGCGCGGGTCGAGGCCTGATCGGGACAGAAGGGACAGGCTCCAGCGAGGCGCTCAGCAAGCGGCGTCTCCAGCATGATGATCGGACCGTAGGCGGGTGACGGGCGCAGTCGGATCGGCGAGCCAGCGCGTCGCGCTGTTCCAATGACTGCGCTCGATCAATCGCCTTCTCGCTCCGCCGCCGCTATCGGAGCGCCGTGACTGTTCCCCTCTGGGCCGGCTTCGAGTGCGGCCATCTCGGCTGGTGCGACCAGGACCTGCTCCACGACACCCGCCACACTCCCGAAACCGACATGACGCGGCATTATCAGGACGCGGAGGCGCTCGGCGTCCGGGTCGCGCGCGACGGGCTGCCCTGGCGGCACGATCCCGCCGGGCGGGTCGCCGCCGCGCCCGAGGGCGTGCAGGTGATCTTGGACCTCTGCCACTTCGATCCGCCGCCGCACCGCGCCGCCCACGCGATCGCCTGCGCGCAGGCGATCCGCGGCCCCGCTCACGTCATCGCGGTCAACGAGCCCTCGGTCTGGCCGCTGCTCTGCCGCCGTCCCAAGCGGGAGGCGATCGCCGCGGCAAAGCAGATGATGACCGCCTTCGGGCTGATGCGCGAGGCGCGCTTCTATACCTGCGACCCGTTCCATCACCTCGACGAGCGGACCTTCGAGGCGACCGACGCGCTGGTCGCGACGGGGTGGATCAGCGTGGTCGGCGTCAATTATTATCCGCACGACGCGACCGTGCCGCTGGTCGAGGTGCTCCGCACGATCTGGACGCGCTACCACCTCCCGATCGCGATTACCGAGACAAGCTGGCACGTGGGACACGTTGAGGCGCGCAAGCGCTTCCCGTGGATCGGAGACTGCCAGGCGAACTGGCTCGCGCATGTTCATGATGAGGTCGCCGCCTCGGGGGCGCCGGTGGAGGGCATCTGCTGGTATCCCTGGCTTGATCAGCCGGTATGGGGCCGCCCGGGCACGCGGCGGCGTTGGCCGTGCGGCTACAACATCGCCGCAGCGGCGGAGGCGGCCTAGCCGATCCGCTTGATCAGGCGATCGGCCGAATCGTCGGCGGTCTGCTGCTTGGAGTCCTTGCCGCGCACCTCGCGCTCCAGCGCGTCGCGAATGGCGCAAATCTGCGCCTCGGTCAGGTGCTCGATGCCGACGAACTCCTCGCGCGCTCTCGGCAGCGCGCGCAGCACCTCGTCAAGCTTCGCCTGGATCGCGGCGCCGTCGCGGTTCTGGCTGTTCTGAATGATGAACACCGCGAGAAAGGTCAGCACGGTGGTGCCCGTGTTGACGATCAACTGCCAGGTGTCCGACCAGTGGAGGACCGGCCCGGTCGACGCCCACAGGATGATCACCAGCGTCGACAGGACGAAGGCATAGGGGTGGCCCATCGCGGTCGCGCTTCTGCTCGCCACCTTGCTGAAGAATCGCTCCATGCTTCACCCAACGCATTACTTGCGGAGGCGTAACGAGCGAGCCGCATTTGCGCTCCACCGCACTGATCCGCGGGCTTAGCACTTATCGAGCGTCGAGCTGAACGCATTCCGCGGGACGCATGTCGTGCTCGGCTCTGATCGCTCGCATCCTCGCAAACTTGAGTGATTGACGCACTGCAGCATAGCGGCCAGTCTGCAGGCGGTCAGCGAAAAGGCTTGAGGCTTGCGGATCGTCATCGTCGACGACAGCGGATTGCGGGCGACCGTTCTGGAGGACGGGCTGCGCGAGGCGGGCTATGAGGACATCCACCTCGTCCCGCCCCGCGGCGCGTTCGTTGCGCGGATCGAGCGGATGGCGCCCGACGTGGTGCTGATGGACCTTGGGAACCCCAGCCGGGACACGCTGGAAGAGATGCTGACGGTGAGCCGCGCTCTCGCCAAGCCGATCGCGATGTTCGTCGACCAGTCGGACGACACGATGATCGGCGCGGCGATCGACGCGGGCGTGTCGGCCTATGTCGTCGACGGGCTGCGCAAGGAGCGGGTCAGGCCTATCATCGACCTGGCGGTGCGCCGCTTCAATGCCTTCGCGCGGATGCAGACCGAATTGCACGAAGCCCGCACCGAACTCGCCGACCGTAAGACGATCGACCGCGCCAAGGCGATCCTGATGTCGACGCGCGGGCTGTCGGAGCCCGACGCCTATGCGCTGCTGCGAAAGGCTGCGATGAACGGGAACAAGAAGATCGTCGACGTCGCCGCCGCGCTGATCACCGCGAACGACTTGTTGGGAGGCGGCGCATGATCCCGGTCTCGATCGCCTTTCTGCAGCTCACCGACTCCGCTCCACTGATCGTCGCGCGCGAGCGGGGTTTTGCCGAGGCGGAGGGAATCGACCTTTCCCTTGTTCGCACGACGAGCTGGGCGACGCTGCGCGATCGGCTGGTCTACGGCCAGGTGCAGGCGGCGCAGATGCTGGCCCCGCTCGCGGTCGCGGTGACGCTCGGGCTAAGCCAGCAGCCGGCGCCGCTCGCCGCGCCGTACAAGCTGAACGTCAACGGCAACATGCTGGTGATGTCGGGCGAGTTCGCTGCGGCGCTTGCGCCCGACCTCCGGCAGCGACTCGATGATCCGCTCGGGACCGCGCACGATTTCGCCGCTGCGATCGGGCTGTTCCGTCGCAAGCCCGTGATCGGCGTGGTCCACCGCTTCTCGTCACACGCGCTGATGCTCCGCTACTGGCTGGCGAGCGCGGGAATCGACCCCGATCGCGACGTCGTGCTGCGGGTGATGCCGCCGTCTTTGATGGTCGAGGGCGTACGCAGCGGCGAGACCGACGGGTTCATCGCGGGCGAGCCGTGGGGGAGCGCGGCAGTAGAGGCCGGGCTCGCCGAGGCGGTGGCGATCGGCGAGCGCATTTGGCGGCGCGGGATCGAGAAGGTGCTGGCGTTCCGCGAGAGGTGGCTGGAGGACAATGCGGACACCGTCGATCGGCTGCTCCGCGCGACCGCCGCCGCGGCGGCGTGGTGTGACGCGCCCGAGAACCGCATCGCGCTCGCCGCGCTGCTCGCCCGCGCGGAATATGTCGACCAGCCGGTGGCGGTGATCGAGCGGGCGCTCGGCGGCGCGATCGTGCCGCGTGCGGGCGACGCGCCCCTGCCCTTCCCCGACTTCATGCTCTTCGCGCGCGAGGCGACCGAGTTCCCCTGGCGGAGTCAGGCGCTGTGGATCTACTCGCAGCTCGTTCGGTGGCGAATGGTCGAGCCGAGCGCCGAAGCCGAGGCCGCCGCGGCCGCGGTGTTCCGCCCCGACGTGTACCGGCGGGCGCTGGCCGGCGGGGATACCGCGATGCCCGGCGCCAGCATGAAGGTGGAAGGTGCGCTCGCCTCGCCGCTTGCGGTGGGCGCGCACGGGGGAGCGATCACGCTGGGCCCGGACAGGTTTTTCGATGGGCGGGTGTTCGATCCGGAGCGGGTCGGGGAATATGTGGCGGGGTTTGGGTCCAAGTAGAGTTTTGACCCTTGGTCCAGCTTCCTCCGTCACCCCGGACTTGTTCCGGGGTCCAGGGTTCCGCAAGCTATGCGGATCGAGGCTCGAGCTTCATCGCCTTCCGCACGCTGGACCCCGGAACAAGTCCGGGGTGACGTAGTATTCGGAAGCAGCGTCGACCCGTACATTTTCCGCATTGCAACATGGATCGAATCGCGAGATAACTTCACCCGACGCGCAACGAGGCGCGCCCGTTTGGATGATGCGCCCCGAGGATGGGGCCCGGATCGTCTCACCAGAATAAGCAGCAGAGCCGCTGACCGGATGTCGCCCACGCGATTTCCGGCGAGCGGTTTTTTTCGTGTCCACCTCCCACCGGGAGACCAGATCATGGCGACAGCATTTCTGGACGGCGCAGCGCCCGTCACACCAGCACCCGACAAGAGCTTCTGGCGCGCCGGGCACAGCCCGACGCTGGTCGCAGCGTTCCTCTACTTTGACCTCGCATTCATGGTGTGGGTGGTGCTGGGACCGCTCGCGCCCGAGATCAGCAAGACGCTGATGCTGACTCCGGCCGAAAAGGGGCTGATGGTGGCGACGCCGACCCTTGCGGGCGCGTTGCTACGGGTCGTCGTCGGGCTGCTCGTCGACCGGGTCGGGCCGAAGCGCTCGGGCGCGATCAGCCAGTTGATCGTCATCGGCGGCTTGTTCTCGGCATGGCTGCTCGGAGTGAACAGCTTTGCGGGCACGCTCGCGCTGGGCGTCATCCTGGGCTTTGCGGGGGCGAGCTTCGCAATCGCGCTGCCGCTCGCCAGCCGCTGGTATCCGCCCGAGCATCAGGGCAAGGCGATGGGGCTCGCCGGCATGGGCAATTCGGGCACGGTGCTCGCCGCGCTGTTCGCGCCGACGCTGGCCAAGGCGTTCGGCTGGAACGCTGTGCTTGGCCTCGCGTGCCTTCCGCTCGGCCTGGTCTTCATCGCGTACATGATCATGGCGAAGGATGCGCCGAACGCGCCTGCGCCAAAGCGGATCGTCGATTATTTCGCGCCGCTGAAAACAGCGGACGCGTGGTGGCTGATGGCGTTCTATTCGGTGACGTTCGGCGGCTTCGTCGGGCTCGCCGCGAGCCTGCCGATCTACTTCACCGATCGCTTCGGCCTGACCCCGATCACCGCGGGCTATTGCACTGCGGCCTGCGTGTTCGCGGGTTCGCTGATCCGCCCGATGGGCGGCGCGCTGGCCGATGCAATCGGCGGCGTGAAGGCGCTGTCGGCCGTGTTCGTCGCGGCGGCGGTCGCGCTCGCGTTTGTCGGCTATGCTCCCAGCGTCGAAGCGGCGCTGGCGCTGTTCGTCGGGGCGATGCTGGCGCTGGGTGCGGGCAACGGCGCGGTGTTCCAGCTCGTGCCGCAGCGGTTCGCCGCGGAGATCGGGGTGATGACCGGGCTGGTCGGCATGGCGGGAGGGGTCGGCGGCTTCTATCTCGCCTCCTCGCTCGGCATCGCCAAGCAGGTGACGGGAAGCTTCTCGCCCGGGTTCCTGATCTTCGCCGGACTGTCGCTTGCCGCGCTCGTCGGGCTGACCGCGGTCAAGACCGGCTGGCGCGCGCGCTGGGGCGGAGCCGCGCGCATCTGACTCCCGCCCTCCCCACACGAGGAGGTACTTGGTAGAGGAGATCCGATGAAAGCTGTACTCGCAACGGCGGCGGCGGTGGCCGCCGCAGGACCGGCGTGCGCGCAAGGGGTGACGCTCACCCCGCTCGCCGACGTTCGCGTTCGTCACGAGCATGTCGAGCAGGACGGTTTCCTAAAGAACGCCGATGCGGTCACGGTGCGCCTGAGGACCGGGCTGCAAGCGGCGAGCGGACCGTGGAGCGTCGCGGTCGAGGCGCAGGGAACGCTGGCCCCTGTCGACCGATACTTCGACGGGCTGAACGGGCTGACGACCCGCCCGCTCATCGCCGACCCGGAGAGTATCGGATTGTACCGCGCGCAGGCGCAATACCGGACGGAGGCGCTGGCGGTCACCGCAGGACGGCAGCGGATCGTGCTGGACGACGAGCGCTTTGTCGCAGCTGCGCCGTTTCGGCAGAACGCGCAGACCTTCGACGCTGTGCGGGCGGAGATCGGCGCTTTGCCGAACTTCAAGCTGGACGTCAGCTATGCGTGGGGCGTGCGGACGATCTGGGGAATCGACGGGCGAGGCGCGCGGCAGCAGGCCATCGGCGGCGACAATCTGTTCGCCAATCTGTCCTATGCGACCCCGGTCGGCACCCTGGTCGGTTTCGCTTACCTGGTCGACCAGGACGAAGCGGCGGTTCAGGGGTTCCGTCAGTCG
>SXGT01144842.1_pt1 | contig 32552 bp, 24 predicted proteins | sample 3176221 | NCBI WGS metagenome assembly SXGT01 (sample SAMN11356862, study PRJNA531348) | freshwater metagenome | isolation source: freshwater sample F1-120 | place: China: Fuxian Lake, Yuxi | collected 2017-12-25
ACGCCGACGGCGCCAGCGGCGGCCTGGTCCGCGCCGACGCGCTGGCGGCGTGGCGGGCGACCCGATGCAAGGCGATCGCCGCGTCGCTGACGCCGCGGTAGTGAGCTCTCGATCGGCCCGAGGCCCGAGGCCCGAGGCCCGGTTCCTACCGGTAGTCGGGCTCGACGATCTTGACCTGATCGAGCCCGGCCTCCTCGAAGGAGCGCACCAGGGTGGCGCGATCGGCGAGGCAGACCACGATCTCGTTCTTGGGATCGAGCTCCTTGGCGATGAGCGACTTGACCTGGGCCGGAGACACCGCCGCGATCTGCTTGATGAGCTGATCGTAGTAGTTGGGCGGCAGGTCGTACATCTCGATGGTGCCGAGCCGCGCCACCATCTCGCCGGAGACCGTCGACTGACCGAGCAGGTTCTCGATCAGCGCGCGACGCGCTCGCACGAAGTCGACGTCGAAGTTGACGCCCTGGCGCAGTGACTCGACGCCGTCGCGCATGGCCTTGAGCGACTCGCCGGCGCGCGGTGCGTCGACGTTGCCGCCCATCTGATAGGCGGTCGGTCCGATCTGCGGGCTGCGGCCGGCGTAGACGCCGTAGGTCGAGCCGAGCTTGAAGCGAAGATCGCCCATGCGCAGGGTCAGCATCTCGGCGAGCACGCGGCGCGCGGCCTCCTGGCCGTCGATGCCGTGGGGCGCCGGATAGGCCATCGCCACTGTCATCTGCGGCAGCTCGTCGCCGACCACGCCGATGTACTCGGGCGCAGTGCGGGCGCGCTGCTCGGGCCCGATCGGCTCGTCGACGCGGCCTCGCCCCCAGCCGCCGAAGGTGGAGCGGACCAGGCGCTCGACGTCGTCGATCGTGTACTTGCCGAAGTTGCCGGCGATGATCAGGGTCGCGTTGCCGGCGGTGTAGTGGGCACGGCGGAAGTCCTCGAGCTTGTCCTTGCCGATCGCCATCACCGACTCGGGGGTGAGCAGGGCGTTCTTGGTGTACGGGTGATCGGCGCCGTAGATCGCGGTCAGGATCTGGCGCTGGAACTCCCAGTCCTGCTGGCGATCCTTGCGGGCGAAGGACTCCTTGTAGTTCTTCTGGAAGGCCTCGATGCCCTCCTGGCTGTACTCGCCGGCGGCGATGATGCGCTCGAGCGCGGTGACGATCTCCGACGTGTAGATGTCGAGACCACCGCTGACGAAGATGGTGTGGTCGCTGGTGGTGCCGCCGCGAGCGCCGATGCCGGCGCGGGCGAAGCGCTCGGCGTCCATGGGCAGGCGGCGGAACGAGGCGGAGAAGTCGGCCAGGCCGGGGATGCCGCCCGAGTGGACGTCGCCGACGTCGAAGATGAGGCGGGCCGAGACCAGCGGGAACGGCGTGTTGAGCGGCAAGAGCACCACCTTCATGCCGTTGCCCATCTCGAAGCGGCGAGTGGTCTCGAAGATCTTGAAGTCGGCAGCGACCTTGAGCGGACGCTTGGCCTCGCGCGGATCGACCTCGGGGATCTCCTTCTTGTCGTGCGACTTGGTCTCGAACTTGAGCTTCGATCGCTTGTCGCCGCGGATGCCGGTCTTGCTGGCCTTGAAGAGGATGACCTTGGCCTTGTCCCAGTCCATGTACTTCTTGATCTGGGCGGCGGCGTAGGGGCCGTCGAAGTCGACGTTGCGCTGCATCTCCTTGAGCAGGTAGACGTCCGACGAGTCGAACGAGGTCTCGTTGTCGAACTGGATCAGCTCACCCATCGTGTTGGTGCGGGCGGTGAGCGTCTCGAGGCCGCGGAGGAAGGCGGCCTTGCTGCGGGCCTTCTCCTCCTCGAGCTCGGCCCAGCTGCCACCGTCGAGGCCGCGGTGGGCTTGCTTGGCCGCCTTCTTGATGAACTCGAGGGCCTCGCCCGCCTTGTCCTGGCCCTTGAGCTCCACGATGATGCCGAACACAGGCGCCAGGTTGCCGCCGAGAATGATCGGCTCGACGCTGTAGCCGAACTCGTAGTCGTCGGCCTTGATGGCGGTGCGGAAGAAGGTCGAGCCCAGGCCGAAGTTGACGGCGCGGCCCTCGGGCGTGTTGGAGGCGGGCATCGGCCAGGCCACCACCAGGTAGGGGCGCTCGATGTCGAGATCGAACTCGGACCGGCCGCTGGTCACCGCCGTGACCGGCTGGACCTCGACCCGGGGCGCGCCCTTGATGGCCTCGAGAGGACCGAACCACTTTTTGATCGACGCGGCCGCCTCGTTGGGATCGATGCCGCCGGCGACGATGACGGTGGCGCGATCGGGCGTGTAGAACTTCTTCATGAAGTCGCACGAGTCCTGCAGCGTGATCGTGGTGAGGTTGGCGTCGTCGCCGCCGATCATGCGTGAGTAGGCGTGGCCGTGGGGATAGACCTCGGCGAGGATCATGTCGGGGATGCGGCCCTCGGGGGTGCCGCCGCGCTGACGGATCTCGTTGCGGACGACCTCGCGCTCGCGCTGGAACTCGTCTTCGGTGATGGTCTGGCACCGGAAGTACATGCGCATCGCCTCGATCTTGAGGAGCGCGTCGAGCTGCTCCCTGCGGCTCGCCATCATGTAGTGGGTGGTGTCCCAGTTGGTGTAGGCGTTGAAGAACGTGGTCAGCTGATTGATCGACGCCATCAGCGGCGCGGTCTCGGGACCGTCGGGGCGCTGCTGGAACATCAGGTGCTCGACCAGGTGCGCGATGCCGGCCTTGCCCGGCGGATCCTCGCGCGAGCCGACGTCGTAGCGCACGTCGACCTCGACCTGGGTCGTCGTCGCGTCGGGCATGATCACGAAGCGCAGGCCGTTGGGCAGCTTCGAGCGCAGCTCGGTGTACGTGAAACTGGTCTTCGGCGGCGGCGCGGGACAGGCGACAAGGAGCGCGATCGCCGCGAGCGCGAGGCCGAACGGGAGACGGCGGGCAACGTTCATGCGGCGGATCTTCTGCGAAGTCGCGGCGAATGCAAGGCCACCACGCCTGACTGCGTGCGAGTTGGGTGATGCGCGGGCGCCTCGGGCGGACGACGCGTAAACATGCGAGACAATGCGGGAATGTTGGGCGGGCCCGGCTGGTTATTCATGGCCCGGGTGGGTGCAGGAAGCGGGCACGCGTCGCTGGCCAACCGGCATCGCGCGTTCGTGTCGAGGGCCACGAGCGATCCGTCCGGCGATCGGACGGCGATCGGACGGGTGACACCCTTCTTCCCGGCGATCGGACGGGTGACACCCTTCATCGGGGATCCGTCCGGCGATCGGACGGGTGACACCCTTCATCGGGGATCCGTCCGGCGATCGGACCCGGCGATCGGACGGGTGACACCCTTCATCGGGGATCCGTCCGGCGATCGGACGGGTGACACCCTTCTCTGGGGTGTGGCCTGTGGCCTCCTGTGGCCTCCGGAGTGTCCGGCGATCGGACGGGTGATACCCTTCATCGGGGATACCCTTCATCGGGGGCCTCCGGAGTGTCCGGCGATCGGACGGGTGACACCCTTCATCGGGAGTGTCCGGCGATCGGACGGGTGACACCCTTCATCGGGGTGACACCCTTCATCGGGACACCCTTCTTCACAGAATGAAGGTAACGGTCACCCGCCGACGATGCGGTGCAGTCCGGTGTTCCCAGAGATAGACGCCTTGCCAGGTCCCGAGGTCGAGGCGGCCCGCTGCGACCGGAATGAGCAATGAGCTCTGGGTCAAGACCGTACGGATGTGGGCGGGCATGTCGTCGTCACCCTCGGCGTCATGCTCGAACGTCGGATCACCATCCGGGACGAGACGCGCAAAGTATGCGTCCAGATCACGGCGCACCGATGGGTCGGCGTTTTCGCACAAGATGAGTGACGCGCTGGTGTGATGGCAGAAGACGTGTGCGAGGCCGTCGGTCGCCGGCGCGCCGTCGAGCGCAGACGCGACGCGCGCGGTGATGTCGTAGGTACCGCGTCCGCGAGTCTCGATCGGAAACGTGGTGCGCTGGGCCATGGAGGAGCTCCCGGGACAAATTCGTGACTTGCGTGTGCCGCCGCGGTATCAGTGGAAGCGAGTGTGAAGCGTTACGTTGACGAGCTGACCGACGCCGTCAAGGCCCAGCTCGCGCTCGCGTACGGCGTGAAGGATCTGCTCGGTTTCGGGCTGCGCGCGCGTCTGCGCGAAGGCTACACCTTCACCGATTTCCGCGCCGATGCCATGGCCGGACTGGTGGTCGGAATCGTGGCGCTGCCGTTGTCGATGGCGCTGGCGACCGCCGTCGACGTTCCGCCGCAGCACGGACTCTACACGGCGATCATCGCCGGCATCATCGTCGCGCTTCTCGGCGGCACGCGGGCCCAGGTCACGGGGCCCACCGCCGCGTTCGTCGTGATCCTCATGCCGATCGTGCACGAGCACGGAATCGGCGGACTCCTCGTCGCCGGCTTCCTGGCCGGCGTGATCCTCGTGCTCATGGGGATGGCGCGATTCGGGCGCTTCATGAGTTTCGTACCACATCCGGTGACGACGGGATTCACCGCCGGGATCGCGCTCGTCATCGGGCTGCTCCAGCTCAAGGACGCGCTGGGCGTGACTCCAGTTGGCCGACCCGAGGGCGTCGTCGAGTACGTCCACGCGATGTGGGACGCGCGACGCGCGGTCAACGGCTGGGACGTCGGGATCTGTGCAGTCACGCTCGGTATGCTTGTCGGCCTGCCCCGGATCGTGAAGCGGGTTCCAGCGCCACTGATGGCGTTGACGGCGGCCGCGGTGATGGCGCTGCTGCTCGATCACCTGGTGACCGAGTTCCATGTCGCCACCATTGGCTCGAAGTTCCAGGTCGAGATCGACGGGGAGACCATCCGCGGGATCCCGCCGCTACCCCCGATGCCGGTCTGGCCGTGGGAGCTGGGCGGAGCCAACGGCACCGAATTCACCCTCGATTTCGCGCTGGTCCGCGAGCTGATGCCGGCGGCGTTCGCCATCGCGATGCTGGGAGCGATCGAGTCGTTGATGGCGGCGGTGATCGCGGATGGGATGTCGGGCACCAAGCACGATCCCAACAGCGAGCTGATCGCGCTCGGCGTGGCCAACATGATCGTCCCGTTCTTCGGGGGCATAGCCGCCACGGGCGCCCTGGCTCGCACCGCGACCAACATCCGGGCCGGGGCACGCTCGCCGATCTCGGTGATCGTCCATTCGCTCTTCATCCTGGCGTCGACGATCGCGCTGGCTCCCCTGGTCGCCTACCTCCCGATGGCGGCGCTGGCGGCGTTGCTGCTGATCGTCGCCAAGAACATGAGCGAGGCGCGTCACTTCGTGCGCCTGATACGCATCGCGCCACGCAGTGACGTCATCGTGCTGCTCACGTGTTTCACGCTGACGGTGCTGTTCGACATGGTGATCGCCGTTTCGGTCGGCGTGATGCTGGCGGCGCTCCTGTTCATGAAGCGAATGAGCGTGCTGACCACGGTGACGCTCGACACCGGACTCGCCGAAAGAATCGAGATGCCGCCCGGCGTGCGCCTCTACGAGATCGCTGGCCCGATGTTCTTCGGCGCCGCCAACGTGGCGCTCGGTACGCTGGAGACTATCGGCAGCGAGGCGAAGGTGGTGATCCTCGACATGCGCCACGTGCCGGTCATCGACGCAACCGGGTTGGTCGCGCTCGAGGGCATCGTCGACCGCCTCAAGCGATCGCAACGCAAGACCATCCTGTGCGGCCTGCAGCCGAGCGTCGCCGAGTCCTTCGACAAGGCCGGCATCAAACGCGTCCCAGGACGGCTCGCTTTCGCGCCGGACGTCGACACGGCTATCAGCATGGCCATCGTGCACGAGGCCCGCGCTGTCCTGGCGACGCCCCCGACCGGCACGTCGACCCTGAACTCGTCCGGTCACTGACCCGAGGTCTATGTGACCAAGGCCGCCGGCGCGCGTGGGTTCACGTAGGGCTCCTGAAGCCACGGCGGTACGAACGTTCGACCGGGACGGATGTACCGCGCGGGACAGGGGAAGCTCCCGGGTGGGAAGGGCAAGACGTCGGAAGCCGGCGCGATCACGCTCATCGCGCCCGCCGCGAGCCGGGCGCGCACCGCGGTCGCGGCCGAGAAGAACGCGCTCTTGAAAGCGCGATAGGCCGTTCGAAACGCTCGGCGAGCTGTCGACGTGGCTGCATGACACAGCGGCGCGGGGCTCGACGCGGGATCCGGTGGGGACGCGTGCGGGTCCTGTGCAAGGACCCTGTCAGCGCCCAGCACGGGAGCCGTCCGATTCGCTTGGGCCTCAGCCACGATGTCTTCCACCAGCATCCGGGTACGCTCGGAAATCTGGTCGCGATCGAGGTCAGACCAGCACGGCAGCGGCGACATCCGCAAGTCGTAGGTGGCCGTGTAGCTGGACGGATCCGTCATGTTGTTGCGGCGCCGGGTTCGTGTCTCCCGATCGCGATCGATCCAGACTCCCTGAAGCGACTCGCCGAGGAGCCAGGGTGTCGAGGTCGCACCAGGCCAATCCTCGGGGCGCTCGACCAGCCCCTCCTTCACGCCCTGGGAGAGGATGTAGCGAAGTCTCGCAACCAGGGATTCGTCATCGACGATCGGAATCGCCCGCGCTCGTCTTCCCCAGAAGGGTCCGCGCCATTTATGGATGCGCCCCATCTCACGAGCAACGTTGCTGTTCACGTATCCGATGAACGCCGACAGCTGCGCCCCATCCGTCGCTGACGCCATCATGTGGAAGTGGTTGGAGAGGAACGCGAACGCGTACAGACTGACGTCCTGGTAGAGCAAGAGAGCGCGCGCGACAACGCCGAGAACCAGCTCACGGGCGACACCACCAGGTCGCAAGAGAAAGCGCTCCTGGATCGTTCGCGTCGTTACCTCGTATACCGTGCCGGGTGTGATCCAACGGAGAGGATGAGCCATGCACTCGCTCAGAGCACCGTCCGTGCCGAACATCGCACCAGCGAATCCCACCAGGTAGCCGGCACCTGTCCGCATACCGGACGCCATGGCAACTCGAACAGTCGCGAGTGGGTAGTGTCCTGTCTCTTCAAACTAGGACACCACCCACGAGTGTCCAGGAATCGGACGGGTGACACCTTGTTCGGTGGGACACCACCCACGAGTGTCCTCCAGGAATCGGACGGGTGACACCTTGTTCGGTGTCCAGGAATCGGACGGGTGACACCTCATTCTGACACCTTGTTCGGGGGTGAGCCTTGTTCGGGGGAAAGGTCACCGCGTTGGTGGGTCGGCCTCAAGCACCGAGGCGCCTGAAGTGTCGTGGAGGACGAGGAGAGCGAAGCGCTCGACGTTGTCGAGATCGGAGGTGGAGAGGGTTGCGTAGTCGAAGCGGCCGCGGAGGTCGGTGTAGCCGTCCTTGAAGAACTGGACGGCGCCGCCGCGCATGCGAGCGTAGGCCTTCACGTATGTGGACGGCAGAGAGGCACCGCTGGACGTCTGCCGTACCTGGAGCTGGCCGTAGGGGGCCATCACCGCCACTGCCAGGTCGTTGGCAAAATGCGTGACCGCCCCTCGAAGAGAACCGCTGACCGCGTCGATCACCAGGTTGGACTTGGCCATCTCGTCCGGGAGCCTTACGACCGTGCGCCCGCCCCCATCCAGGACGACCTCGAGCGCTGCCCCGGGCGCGATGAACGAGAAGCGATCGCTGGCCGCCCCCAGGAACGGCTGACGCGAGAACAGGAGTTCCACATCCATGCGATAGAAACGCACGGTCGCCCGTTCCAGGTGCACGTGGGTCAGCACAACCTGCCCCTGCTCGACGGCCACCGCCAGCGTCGGTTGCCTGGCCGCCAGCTGATCCATGGTCCGCTCGCGATGGTCGCGGGCGCCCACGTCGGCGCCGGCGCCGACCGCGCCCGCAGAACCCGCGACCTCGTCGAGCATGGCCACGAGTGCCCCGAACCGATGCCGCCACCGATCCACCGGATGCCCGACATGCGGCACCGAAAGCGCACGCGCCGTCGCCAGGTCGCCCCGGGCGGCGGCCGCATACGCAGACAAGTACGCGAATTGCAGTGCGGCTACCCCCGGTTGTAGGGTGTCACCCGTCCGATCTTCGGACACTCCCGCGACCTTGCTCAGCGCCCGCGTCGCGTCGTCGGGCCGATCCATCGTGAACAGGTAGTGGGCCGCCGCCAGCCAATCGTCGGCGCCCAGCGCGCGGCTGGACGCCAGCCTCTCGAGGAATGACTTCCACTGCGCCGCGAGGCCGTCGTTGAGGACGGTGCGCCGCTCCCCCAGCCGATGCGCGCGCGCGTTCACCAGCGGCGCATACTCGAGATGCTGGTAGAGGCCGCGCGCCACCGGTTCGAGCGGCACCAGCCCGGCGTCGAGCTCGGGTCCGGCCTCGGCCAGGAACTCGTCTTGATGAGCCAACCACTCCGCGGCCCGCGCCCGATCGCCGTGCACCAGCGCGTACGCCCACAGGGTCTCATCGTGCACGTGACGCGCCGCCAGCGCCGCCAGGATGCGGTCGAACGCGGGCCGCTCACGCATCCGCCACGCCACCCGCGACAGATCGATGCGCCCCAGGTTGTGGGTGCCGATGAACGCCACCACCTCGTCCAGTGTGCCGCGCTGCGAGACATGTGACCACGACGCCGTGTCGACGGCCGTCGGCGCCCGCACCACCGCGAGCTCACGCCCCGCCGCCGCGGCCACAAGCTCGTCGACCCGCGTGATCTGCGCGCCGTAGTGCGCGAACGTCCCCGCCGCCGGGAAGTAGAATGCGTACTCGATCGACGTCGTCGCGTATGGCGCCAGCTGCACGCGATGTGTCCGCGTCGCCAGCCCGCCGTTGACCGGCAGCGCGCCTGCCGGGATCTGGAGCAACACCGCCAGGCGCTGCATGCGGCTGGTCGGGTTGGTGACGACCACCTGGCACTGGTAGATGACCGCCACCAGCATCTCGCCGGTGACGTACTTCTCGCGCTGCTCGGCGCCGTCCCACTCCCAGCGGTCGTCGGCGCGGAAGTAGCTCTGACCGATCAGCACCTGGCCGAGCGGCGGACCCGCAATCTCGTCGAGCGCCGCCACCGCGGCCAGCGCGTGCGACCCTGCCGTCACGCTGGCGCCGGCGCCACGCGCGACGATGGCGTGCGCCGCCGCCGCGAACGGCAGATCGATCACCGCCAGCGCGCCCACGCAGGCCGCGAAGCCCTCGCCGATCCCGGCCACGTGCGGGGACAGGAACGGTCCGTCGCCATGACCAGCCAGGTCGCGCCACAACCGCGCCACCGGCACGAGGTCCGCGCCGGCGTCATCGACGCGGGTGTGCCACCAGTTGTGCTCGGCCCACTCCTGGGTCTTGTCAGCCCCGCGGTAGAGCGGCGCCGCGCTCTCGCGCGTGGCCAGATCGGCCCGCAGACGGTCGGCGGCGAAGTCGTCGCCACCAACACCGAACCCGCCGGCCCCGGCGCCCCCCATCGGGCTCGACATCGACGGCGGCGGCGCCTGCGGCTTCATCGCGCGCTTGGCCTTCTTGGGCGCCTCGTCCTTCTTGGTCGCCTCGTCGCCTTCCTGGAGATCGTCGTCGAGATACGCATCCGCAGACTCGCCGGCCGACATCGACAGGGACTCCGACGGCGACTCGGCCACGATCGTCGTCATGTCGGTGCCGTCGCCGGACAGCTTGCCGCCAGCCAGGAACGCGTCGACCAGACGATCGTCGCCCTCGGGATCGGGCGCGATCAGATCGACGGCATCGGCCAGCGAGCGTGCGATCGCCGACCGCGCCTCGGGCATCCGCCGGGCCAGGAGCGCACGCTCGAGCGCGTTGAGTCGCGCGAAGCGCCACGACGCCAGGTACGCCGAGAGGTCATCGCCCAGGAGCCAGTGATCGACGAACGTCTTGTGTAGCTTGCTGGCCAGGTACGGCCGCAGCGCCTCGTCGAACAGGGGTCGGTCCTTGAAGAACACGAACAGCGCCAGCTCGTGGCAGGCGTGCTTCGAGTAGACGGTCAGCTTCTCGGCCCGCGACATCGTCGCCCACCGCGGCAGGAAGCTCCACGTCGCGAGATCGCTGTCGCCCGAGATCGCACACAGCGCGCGATAGAGCTTGTCGACGGTATCGACCAGCTCGACCCGAGTGGTGGCGCGATCGACGACCGCGAGCGTCGCGCCCGCGGCCAGGCCTTGCAGGCGCCGATCTTCGCGCAAATGACGCTCGGCCGGCAGCGCGGCGGCGAGGCGAAGATCGCGCACGGTCAGCTCACGCGGCGAGAGCGGCACCAGCCGCACCGACGCGCTCGACGGATCGACGCAGACCACGCGCACCAGCGTGGCCTCGCCCAGCGCCTGGCGCGGCACCCGCACGCGCCCGGCGGCGTCGGGCCGCAGGTTGGCCAGCAGCACCGGCGCAACCTCCAGAAAATCGAACGTCGCGAACGCGGGATCCATCGGCTCCGCAGCCTGCCGCTCGAAGGACGCCGCTCGTGCCGCCGGCGCCGGTGCCGGCGCACCGCGCGGCGGCGAGCCCGCCCAGGCGCCCTCGGCGCGCGCGGTCTGCACCGACGTCGACGTGGTGCGTAGCGCCCACGGGTTGAGCAGCACGCTCGGCTTGTCGAGCAAGAGCCCAGGCCGGCGCGGTGCGTGCTGGCGATCGAGCACGTAGCGGTACTCGTCCCCGATGTCGCGCCCCGACACGTAGTGAGTCTCGGCCGGGGACTGGCGGCGCACCTGTGATCCGCGCAAGCGCCCTGCCAGGTCCGCCGACCACGCCGGAGCCGGCCACAGCGACGCGGCCAGCACGTGCACGCGCGTGTTCGCCGTCGCCCCGAGCACGGTGATATCGAGCGACTCCGGTCCGGCGACCACGGCCGCCAGCGCCGGCGCCGGCGGCCGCAACTCCACCAGCGCGCGCGGCAACGTCGCCCACCCCGCCGCCATCGGCGTCGCCGCCGGGACGACGACCACGCTCACCGGCTGCTGCCCGCGCACCACGACCGCGTGCTCGCCCGGCGGCAACCCGCCGATGCGCAGCACGCCGGCTGCGCCATCGAGCCGCGCCCGTGCCGCGTGATCGTGCGCTGGCACGCCTCCCCGCGACTCGACGACCCGCCAGTCGGGACCGTCGCCACCGCGATCGTCGACGGCCACCGGCACCACGATCTCGTCGCCTTCGCGGGTCAGCACCACGGGCGAGAACGCCGGCACGGCCGGCGCGAGATCGAAGTCGACGGCGAGTCCGGTGGTCGTGGTCGCGCTCAGGCCGAGCACGCCCGGGAGCGCTCCCAGCGCGATGCGACCCCGCTCGTCGGTGGCCAGCGTCACCTCCCACAGGTACGTGACCGCGCGCAAGCGAAGGCGCAGCGACACCGCGCGGCCGGCGCGCGGCTCGCCGCTCTTGCCGAGGATCGCGAGGGCAAAGCCGTCGGCGTCGCGGGACAGGTACAGCGCCTCGGTGGCGAGCGCTGCGTGCATCGTGCCGATCGACATCGCGACCTCGTCGCGCAGCTCCTGCGTGTCCTGGCGCGAGACCACGCGCACGCGCCCGGTCACGACCACCTGCAAGGACGCGGCGTTTTCGGGTACGGCGATCGACACCTCGCTCTCGGCGCCGTCGACGAGCGCGAGGGGTTGCCGGCGCGTCGCCGGTACGCCGGCGCGATCGGTGACGGTGATCTCGACGTGCGGCTCCTCGAGGAGCGTCACGGTCGTCGGAGCGCCGCCCACGGTGAGATCGGCGCGGACCAACGCGACGACGTCGCGGCCGGGCACCAGCGCCTGGCGATCGAGCAGCACCGCGGTGTCGAGGTCGTACGACTCCTCGGGCAGATGGACGGTGGTCACCACCGCCAGGTCGCCGTCGACGATGAGGGCCGGCGTGGCGCCGCTGCGGGTCGAAAACGGCAGCGTGATCACGCCGTCCTCGGCGCGCGGTCGGTACTCGCGCCCGCCCATCCACACGCTGGCCCCGGGTGCGTGCCGGCCGGCCTCGTCGAGGATGGTGAGCGCGAGCCCCGCCGGGCTCGGCCGCGGCGTGTAGCGCAGGTCGCCCTTGCGCACCAGCGCGCGGCTGGCCTTGCCGCCGGCGATCACCTCCACCATGTACGTCCCCGCTCGATCGCACGCGTCGAGCTCGAGGCGCGTCCGCACCCGGTGCAACGCCGGCGCGGTCCACGGCCGCCGCTCCTCCCATCCAGCCGCGAGGCCGTCGAGATCGAGGGTGGTGTCGACGTCGAGGCTGCGAGCGTGGAAGTGCGCCGCGACGTTGACGCGGAATACGCGCACGCGCAGGGAGCCGGCGTTCTTGATGTCGAGCTCCAGCGCGACCCGCTGGTCGCGGGCGAACAGGCGCGGGTTGGTGGGCGCGAACTCGAGATCGACGCGATCGCGCAGCGCACCGACCGCGGCCGGCCCGAGGACGCCGCTCCAACGGTCGACGTCGGCGTCGCCGGCGAGCAGGCGGGTCTCGGCGCGTAGCTGCTCGAGCCACGACGCCTCGACGTGATCGGCGAAGGCGGCGCCGTCCTCGCCGCGCAGGAAGTGGGCGAGGTACGTGCGCACCAGCGCCTCGTCGCTGGCGACCGCGGTCAGCCCGGTCACCCGCGAGAAGTCGTGATCGAGCGCGGCGATGATCCCGTGCTCCAGCTTCTCCAGCCACGTCACCCGCACGTAGGTGCCGCGGCGAGGCAGCGCCAGGTAGGCGATCAGGCGTGCCCGATCGAAGGTGCCGGCGCGCAGATCGCACGCCAGCCGATGGTGGAGCACATGGGCCTTGAGTGAGTTGAACGACGGCGGCAGCGACGCGACGGCGGTCCAGAGCTCGTCGAGATAGGCGACGCGCGCGGCGAGATCGAGGTCCCAGTCGACGTGGATGGGCGGGCGCAGGCGAGTCAGCCTCGCCTCCACCCACGCCCCGTGCTGGCGCAGCGCCGGGCGCAGGCGGGCTAGCTCGTCGAGTTCGGCCGCGGTGAGCCGGGCGTGGATGGCGACGGTGCCGAAGCCCTTCGAGCTCTTCTCCCCGAGGTCAGCGGCGATCAACGCGACCAGGCCGGCGAGGCCGGTGCGGTCGAGCCTCTCGAGGAGCAGGCGAGTGTGGTGGGGGTCGAGCGGGCGACCGACCAGCCGCACCAGACCGGCCGGGGTCAGCTCGTCGAGGCCGCGGCCACGCGAGAGCGCCAGATCGAGTAGCTTGCTCTCGTCGAGGACGGCGTTGTCGAAGCGGGACGAGTGGCGCGCCGCGGCGGCCTCGATCTCGGGCTCGTGGTGCAGCGTGGCTCCGGTCTCGTCGCGCAGCGTGTCGGCGACCGCGACGAGATCGCCGCCGGCGCGCAGGAGCAACTGTCGGCGCTCGAGCCGCGCGCGCAGCGCGGTATCGCCATGGCGCGAGCGCCAGCGCGCCAGCACCGCGTCGACCTCGGAGAGCGCGCCGACGTGCTGCAGGTGCACCGCACGCCAGTAGTCGTGTTCCTCGGTGCCGGCGACCAGGCCGGCGAGCGCAGCCGCGCGATCGTCGCCGAGCGCCAGCCCCTCGAGCTGCTCGATGTCCATGGTGGCAGCGTAATCCAAGGCATCTCGGCGAGTTGCGGGAGTGGCGTCGCAACGCCGGGTCGCGGTAGTAAGGTCACCCTGGTGTTGACCTCGACATCGCGCGTGGCGCTGATCACGGCGGTCGCGACGCTGGCGGCGGCGCTGGTCGCGACGACAGCCGAGGCGCGCACGCGGCGCAAGAAGAAGCAGCGCGCGCCGGTCACGCAGCCGCGGCGCAACAACATGCCGGTGGGTTGGACCTGGCCGCCGTCGAAGGCGATGGTGGCGGTGGGCAAGGCCTGCACCGGCGAGCTCGATGCGCTGGGCATCGCGTGGAAGGCGGCGCCGCGAGAGCGCAAGGTCGCCACGCCGATCACGTTGCCGGTGATGGAGCTGGGCGGGGTCAAGCTGGTCTCGGTCTACCGGCGCGGTCCGCACGTGATGGACTGCCACCTCGTCCTCGTGCTGGCGCGCCACCTTCCCGCGCTGCACGCGATCGGGGTGCGCGAGCTGAACTTCTCGCGCATCCACGCGTACACCAACGTGCGCGTCAACGGCGGCGAGAAGAGGGCGCTGTCGCGGCACGCGCTGGGGCTGGCCATCGACATCCGCAGCTTCGTCGACCAGGACGGGCGCAAGGCCATCGTGCTCGACGACTATCCGCTCGGCGACAAGCTCCTCCTCGACGCTGAGCAGACGCTGACCGACGGCGGCGGCTTCCGGACCATCCTTACGCCGCGCAACGACCCCAAGAGCCACGACGATCACTTCCACCTCGAGGTGCGGGTCGACTACAGCAAAGCGCCGGCGCCCAGGAAGCCGGCCACGTGAGGCGGATGGCGCAGATCGTGGCGGCGGTGGCGAGCGCTGCGCTGGCTGCGTGCGCGGGCGACGACGGCGCGGGTGACGGAGACGGTGGCGGCGACGACGGCGACGGTGGGATCGACGCCATCGACGCCACCATGCTCGACGGCGACGGCGGCGGGGGCACGTGCGTGGCGCCGGTGGCCGAGCCGGCGTGGATGGCGGCGTATCTGTCCACAACGGTGGAGCAACTGGCGGCGTCGCCGCGGGCCACGGTGGCGCAGCGCAACGCGGCGCGCGGATATCTGATGTCGCAACTGACGTCGCTCGGGTTCGCGTCGCGGATCGAGACCTACGGCACAGGCGGCAACGTGGTCGCCGAGTTGCCGGCGACGATGGCGACCGCAGCCTGGCTCGTCCTCGGCGCGCACTTCGACACCGTGAGCGGCAGCCCAGGGGCCAACGACAACGCGACCGGTGTGGCCATGGTGCTGGCGGCTGCGCGCGGGCTGGCCGGCGTGTCGTGCCGGGACACGAACGTTGCCTTCGTGTTCTTCGATCAGGAGGAGATCGGGCTGGTCGGCTCGGCGGCGTACGCGGCGGCGGCGCGGGCGGCGGGCACCAACATCATCGCGGCCCACACCATCGACCAGGCGGGCTGGGACATGGACGACGACCTGCGCTTCGAGATCGAGCGGCCGTCGGCGGGCTTGTTCGCGCAGTACCAGGCAGCAGCGACCGCGGTGGGCGCGCAAGTGGTCCAGACCCAGATCAGCACCACCGATCACCAGTCCTTCCGTTCGGAGGGATTTCCAGCCGTCGGCCTGACCGAGGAATACGTCTCCGGCGACACCACGCCCCACTACCACCAACCCGGCGACGTCGCGTCCACCGTGGACGCCCCCTACCACCGCGTCGCCGCGCGCTTGATCACGTACTTGCTCGCGCGGGAGCTCGGCGCCCCGTAAGAAGGGGTGTCACCCGTCCGATCTCCGGCCACGCGTGGCCGGAGATCGGACGGGTGACACCCTTTCCGGACACCGCTTGCGAAGGGATACTGAACGGATTGTCAGAGGTGGCTGGCAAGGTCGCTGACGTGAGTGAGTCTAGAGCGCGGTTTCAGGTGGACAACATGGATGCGGTCGCGTGGCTACGAACGTTGCCGGGTGGGTCGATCGATCTGATGGTGACGGACCCGCCGTACGAGTCGCTCGAGAAGCATCGGGCGATCGGGACGACGACGAGGCTGAAGCAGAGCAAGGCGTCGAGCAATGCGTGGTTCTCGATCTTTCCCAACACGCGGTTTCCCGAGCTGTTTGCCGAGGCGTACCGGGTGCTCAAGAAGGATGCGCACTTCTACCTGTACTGCGATCCGGAGACGATGTTCGTCGCCAAGCCGCTGGCCGAGGAAGCCGGGTTCAAGTTCTGGAAGCCGCTGATCTGGGACAAGGTCCAGATCGGCATGGGCTATCACTATCGCGCTCGCTACGAGTGCATCCTCTTCTTCGAGAAGGGAAAGCGGAAGCTGAGCGATCTCGGCGTCGCCGACGTCATCACGGCCAAGCGGGTCCGCAACGGGTATCCCGCCGAGAAGCCGGTCGAGGTCAGCTCCGTGCTGATCCAGCAGAGCTCGGAACCCGGCGAGCTCGTCGTCGATCCGTTCATGGGCTCGGGCTCGGTCGGAGTGGCCGCAGTCGCCAGCGGGCGCCACTTCCGCGGCAACGATCTGTGCGCCGAGGCGGTGGAGATCACACACAAGCGCCTGCTCGCCACGGGTGCGATCGCGGCGCCGCCGTCGCGCCCCGCGTCGGCCGCAGGACAGCTCGGACTCGCGATGTGAAGGGCAACCAGTACCGCGATCTGATCGCCGGCTACCTCGACGCCTCGTACGGCGCGCTCGGCCTGGCCGTCTACACCGAGGTTTCGCTCGGCAAGACCATCATCGGCAAGGATCGCAAGATCGACGTCTTCATCGTGCGCTCGAGCGATCAGCGCGCCATCGCGCTCGAGTGCAAGTTCCAGGGCGAACAGGGCACGACCGACGAGAAGATCCCGTACGCCCTCGACGATCTCGCCGCGCTGTGGATCCCCGGCTGCCTGGTCTACGCCGGCAACGGCTGGTCGACTGGCGTCCTGCACACGCTCGAGGCGTCGCGCGTCGCCGCGTACTGCCTCCCCGATGCCTCCACGCTCGCGCGCAGCAAGCACACCCGCGACCTCGACCACATCATCGCCGCCACCTTTGGCCTCTGGGAGTCGGTCATCCCCGCGAGCCGCCGCTTCCGCCGCTGATCACCGCGTCAGATCTTCTTCTCGACGTAGTGCGCCACCATGTACGCGTGGCAAAGCTCGATCTCGTCCTTGCTCAGCTCGGCCTCATTCTCGGTGATCATGCGCCGGATGAGCTCCGCCGACTCCTCGGGTGACATCGGGGGCGCTTCGTCGACGTCGGACAGCTCGTGGCACTGCGAGCAGGCGTCCTCGTAGGTCATCCTCGCCTTCTTCAGATCGATCACCGGCGCCATCGCCGGCGCCCCGCCCGCCGCCGCCGCCCCCGGCACCATCGCCGCCATCTCGGTCTCCATCTCCTTCATCGCCGCCGCCCGCGCCAGGTCCTCCTCCCGCCGCTGCCGCCGCGACTTCTGCAGGTCGGGCGTGATCGCCACCAGGTACGCCGTCACCCGCAGCAGCTCCTGTTCGCTGATGGCCGAGAACAAGGTCGGCTTCTCGCCCATCCGCTCGACCACGCTGTACCAGCCGGCCGGCGTCCGAGGTTGATCGAGGATGGTCTTGAGGTCGTGACACACCACGCACTTCTTGGTCAGCACGCCCCGCCCCGCCCGCAGCGACGACGCCGTCGACAGCTCGTCCAGCTTCACGTCGTCCGGCATCCCCGCCGACGGCAACAACCGCGCTACCCGCTCCTGACTGGCCTCGCTGAACGCACTGCCGCCGGGCGCGTTGGCCGCAAGCGCCTCCTCATGGAGCGCGAACGGCATCGACAACCCGAGCAGGATGACTGTGCCCAGCATGATGGCCGTGCCCAGGAACGGCATCCACTCCTCGAAGTGGCGAAAGAACCGCATGATCGAGATCTTCACCAGCAGCAGGAATCCGATCCCGAACCCCACGACCATGTGCACCACCGTCCGCGCCGGGAACTCGATCTGGTACTGCCACAGTCGCGGCACCATCTCGATCATCAGCAGCACGTACGTGATCGCGAACAGGTAGCCGAGCCCGCGGTGCAGGTACATCGCCCACCGCGGCGCCGCGCTGGTCCGGGTCGCCTTGTCGTAGGGGTACCCCCAGAGGTGGTACATGAGGAACATCGACCCGAACCCCAGGACCACGAACGCGACGCCGAGCGTGCTGGTGCTGAACATGCGGGCGAGTCTACGCCGCCGGGATCCACCCGGTTACGGCACGGCGATCCCGTCGCGCGCCAGCTCAGCCGCCGTCGCCTCCCCCGCCACCGTGCCGGGCGGGTGTACGTACCAGCCCGGGTCGCCGTCACCTGCGAGCCGCTCGCGCACCTTGAGCAGCGTGAACATGCCGCCCATGTCGATCGGTCCGAACGGCCCCGGCGTCCCCACCATCGAGATGCTGTTCTTCGGCAGCGGCATCCCCATCGACGACATCTCGCCCATGCCGGTCTGCCCCATCGTCATGTAGCCGGGTGCCAGCCGTCCGATCGCGTCGTCGACCCCGCGCACGTCAGCGCCGATCAGGTTGGGCGCGTCGTGGCCCATCTGGTTCATGACGTGATGGGTCATGTGGCAGTGCAGCGGCCAGTCACCGGCTGCGTCGGCCACCAGCTCCACGACCCGCACGCTGCCCACCGGTACCAGCACCGTGGTCTCGGGCCACCGCGCCGATGGTGGCACCGTGCCGCCGTCGGTCTCGACCACCTGGAAGGCGAATCCGTGCAGGTGGATCGGGTGATGGTCCATCGGCCCCAGGTTGCCGATCCGCAACCGCACCAGGTCGCCGCGTTCGGCCACCAGCGGCGCCGTCGCCGGGTACGCCTTGCCGTTGAACGCTAGCTGGTTGAAGTCGTTCATCGCCAGCGGATCGGGGCGCCGCGCCCCGGGTTCGATCTTCCACTCGTGCAGCATGAGCGCGTAGTCACGCACGCGGCGGCCCGCCGGCGCCGGCACGGCCTTGCGCGGGTGCACGACGATCATCCCGGTCATGCCGAGCGCGATCTGCGTCATCTCGTCGAAGTGCGGGTGGTACATGAACGTGCCCGCGCGCTCGAACGCGATCTCGTACCGGTACGTCGCGCCGGCCGGGATCCCCGTCTGCGTGAGCCCGGCGACACCGTCCATGCCGTTGGGCAGGAACACCCCGTGCCAGTGGACGCTGGTCGCCTCGGGCAGCTTGTTGGTGACGTAGAAGCGCGCGCGATCGCCCTGCACCAGCTCGATCAGCGGCCCGGGCGTCGAGCCGTTGTAGCCCCAGGTCTCGATGGTGAGCCCGGGCGCGACCTCGTGGGTGATGGGCTCGGCGACCAGGTGGAACACCTTCACGCCGCCGACGACGCGATGCTCGAGCGTGCGGCCGTTGGGCATCACGACCGGGTTGTAGGAAGTGCGCCGCTCCACGGCAGGACGACCGGTTGCCGGCGGCGGTGGCGGTGGCGGCTGTGGCGGCGGTGGCGGCTGTGGCGGCGGTGGCGGCTGCGGCTGCGGCTGCGCCATCACGCTCCCTGCGGTCACCACCGCGGCGCCCACCGCCGCGCCCGTGGCCAGGGTCTTGGTCAGGAGCTCTCGCCGGTTCATCAGTGGCCTCCTCCGCCGGCGTCGCCCGGCGTCGAAATCGTATGTCCCGTCGCCGGCGCACCTCCGCCGGCGCCACCCGCCACCGCACCGCCGCGACGCAGCGTATCGACAGCGATCATCGCCGAGGCGAACCGCCGTCGCGCGTCCCCCAGCTCCAGCTCGGCCCGCGCCAGCTCGCGGCGTGCCGCCAGGAGCTCGAGCGGGCCCGCGTTCATGGCGTTGTACTGCAGGACGGTCTCGTCCAGCACGCGCCGGCGCAGCGGCAACAGCACGTCGCGCAGGTGACGAGCCTCGTCGTACGCCGACAGCGCGCGCATACGCGCCGCGCGCGCCCGCGCCCGCACCTCGATCGCGATCGCGCCGGTCCGCGCCATCACCTCGCGCTGCCTCGCGCGCGCCGCGGCAGCCTGTCCGCGCTCGCCGCCGAACAGCGGCAACCCGACCTGCACCGTCGGCCCCGGGTACCAGCCTCCTTCGTGGTGCTCGGCGACCACACCCGCGCTCAACTCCGGCATCCAGGCCTTCACGCCGGCCACGCGCGCGCGGTTGGCCGCGGCCAGCGCGTCGGCGCGCAGCGCCGCCAGCTCGAGCGAGGTCGCCACCGCCGTGCTCTCCAGATCATCGAGCGTCGGCGCCGCCGCCGGTAGCTCGGCCACGCCGTCGCCGACCAGCCACCGGGTCTCTGCACCGCGGAGCCCGAGCACCGCGTTCAGCTCCTCGCGCGACACCTCGACCGCGGTCTCGGCGCGGGCCAGCATCAGCCTCGCCTCCTCGCGCACCGCCTGCTCGCGGGCCAGCGCCAGGTCGGTGGTGCCGCCCGCGGTGTGGATACGCTCGATCAGATCGGCCCCGGCCGCCGCGGCGTCGAACTGCGTGCGCGCGGTCGCCGCAGCGTCGGTCGCTGCCGCCACGTTCACGTAGGCCTCGTCGGCAGCGCCGACGATGGCCACGATCTCACCCGCGGCGCGGGCCTGGGCGGCGCTGAGGTGGGCGTCGCCGGCGCGCCGCCGTGGCGCGAGCAGCATCAGATCCAGCACGTCGTGCACCACCTCGACATCGCCGCCGACAAGTCCACCGCCGTCGTTCAGGTACAGCGCCGCCCCGATCTCGGTGCGGCCCAGCGCGCGCATCGCCGCCGCATCGCCGGCCGCGACCCCGAGCGAGGCGAGAGCCGCCTCCACCCGCGGGCTCGACAGCGCCAGAGCGCGGACCGAAGCGCGGGTGAGCGGCTGCGCCAGCGCTGCCGTCGCCGCCGCTCGATCACCGGGCTCGTCGCTCATCCGGGTGCGCAAGGTCGACCGCACCGGCGACTCGACCTCACGCACCGACGGCACGCAGGCCGCCAGCGACAACGACGCCGCGACCATGAACGGCGCTGCGCCGAACCATCGCACCCGCATCGATCTCTCATTCATGGCGATGCTCCGGCGGATGCTCCGCCTCGGGCTCCGGCGGAGACTCTCCGGCCGGCGGCCGCGCGCCGCGAAGGATCGCCGGCGGCCCGGCGAGCCTGCCACTCGACGCGGCCGGATCAGCGGGGTGCTGGGCCGGCAACGACGGCGCTCGCGCTGCGCACGCCACCACGCTCACGACCAGCACCATCCCGCCCGCCACTGCGGGAAATCGCGCGGGTGTCATCAGCCACACGTGCCGGCCGAGAGATGCGCGGCATGCGCGCGCAGCTCCTCTTGCAGCGCGCCGATCGAATCCGGGAACGTCACGATCTCGAACCGCACGCCGCCGTCGATCTCGGTGACCGCGGCGCGGGAGTGCGCGTTGATCGTCATCGGCATCTCGGTCGAGCCACTTCCACCCGCAGCGCCGGCCGCCGCGCCGTCGCCGCCGTCGCTGCCGCCGCCGCCGTGATGATGGTGGTGATGATGACCACCACCACCGGCCTCGTCGCCGGTCGGCAGCGGTCCCATCTGCGCGTGATGCGCGTTGTGGCGGTCAGCCCACGCGGTCACGCTGGCGCGCAGCGCGGCGACGTCACCGGTGGTGACGAAGACGAGCGCGCCGCCTGCGGCAGCGTCCTCGACGGTGACCGAGGTGCCGGCGACGTCCATGGGGCAGGTCGGCGCACCCGAGGCCACGGTCGTCGGCGGGGTGGTGGTGACCTGCGACGTGGGCGAACCGCCACAGGCGGCCAGGAACAGGGCGAACGAGAGCAGTGCGAGTCGCATAGGAACAGGGACTCCAGGCGTGAAAGGGTATGGGCGCGGGTGCGCTGGGTGTACCTCGGGTGACGGGTGGCGCGCACGGCCTGGTGCGCCGTCTCGATCACAAGCGAAGTGATCGGAGCCGCAACCAAAGAGGCGGCCCGACGCTGCGGGCCTCGACCACCATCGACCCAGAAGCCACGATCGGCGGCTGCGCCGAGGTCCGCGCCTGCGCGCTCGACGGCACACCCAGCACCGGCGGCGACGCCGCCACCGCCGGAGCTGCCGACCCGACCCGCGCATGCCGCGACTCCTCCACCGCACAGCAGTCGCCCGGCGTGAACGAGGCCGCCGGCACCTCGTCCTCCTCGCAACACTTGCACGCCTCGTGCGCGGCGAAGCGCGCCTCGCCGCACACCGCCGCCCGCGCCCAGCCGACCTGCGCCATCAACACCACCAGCGCGAGCGCAAGCACCGAGGTGCGCGCGATCCAGCGGAGGTGGCGACCGACCATCGCCTCCACCATGCGAGATCCACCGCGTCCGGTCAAGCCCGGCCCGACCGAGCGCGGACTCAGAGCGTCATGCCGACCGTGATCAGCGCGGTCAGCGGAACACCGGGGGTGAAGTGGACGTCCTCGCGCACAGCGGCGGACGGCGACACACGGGACTCCTCGGCGAACTGGGCCTCCCGCCAGTCGGCGTCGAACAGGTTGTCGACGGTCAGGCCGATCGTGCTGCGGCCGACGCGGTGCTCGGCGACGATGTCGAAGATGAGGTAGCCGTCCGCGGTCAGACTGCCGTCGTCGTTGGCGGGGCGGCTGCCGATGCCGCGCGTGCGCAACGCGACGAAGCTGGAACCCCGCCGCGCCGTCACGCCACCACCACCCATGAGGCGCGGGGCCAGGGCCAGCGCACCCCCGTTGCCCTGGTTGGCCACGAAGGTGGAGCGCGCGACCGCCAGGTTGGCGTCGAGCCACAGCCACGAGCTGGCCTGCCACGCCCAGTCGAGGTCGAGGCCGTAGCGGCGCGTGGGATCCGAGGGCACGGTGCCGCCGCTGTCGCCGCTCCAGAGCTGTTCGGACGCCAGATGCAGGTACCACAGCGCCACGCTGGCCTTCAGCCGGTCGTTCACGTCGAGGCGGGCACCGCTCTCGGCGCCGATGGCCCGGACCAGCGCGCCCTCGCCATCGCTCGCCACCGCGGCGCGGGCGTCGTTGGAGTGGAAGCCGAACCCGCTGTTGACGAACACGTCGAGGTCGTCGCTGGCCCGCACGATCGCCGACAGTTTGGGGCTGATGATGGCGTGTTGCGCGGTGCCCGAGGTGGTGTCCATCGTCCCGGCGGTCTCCGGATCGAGGTCGGTCACCGTCCAGAAGTACTGATCGGCGCGCACTCCGCCGAGCAGACGCAGGCGCGAGCCGATCGACACGTCCTCCTCGACGTACGCGGCGAGGTCGACGACGCGGTTCTTCGAGCGATTGCAGGGATTGCCCACGTCGAAGCAGTCGTCGAGGCGCCGGCGCATCGTGCTGTGCCACAGGTCGGCGGTGGTGTCGTCGGCGCGCACCTGCAGGCCGGCGTGAAACAAGCCCGGGGCCACGGCCCGGTGGACCTTTCGATACGTCGCGCTGGCGCCGCCGAAGTAGCGATCGTCGTTCTGCTCGATCTGATCGCCGTTGACGGGGTCACGGGCGTAGAGCGTGAAGTCGGAGAACAGCTGGAGACGGTTGCGCACCAGGTACGCGTCGATCGCCCAGGCGCCGTCGACGGGGCTGCCATGCTCCCAGCCGCCGGCGAGGCTCCATCGAGTCGCGTCCCCGCCCTCACTGGGATCGAGGGAACCGAAGCGATCGAGCCGGCCGGCGGCGACCTCGGCCGCCGGCACCTGTCCGGACTGGTTCCAGCTCGCGGTGTAGAGCGTGACGGCGGCGTGGACCTGGCCGCGGCCGATCGGACGACGCCAGCGGCCCAGGGCGGTGGCACGCTGGAAGTCCTGTGGATCGATCACCGGCCCGTCGGTGGTCGAGATCTCGGCGGCGAGCAGCGCCGAGCCCTCGCGCAGGTGCGGGCTACCCATGCCGACCAGCCGCGCGGTCGGCCGCCGCATCGACACCGGGCCGGCGAGCTCGGTCCCGCCGGTCAGCCACAGACCGGACTCGGGCGCGGTCTCGAACGTGGACAGCTCGATCGCTCCGGCGGTGTAGAAGTCGCCGAACCGCGCCGCGTAGGGGCCCTTGTGGACGTCGAGGCTGGCGATGGTCTCGGGGATGAGCCAGTGCGCGTCGGCGTAGCCCTGGCCGTGACCGTGACTGGTGAGGTTGACCGGGATCCCGTCGACGAACACGGCGACGTCGGTGCCGTGATCGGCGTCGAAGCCGCGCAGGAAGTACTGATCCGACTTTCCGCCGCCGGCATGCTGGGCGACGACGAGGCCCGGGGTCTGTCGCAACACGTCGGAAGGGTGGTGGTGAGGCCGCTCGCGCAGCTGGCGCGCACCGAAGTGGACCGACGACGCAGCCTCCGCGGGAGCACTGCCCTCGAGCTCGATCACCTCGTCGAGCTCGGGTTCGAGCTCGGGTTCGGGTTCGGCTTCGGATTCGGCTTCGGACTCGGAATCGGGGTCGGCCAGGGCGAACGCCGGGGCCGCGAACAAGAGCGCGCTGATGGCCAGCGCGCACGTCGTCGGACACATGAGTGCCTCCGGAAGTGCGGATGAAGCGTCAGGGTGGAGGAGACCCTCAGCCCGGCGGCGCGCGCGCGGCCGCCTCGGGAGGCGGCGCGATCGCGACCAGCTGCGCGACCGCGTGGGCGACGGGAACGACGACGTGATCGACCGGCAGCGGGTGCACGAGCACCGGCGGTGGCGAGGCGAAGGCGAGACTCCGGTGGGCGAGGCTGTGCTGGCCGTGACCGAGCGGCGTGCGCGGCGCGCCGCGGTCGCCGGCCACCGCGTCGTGATCGACGAAGCCGGCGGCGTCATGGACCGCGAGATCGTGACGATGAACCGCGCCGTCGTGCACGTGCAGCGATGCCTCGGCGCTGGAGCCGCGCGCGTGGACGCGTACGGTGAGCGCGTCGCTGGCCGGCGCGTCGCCGTCGTGATGGTGCGCGCCCATGCGGTCGTGCCAGGCCAGGTGCAAGTTGGGCAGCACCTCGAAGCCGACGAGCCAAACCAGGCTCGCGATCGCCGCGAGGCGACGACGGGCGAGCTGGGAGCGGCGTGGGCGGGTCATCGGAGCCCTCGGTCGTCCGAAGGTACATGACGTACGCGCCGTCGCGCCACGCGGATCACCGCCGTTGCAACCCCGCGCCGTTACAGCCGAGCGCACCGCTAGCGATTGCGTTCGACGGTGTGGAGGAGTGCGGCGGCCAGCGCCACGGCCTCGTCGCGGGTGCCGACCATGCGCAACGCGCCGGGCAACACGATCGCGATGTGATCGCCGTGATCTTCGACCACTAGCTCGGTGCCGCCAAAGACGCGCGGCATCATCACAACCGACGTCTCTTCCTCCACCACCACTGCGGCGCGACGCACGCGCTGGGCGGACGGGGCCGTGCCGCTGGCGATCGCCGATGGCAACGCGGGAGCGGTGTTGCGACGCGCCCGGGCCTTGCGTTCGCCGGCCTCACCTACCCCCTCACGAGTCGGTGTGCGGCGCCGCTGGACGATCCGATAGCGGGTGTCGTCGTCGGCCACTCCACATCAAAGCGTACGGCATGCCGGACCCTTCGACCATCCCCGGCCAGGGGTGACGAGCCTCACGGGATCGCCGCGAAAACCTTGGTGCAGCGCGCTGTGATGTACCATCGCACCATGTGGGTTCGTCACCTCGGCCTGCTGCACCTCGGCCTGCTGATCGTTGCCCTGGCGGCCTGCGGCGACGATGGCAGCGGCACCCCCATCGACGCGGCCAGCGGCGACAGCGGCACGATCATCAACGGATGCCTGTCGCTGAGCGCACCCCAGGCCAACCCCGGCGACCCGATCGACGGCGACACGTTCGCCACCGCGATCGCGCCCATCTTTCAGAGCCGTTGCACCCGTTGCCACTCGACCACCCTCTCGGGCGCGGCCCGCAACGGCGCGCCGCTCGGCTTCAACTGGGACGACGAGGCCTCGGTGCGCCAGCACCTGGCGGAGATTCGCAACGCCATCGGCGTCCTCAACTTCATGCCACCCAGCGATCCGCGGCCGACCTGCGACGAGCGCCGCCGCGTGGTCCGCTGGATCGACGCCGACGCGCCCTGAACACCCGCCGGGGGTGACCGCTCGTCAGCGGGTGATGACCTGCGCGTTGCCGTGCTGATCGATCACGCCGGTCAGCGCCACGCCCTCGAGCACGACCTGGGCGTTCCCGTGGGCGTCGATGGCCTTGGCGCCCGAGACGCTGCCGCCGTTCACCACCACCTGGGCGTTCCCGTGGGCGTCGATGGCGACCTTGGAGCCTCGGAGCTCGCAGTTGGTCAGCGTGACCTGACAGTTGCCGTGGGCGTCGACCGCCACCTCGCCCTCGATCACGCAGTCGCTGAGCACCACGAGGTCGTCGCCGCTGCAATCGATGGGCTCGTCGCGCTCGCGGGGGGCCGGCGGCGGGTCGTCGCCGGTCGGTGGCCCCTCGGCCGTGCTGGGCCCAGGGCCGGGCGGCGGCGTCGCGGTCGTGGCGACGCAGGCGGACAGCATGAGAGCGAACAGGACGCGCTTCATGGCGGGACTATCGTCCCGCGGCGGCCGCGGCGCCACTCCTCGACCGCCGTGGCACCTTCGGGATGCGACGGGCGATCGTGGTCAGGAGCCACCAGGTCCGAGCCATGGCCGGCGCCAGCGCCGGCTTGCCGGTGGTGAGCAAGGCCGCCGCCAGATCGCGATCGGGGTCGGCCCACACGAAGACGTTGGTGAAGCCGAGGTGCCCGAACGCGCGCGGCGTGTCGATCCCGTACGGGCTCGCCACCTTGGCGCCGAGGATGAAGCCCATGCCGTAGCGGATGGGCGCGCCGATGGTGAGGTCGAGCTCGAGGTAGCTCTGCTCGGCGGTGGCGCGGGCGATGGTGCGCTCGTCGAACACACGCACGCCGTCGAGGGTGCCGCCGTCGAGCAGCATCTGCATGAAGCGAGCGGCGTCGCGGGCGGTGGTGCAGATGTTGCCGGCCGGCACCACCGCCTCGAGGAAGCGGGGATCGTTGGACATGCGCACGGCGTCGGCGAAGCTGACCGACAGCGCGCGCCGGATGAAGGTGGCCAGCGGCGGCACGATCGGTGGGCCGGTGAAGGCGTTGATGGCGACGTCGTGCAGTCTCGCCGGCGCCACTCCGAAATCGAACGTGTCCAGGCCGAGCGGCTTGCGCACCTCGTCGGCGAGCACCTGCCGCAACGACTTGCCGGTGACGCGCTCGATCACCGCACCCAGCACGAAGCCGCCGGTGAGCGCGTGGTAGCCGAGCTTGCGCCCCGGCCGCCACGACGGCGCCTGCTCGCACAGGAGCGAGAGGATCTCGTCGGGCCGGGATAGCAGGTTGGGATCGGCAAGCACGGGCGGGATGCGGGGGATACCGGCGCGGTGGGTGAGCACGTGGCGCAGCGTGATGCCGCCTTTGCCCTTGCGACCGAAGTCCGGCACGTACGTCGCCACCGGGTCGTCGAGGTGCACGAGGTGACGCTCCTCGAGCAGATGGACGAGCATCGCGGTCACCATCTTCGAGGCCGAGAACATGCAGTAGAGCCCGTCGTGGCGAGCCGGGCGCTTGAAGGCGTCGCGCGGATCGCCGGGGGCGTTGCCCGACGCGTGCCCGATGGCGCGATCGAGCACGGTCACGCCGCCGCGGCGCAGACACAGCGCCAGCGCCGGGTAGAGCCCGGTGTCGTAGGCGCCCACCGCGGCCTTCCAGATCGCGTCGATGGCGGCGGCCTCGACGCCACCGTCGCCGGGGTCTGCCTCGGGTCCGATCGAGGTGACCTCGGCAGCGGGGAACGGCCGCACCAGGGTCTCCAGGCCCCGGCGCACGAACGACGGCATGGCGCGATCGTACTACGCGCCGCGCGCGCGGCGCCCAGCGGCGGTGGCGAGATAGCCCACCGAGATCACCGCGCCGATCCCCAGACACGCGCCCCACAGCGTCGCCGGGCCTGCGCCGGCGAGCACGGCGCCGCCGACCAGCGGCCCCAGCATCGACGACAGGCCCCAGGCCATGCCCAGCGTGCCCTGGTAGCGACCACGTGCTTGCGGCGAGGCGAGGTTGGCGACGACCGTCGAGTTGATGGGCGCGGCGATGATCTCGCCGAGGGTCCACACCGCGACCGCGGCCACGTGTACCGCGATCCACGACGACACGCCGTGCAGCGCCATCCCCCCGCCGGCGAACAACCCGGCCAGGGCCAGGAACCGTGAGCGATCGCGGCCGGCGACCCGCGCGGTGAGGAGCGGCTGGAGCAGCACGATGAGCACGCCGTTGACCGCCATCACCGCGCCGTAGGCGGCCTGGTCGTAGCCCTGGGCCGCGAGGTGCGCCGACAGCGGCACCGCCGACTGGTAGAAGAGCATCGACATCCCGAACGAGAGCAGCCAGAACGCCATGAACGTTCGATCGACGAGGACATCGACCAGGCTCACCGTGGCGGCCGGCGTGACCGCGCCGTCGCCAGGGGCCCGGATCGGGTGGGTCTCCGGCAACCTGATCGCGATGAGGGCGGCGAACCCGAACATGGTGGCGGCGTCGCAGACGAAGAGCGCGGTGTACGACCAGCGCGCCAGCAGCCCGCCGGCGACGGCCGCGAACGCGAACGACAGGTTGATCACCCAGTAGAGGTAGCCGAAGGCGCGCAGGCGATCGGCGGGCGGCACCACATCCCCGACGAAGGCCATCACCGCCGGCCGGTAGAGCTCGCCGGCGAAGCCGAGGGCGAACGTGTTCACTGCGATCGCGACCAGATCGCGCTGGAAGCCGAGCGACGCCATCAGCACGCCGCCGCCGATCATCGAGATGAGCATCGTCGCCTTGCGGCCGACGCGATCGGCGAGCACCCCGCCGACCAGCGCCGCCACCACGCTGCCGCCGCCGAACATCGCGACGATGAAGCCGGCCTCCCCGACCAAGAGGTGGCGCTCTCCCGTCAGGTAGAAGGTGAGGATCGGCGCCACGAAGCCGCCCAGGCGGTTCACCAGCGTGCCAAGCCAGACGATCCAGTACGCCTCGGGGAGGCTGCCTCGGATGTTCGAGATCCGGCCCAAGGTGCCGAGCGTAGCGTAGGCTGAGCGCCGTGGCGCTTCGGCCGCGATCATGGCAACTGCTCGCGGTGGCCGGCGTCGTCGCCGCCGCCGCGGTCGCCGCGCTGGTCTCGCCCGCCATCACCCGCGGGCCGAGCTTCCACGCCTATGCCGATCAGCGAACCTGGCTCGGCATCCCCCACGCCGGCGACGTGCTGTCCAACCTGCCCTTCGTGCTGGCCGGGGTCGCCGGCCTCGCCCGCGTCCGCACCGTCGCATCGCTGCCATCGCTGGTCTTCGTCGCGATCATCGGCGTCGGCGTCGGCTCGGGCGCGTACCACGTCGAGCCGTCCGACGCGGCGCTCGCCTTCGACTGGGCGCCGATCGTGCTCACGCTCGCCTTCCTGGCCGCGCTGGTGATCCGCGATCGCATCGACCGCGCGGCCGGCACCGTCGCCGCCGTGCTCCTCTCCGCCATCGCCGTCTCCACGGTGGCCGCCTGGTACCTCGGCGGCGGCACCGGCGCGCCGCCCGGCGACATGCGCTGGTACGTCGTCACCCAGGCCACGCTGGTCGCGATCGTCGCGTTCGGCTCCCTGATTCCGGCCACCACAACCGCGCCGGCCACACTGCACCGAGGCTGGATCCTGGCCGGCGTCGCCGGCTTCCTCGCCGCCCGCGGCCTCGCCGCCGCCGATCGCATCCTCCTCGATGCGGTCGGTCTCAGCGGCCACAGCCTGAAGCACGTGGCGCTGGGCGGCGCCGCCTTATGCCTGGTGCGTGGTGTACCCTCGCGGCGAGGGACGCGGCGTCCACCGCGGAAAGGTCCATCATGAGCAACGGTGACAAGGCGCGCGACCAGGCTCGCGCCGCGTTCGAGAAACTCGGCGGTGATCGCTCCAAGCTGTGGCTGGTGGGCGCCGGCGTCGTGCTCTTGCTGATCGGTTTCCGGTCGTGCGTGACGGTGGAGCCCGGTCACGTGGCGGTGCGGGTCAACAACATCACCGGCGAGGTCGAGACCATCACCCAGCCCGGGCTCATCATGCGGCTGCCGTTCGGCATCCACAGCGTCCACATCGTCGACGCCAGCCCGCAGACCTTTCACATGCGCGGCACCGCCAACAAGAACCCGCTCGAGGTCCGCGAGCTCACCGTCCGCGCCAGCGACGGCTCCAACTTCGAGTTCAACGACACCACCATCCTCTTCAAGGTCGTCCCCAGCTCGGGCGCCCGCGTCATCTTCGACGCCGGCACCGAGCACGCGTACCGCATGTGGATGTCGCCGTACGCCCGCTCGATCCTCCGCGACGAGTTCGGACGCGAGTCGACGATCAGCGTGTCCAACCCGACCACGTTCGGGCAGGCTACCGAGCGGGCCCGCAAGCGCATCAACGACCTCCTCACCAAGCACGGCCTCGAGGTCACCAGCATCGTGACGCCACGGCCCCGGTTCTCCGAGGACTACGAGAACCTGATCGAGGCCCGTAACCAGGCCGACAACGAGATGAGCGTGATCGGCTCGAATCTCCAGCGCGCCGCGACCGACCGTTCCCGTCGCCTGGCCGAGGTCGATCGCGACCAGAACAAGATCATGCAGGAGAAGCGGGCCTCGCTCGAGGCCCAGCTCGCCACCGCGGTCTCGACCCAGACCCAGACCCGTCGCGAGGTCGACACCTTCAAGATCGAGAAGGTCGCAACCGGGCAGGCCGCGCTCTCGGCGTCGCGCTCGACGGCGATCGAGCTCAAGGGCCAGCTCGACGCTCAGTTCGTGTCGCGCAAGGCCGAGATCGACGCCTTCCGCTTGCAGCCGGTCGAGCGCGTGATGGAGCGCCTGGGCCAGCGCCTCGAGGGCGTGACCATCGACATCCAGCCGTGGACCAACGACAGCGCGCCGTCCCGGGTCCAGGTCGAGAAGCTCGGAGGTATCCAGTGAAGGGCGTGATCACCCTGGCCAAGGTCGTCGTGATCGGCGCGGTGGCGCTGTTCATCGTGCCGTGGATCTTCTTCACCCGCGTCGACCCGGGCCTGGTCGGCGTGCGCCGCAGCGCGGCCACCGGCGTCCACCAGGAGGACCTGGGCCCGGGCTGGCGCCTGCGCGTGCCCGCCTACCACAAGGTCATCTACCTGCCCTCGACCTACTTCTTCCTCGACTACACCGAGGACGGCACCGGGCAGTCGGGACCGCTGGAGATCCGCACCAAGGACAACAACAACGTCATCGTCGACGTCAGCGTGCCGGTACGGATCAAGCCCGGCCACGCCCACTACGTGGTCGCCATCGGTAACCACATCAAGGACGGCAGCCTCTATCGTTACCAGCGCCTGGCCGAGCAGAACACGGTCAGCGTGCTGCGCGAGGAGCTGGCCAACCTCGACTCGGTCGGCTTCTACTCGACCCAGCATCGCCTCGAGGCCTCGCAGAAGGCGCTCGAGCTGCTCAACAAGCACCTCGACGAGCTCCACCTCGAGGCCCAGGCCGTGCTCATCCGCGCCGTCCGCTTCCGCCCCGAGTACGAGCGGCAGCTCGGTCAGATCCAGCTCAACGAGCAGAACAAGCTGCTCGACCACGCCCGCGAGCGCGTCGCCGCGGAGCAGCAGAAGTTCGACAACTTCAGCCAGGGCACGGCCGCGCTCGCAGCCGCCCGCGAGCAGGACTGGGTCAACCGCCAGGCCGAGCTCGAGCGGGCCTACCAGATCGGCGTGATCGACATCATCGATCCGACGCCGGGCGCGACCCGCGCGCTCTTGGCCACGCTGTCGCCCGAGAAGGTCACCGAGCTGCGCGCGAACGCGGCCAAGCTGTTCGGCCTCGATACGGGCACGGTCAGCGACTCCTATCTCATCGGCATCAAGAACATCCAGGCCGAGACCCTCGAGTACAAGAACCGGGTCAACGCCGAGGCCAACGCCGTCGCCGGTCGCCTCGAGGCCGAGGGCGACGCGATGGTGGCCAAGGTCCAGGGCGAGTACGAGTCCAAGCTCAACGGTCTGCTCAACTCGCCGGGCGGCCGCGCCTTCGTGGCCTGGCAGGCCGCCGACAACGTGACCTTCGCCAAGGAGCTGACCTTCAGCTCTCAGGACGGCGTGCCGTCGATCCTGCGCCTGCGCCGCTTCGCCGAGCAGTTCATGGGCGCGGGCGGGCAGTGAGCGCGGCCTGACGTCCGTCCGTCAGTGGTGATGCGGGTGCTCACGTCCCAGCCAGGCCATGAAGCCGGCGGTGGCGATGCGGCCCAGGGCCAGGCCGGCGAGCACGAGCGCGGCGATCACGCCGACCTCCACCGGCACCGGTGACAGGACGTCGGTGTCGCCGGCGGTGTCGTGGGCCGCGGCGGCGTAGGTCGCGGCGAGGAGCGCGAGCACGGTCCACGGTCCCGCCACCGTCGCCAGGATCGTGCCCGGCGAGCGGCGGTGGTGCGGCGCCATGAGCGCGGCCAGCGCGCCGCCGACGACCAGCACCGGCGCCAGCGCGATGATCACGCCGGAGGTGTCGTGGCGGACGGCGGCGGCGAACACGCCGTGCTCGTGCGTGCTGCCCAGGAACGGCAGCGCGGCCCCGGCCGCAGCGCCCAGGGCCTCGAGCGGGCGCGCCGCGCGCGGCACGTCTCGATCGTCGGCGTCGTGGAGCAGCACGTGGAAGAGCAGGCCGCCGACCACGGCGTTGAGCCAGGGCCCGGCCCGCAGCATGAACGAGGTGTCGACGCGGGTCAGCGCGATGCCGGCCACGGTCGCGGCCAGGAGCGCGGCGGTCCGTACCAGCGCGGCGCGACGGCCGCCGAGCTCGGTGAAGGCGAGCGCGATCACCGCGACCACCGGCACGGTGTGAGCGCCGATGCCGATCACCAGATCCCAGTGAACGTGCTCGGCGTCGGCGCCACCGCCAAGACCGAGCGCGACGCCGTCGGCGATCTGGTGGACCATCACGCCCGCGAACGACAGCTCGGCCGCCAATCGCCGGTGCTGCCCGGCGGCCTGCCGCGACAGGCCGCCGATGAGGGGCGGCGCCACGAAGCCCAGCGCGAACGGCAGCAACACCCACCAGCCGGCGCCGTCGATGGCCTCGGGCAGGATGTGGACGGCGATGGCCGCGGCCACCGCCACGACCGCGAAGGCGCGCACCGGCGCCAGCACCCACAGCCGCGTGCTGGCGGCGATGGCCGC
>SXGT01182223.1_pt1 | contig 32548 bp, 27 predicted proteins | sample 3176221 | NCBI WGS metagenome assembly SXGT01 (sample SAMN11356862, study PRJNA531348) | freshwater metagenome | isolation source: freshwater sample F1-120 | place: China: Fuxian Lake, Yuxi | collected 2017-12-25
CGGCGTCTCGCTTGAGGACCTTTGGACGTTCAACGATGAGGCAGTTGCCCACGCAATCTTCGACTGCAAGGTGCCCGTGGTTTCCGCGATCGGGCACGAAACCGACTTCACGATCGCGGATTTTGTTGCGGATTTGCGGGCTCCGACGCCATCGGCTGCGGCAGAACTGGTAGCCCCGAATCGCGAGGAGATTTTCGAGCGGATAGGGGCGCTCGATTCGAGGGCGATTTCGATTGTCCGGTACCGATTTTCGATGGCATCCCGCCGTCTCAGGGAGCAAGGAATCGAGCGTGCGCTGCTTCTCTTGAATCGCGCGATCGGCCGCAAGCTTCAGCGTACCGACGACCTTCAGTTCCGGCTTCGGGACCGCGTCCGCGAGGCTCTTGAAGAACGAAAGCGCGCGCTCCAGACCGTGGGCCGCCGATTAGCCCGCTTCGACCCGCGCCCGCAACTGGCTCGCAATCATGCGCGGCTGGAGAATGCACACAGGAACGCCGTCGAAATCGTCCGTACGGGTCTTGCGCGGCGGCGTGCGCACCTCGAAACGCTTGAGGCCAAACTCGGCCAGTTGAGCCCTCTACTCGTGCTGGAGCGTGGCTATGCGATCGTGACCGGCCCGTCCGGAGAAGCGATTAGGGATGCGGCCGAAGCGCCCCTTGGTTCCGAGATTCGCGTGCGTGTGTCGCGCGGACGTCTGCGCGCAACGGTTACCGCGACTGGATCTTGAAACTTCTGCTCGAACGCTTCGGCCGCAGCTACCGCTATCGTCTCACCGGAAAGTGAGTCAAGGCGGCACTCATGTTTATCCTTTTCCATCAACGCGTCTGGGGGCCCTTTTGCCAATTCGCAGTTCCACCACCGGCCCGACCAGCCATTGAAGCCCGCCATCAAGATCGAAGCCGCGTACCACAAAGCCGATCACGCCATCCAACAAGTACTTGATCAACTCGCGGCTTGGCGATTTCGCAGAGATAAGCTCCCAAATCGCCCGGTGCTGGAAATTAGAGTTTCGCCGCCCTCTCCCGTGTCAGCAAATATCGATTCCCGCGCCACTCAATCGTATTGGCAAAGGCCGAGCTGACGAGGGTAACAAGCCAGATCCAGGTAACGAGGGGCACCCATATCGAGTGCACCCAGCCATACCGCTCGAACCAGGCGTTAAACGCCGGCAGTTCGGCTTTGGCAAGCGTCGCACGGTTAGCCCCCTTTAGCATTCCGAGACCAAGCTGTATCACGAGCGCCCATTCCGCGGCCGAGTGTCCATTCTCAATCGCAATGATCGCCGCGGCCATCGCTCCGCAATAGATCACGTGCGCCGCGAGCGCGGTCCACCATAGGCGGGGATTGTAGATGCGCGTAATCGTAAGCTGACGGCGTGCCCACGGGAAGAATTCGGCGGCGGTTGTCCTGTCCGTTGAGGCCACCATCGCCCCCGGTGCGAAAGCGACGGTTAACCCGGCGCTTTTCACGGCATTGGTCAGACCGTAGTCGTCACTGACGGAACCTTTCCAGAAATCCGGCACGCGCGCATCGTCGAAAGTCGTTTTGCGGATGGCCATTGCGCCGCCCCAGGCGAACCGGTTGTCGCCCGGTCCGAAGCCGCCGGCGATAGCGGCGTTCCAGACACTTCGCACAAGCGCCCAGAAGGAAGGCGGATCGGGCGCGTACCAGCGATATCCCGTGCTAGCTCCGACCGCGGGATCTTCAAGCGGCGCGACCAGCGCCTTCAGCCAGCCAGGTCCAGCGCGGCCGTCTGAGTCGGCAAACGCCAGAACGTCGAAGGGTTTCCGCGTGGAGCGCACGGCGGCAAGCAAGTTCTGAATTTTCTCACCCGTGTGCCCGTCACTGCCTCCGGCCAGCACCACACGCGCGCCCGGCGGGACCACTCCGGGCGGGATATCGCTCGCGGAACGCGCCACGACGATCAGGGAATAGTCCGGGTAATCGAGCGCGGCGAGAGAAGCGAGGTTTTCCTTGAGTCCATCGTCATGCCCCTTGACGGGGACGATCAGCGCCACACGCGGCGTCGATTCCACAGGCTCCGCGGCAAGGCGCGAACAAACGTACTCGGCGCGCTTTCGTTCTCCCCGGAAGGAAGCCGCGGCGAGCAGAGTTGCGGAAACCACAAAGAACCAGAACAGGAACACTCGCCAAAGTCTAGCGCATGTGGGGCGGCTCCTGAGGGGCTGCCCTAGCCATCCGTGTCGAGAACTCCCTCAAACTCCGCGATAACCCGGAATTGGCCCTCTTCCTCTACCTCAATTGGCTCGAACTCGGGGTTTATCGGGACGAGCAGTATCCGGGTGTGCCGCCAAGTGCCATCGAAACTCGCCTTGTCGCTCAAGTACTTTTTCACGGTGTAGCGCGCGATGGGATCGGCGACATCGAAGAGTTCCACCAGCAGGATCCTGCCCGTCCGCGAGCCAACCACGCCGAAGCGGAAAACGGCGAGCGATCCATCGGGGATCTTCGGTTCCATGGAACGCCCCTGGATCCTCGCGACGAACTTGCGCGGATTCGGATGAAAGGAATCAGGGACGGGCACCCATTCGGCCGCGGCTTCGACTATTTCGGCCTGTCTATCCAGGTATCCGGCCGCGACGGGCATGGCAAGCAGAGGCAGACAGTTTTGGTACGGGATCGTCGCTGGCTTTTCCATCTCGACATATTCGGCGAATAACTTGTCGAGTGTCTTGTTGAAATCCCGGACCATCACGGTTTGCCGCTCCGTAACCCGCAGCACGTTCGATAACGTGTCCTCGAGCCAGATGAGAAATTCCTCTCCGTCGATCTCTTCCAGGCGCTTCGCAAAGTCTTCGCGCAGTTCGGAAAGCACTTCGGCCTCATCGGGGTTTGCGACATTCCCGAAGAATTCACGGAGTTTGCTGTACAGTTTCCGGCTGGACGGGTCAAGGAGTAGAACGCCGATGTTTGCCACAGGCCTCTCCGGTAAGGCGGCTTGCAGCACGGCATATTCCCCGCGGTAGGTCTGTATGGAAAGAGCCGTCATGTATAGGGCTCATCGGTTCGCCACGCGAAAATGTGAGGAAACGAACCTCCTAAGGGTTAAAGGGAAAATATCCCTTCCTTGCCCTTACCTTTACATTCGGCAACTCCACTTGTACCCGAATGCTACGATAAATCTTGGGATTATCCGGGTTAACGCCTTCGGGGATGTACCGCATGATGTACTGCGTGGTGATCTCTCCGGCGATTCCGGCTACCGCCTTAAAAATGCCGCCCGCAATCTCAGCCGCGTAACCGCCAGTACCTACTTTGTAGGCATAGTTCCCTTCGTCCGATGGCGTTGAAAGATATCCCGAAACGGTGGAATAGAGTTTCTGCAGCGGGTACTCGACGCGGCCCCCGGTTTCCTCCGCGAGGCGTGTCAAATTTTTCTCGCCCTCGCTGCTGAAACCAAAGGCGACCGTGCTCATTGAGTAGATAGTGACCAGATTCCGCTGGGCGAGTTCAAGCACCTCATCGATCGACTTTTTGCTCGCATTATCGTGCCCGTCGCCGATCACGATGAGAACACGTCTGGGCTCGTACGGTTCTCCCTTCACAAGATTCCGATTCGTGCAGGCGATGTAAATGGCGTCGTACAAAGCCGCGCCGCCCCCCGGTTTCATCTTGCGGATTTTCTCCACGATCGCCTCTGAATCGGACGTTGTGTTCACCAGCAACTCGGCGTCGTTCCCGTAAGAGATGAGGTAGCCGCTATACTTCTTGTCGCCCGGCAATAGGTTCAGAACCAGCTCCGTCGCCGCCTCCTGGTATGTCTTCCAATGCAGCCGGGTGGCACTGCTCATGTCGAGCAGGAAGCCCACAACCACGGGCTGAGCGCGGTCCCTCGTGAAGAACCGGACCGTCTGTTCCTTTCCCTCGTCGAAAATGTGGAAGTCCTTCGAGTCGAGATCGGAAACAAAACGGCCCTTCTCGTCGGTAACGGTAACCGGGACGATCACCTCGTTGACGGATACCTGGAACGGCTTCGGGGGCTGCTGCTCGGTCTGTGTCCACGCAGCAGTTCCGGATGCGAGGGTCGCGAGCAATCCACGGCGCGTCATAGGCAGCATGGCAGTTTCCAATTCACGAAATCCTATTTCGTGCTCCCGGAGCGGAAAGGCAGGAAGGACTCGTTGTCGAAGACGACGCCAAGGAACGCCAGGCACATCTCGTCTTCCGTTCCCTCCCCCCACCGCACCGCCTTCAATGGGTTATTCGGATTCCGCGGATTGTTCGCGGAGTTATCATAGCTCGATGTCAGCCAAACCGTGGAGAAGGCAGGCAGTTTCACGGCCTCCCCAAATGTATAGAAACCCTGCCAGTTGAAATCCCAATCCTCGATATTGATCATGGGACGTACGGTTCCATCGGCATCCTTTACTTCCACTTTGATCGTACGGCCGAGCAGGTGCATATGCGGTGCGATCAGAATCGCCTTCCCAGTGAGGAACGGGAAAACAACCTGCGACGCCTTCACTACCACGTTGCTTTCGCCGGGGGGCAGCACAAACGTCTGATTGATGAGAGGAATATTAACCAGCCGCTTCTCGACCTTGTTCGCGGCACGGTACCAGAGACCGACCTTGGTTTGGTCAGGCGCCGTACGCCCACCCGGATGATAGTGGACCTGCATGACAATGCGGCTCTTTCCCGGAAGCACCTGGCCGATCCCGTCTGGGAGATGACGGGTCCGTGCTCCAGGAGCCCACCCACCCAGCAGACCGCCGATAGTCAACTCAATTCCTGGACCGCCGAAACAGGAATAGCCGGGCTGACCGTCCTTTCCGTCCAGCTTGGCCGATTCGCCCGTCTGATCGATGTACAGAAGAACGTGGTGCACCTGACGCTTGTCGCCGGGAAGCGCCTGGGAGGCGCTGACGTACCGGGTCTCATCGAGACCGGTCGGCAGCACAAAGCAGCGATACGTATCAGCCGCGCGAGGCGGAGTGAACTCGGGCATCGAGAGAATCAGGTCCGGCTCGCCCAGTTCCCAAGGGCTGGCGTTCACGGGAGCAGCTTCAGGAAGGTCGGCGTCATCGCCTTTGGGCGCACCTGCATCCACCCATGAGAGCAGGGTGCGGCGTTCCTCGGCGCTGAGATTGAAGTTATCCTGGAAAGGCGCGGATCCCTCATCGGCGGGCTTCCAGGGCGGCATCTTACGCTCGCCTACGACACGCTTGATATCGGGGGCGTAGGTGGACGCATCTTCGAAGTTCATCAGCGCGAATGGCGCGATGTCGTTGGGCCGGTGGCACTGCTGGCACTTCTGCTGGATAATTCGCGAAACTTCCTTAGTGTAGGTTTGGGCTGGCGCTGTACACGTCCCCAGGAAAACAGCGGCCGATAACAGGCGGAAGGCCTTCATACTGCTTTCATTGTATACGAAGAGAGCTCAACGCGGCTTTCCGCTGGTTCGTGATACTTTAGGCATATGGCCGAAGAGCCCGCGACTGAAGCCCCCAATAAATCCGAAGGGCGTGGAGTCAGTTGGCTCGTGCGCCCGCTGCTTGTCAGCGCCTTACTAATCGCCCTTCCGGCATACTGGATCTTCCGCACGATCCGAAACACGGAAAAGCCGAAGGCTGCGGAGACGCCCGCGATGACCATGACTCCGATCGACCCTAAGGTGGAAGCCGAACGGGAAAAAGCCCGCCAGGAAGAGATGGCGCAAGCGCCCGCCGAAAGCGCCAAACCCGTGGTGGAGGTTGTTTCGTCGCGTGCCGTCATCGATCAGGACGGCTCGATAAGAATTCTTGGAACGGCCAGGAACAACACGGATCAGAACTTCTACGAAGTCGAAATCGAATTCGAGGTCAACAACGCCCAGGGCCAGATCGTGAGTACCGCCCGAACCAAGGTGAAGAACGTCGCCGCGAAGGCAACCGTGAAGTTCGAAGCCTCCACCTTCGCTCCCCTGCCCCGCGGGTTCCGTGTCGCGAGCATCAACGCCCGTTGACGCATCCAACCGATCCCCACCTGTAACGAGGATGTACTGTTGGCCGTCGGGGATGTGGGTCTGGAGTGCGCGTTGCCGGCCGAGCCGATGCGTGAGTGCGAAAGTGGCTTGCCCGTCGCGGCCTGACAGGCGACCAGGTTCTGGCCGTCGCCGCTGAACAGCATGCCTCCGCGGTGGAAAAAGTCCGGCGCTGCCGGATATTTCATGACGCAACGAGACCTTGCCGCCCCTGTTATCGATGGCTTCGATGCCGGAAGGGTACGAAAGGCCATCCCCGTTCACTGTGCCGCCGACGCCCATGGAGCCGCGCGGATCGGCGCCGACGAGGTAAGAGATGCGATGCGAGTTGTTCTCGGGTACGCAATTCCGGCGCGACGCCGGCCGCGATCGCGAACCTCCCGATGTCTCGTCTCGGATAGAGCATTGACTCATCTCCGGTGCCTATCGTTTCATTTTCCATCTGTGCAAGCAAGGTGGAACATGCCGCTCGTTATTCGCCGACCGAAGCCTGAGTGGAGTGACTTGTCTGGTGATTCGAGAAGCCGCGCTCCTTTTTTGTCCCTCCGTCATGACGAGATGCCCGGCATTGGCGGCTCTGGCGGTGACGACGCTCGATCGTCCACCCGCGGCGGGGAAGTATCCTTTCGACCGGATACAACCTGAATCGACGATAATTGACAGATGTCTCGCGTGGTCCGGATCGCAGCCGTGTCGCTGATTCTCGCCGTCTATTTGTCGGGACTCACCGGCATGGGGCTGGTCGGCCCCGACGAGCCTCGTTACGCCTCGATCGGCCGCGAAATGGCGCGGTCCGGGGACTGGGTGACGCCGCGACTCTGGGGCGAGGCCTGGTTCGAGAAGCCGGCGCTCCTCTACTGGATGACCGCTTCGGCATTCCGCATGGGCCTCTCGGGCGAACTCGCGTCCAGACTCCCGGTCGCTCTACTATCGGTTGCGTTCCTCGCTTTCTTTTTCTCCATTCTCCGGGAGAAGTTCGGAGAACGCGCGGCGTGGTATGGATCGGTAACGCTCGCGACCTCGGCTGGCTGGCTCGGCTATAGCCACGTTGCCGTGTTTGATTTGCCACTTGCCGCGACGTACGGCGGCGCAATGCTCCTGGCGCTCGACTGGATCGAATCCGGAGACGCGCGTAGATTGCCGGCGGCCTCAGCGCTGTTGGCCGCGGCAACATTGGCGAAGGGCCTGGCTCCCCTCGTTCTGATTCTGCCGTTAGTGTGGTGTGGACGGCGCCGGATCCGGGATTTTTTTTCCGCGCGCGTGATTGGCGCGTTCTTCGCCATCGCCGTGCCCTGGTACGCGGCTTGCTGGTGGGCAAACGGCGCACGGTTTCCGATGGTTTTTTTCGTCGAGCATCATCTGGGACGCTATTTCTCTCCCGATTTGCAGCATGTGCAGCCGTTTTGGTACTACGCCTGGGTTGTGCCCGCCGCGCTCTTCCCCTGGACACCCGCATTCGCCGGGCTGTTTCGAAGGGCGCTTTATGCGGACCCAATGCGCAAATTCCTGCTCGGGTGGTTCCTCTGGTGCATTTTGTTCTTCTCGCTTTCCACCAACAAGCTGCCGGGCTACGTGTTGCCTGCGCTGCCTGCATCAGCGGCGTTGATGGGAGTCGCGCTCGCCGATAAGCGGAACGCCCGCTGGACTCTGGCTGGAGTCGCCGCGGGTTTGGTCGTTGCTGGGCCGCTCGCCGGCGTGCTGCCGCAGGCTCTGGCCGGAGGAATCGGCAGGGCTCAAATTCCGGCGTTCGAATGGCACTGGCTCTGGCCGTTGCCGGCGGCCGCCGTGGTCTGGGTGCTCGAAGACCGCGGTCTCCGCAACGGGTCTCTAGCGGTGCTGGCTTGTGTGCTTGCCGCTGGGATCATGTTCCTGAAAGCGCGCGCGATTCCCGCGATCGACGCCGGCTATTCCGCGCGCCCGGTGTGGCGGGAAGTGGGGCGCTTGAGCGTCGCGCGGGATGTTTGCGTGGAGGGCCTGCATCGAGGCTGGCGATACGGATTGAACTACTATTCCATAGTCCCCTTACCCGATTGCACGGGAGCGCCGCAGCCGCGCGAGATCCGGCAACTTCCCGGGCGTCCGCCATATCTGGCATTAGGACCGGCAGGCAAATGAGACGGGCAAAGCTATAATCGGAGATATGGCTCGCGGGTGGATATTTATCCTCGTTTCGCTACCGGCGCTGGCTCTCGGGCAGGAACGCCAGAAGCTCGGACCGTCCAAAGACGATCCACAGAAAGCCGAGCAGTCTCAAAGGGAAGGGAGTACACAGGAGCAGGCGCCTCCCGAAGAGGACGAGGGCACGAAGGAGAAGGAGTATTCCTTCAATCCGTTGCAAGCCGCAAAGGAAATTCAGACCGGCAATTATTATTTCAAGAAGGGTAATTTCAAGGCTGCGGCAAGCCGTTTTCGCGAGGCTTCGCGCTGGGATCCGACTTCCGCCGAACCCTACGCCCGCCTTGGGGACGCGCAGGAAAAGCTCCGGGACAGGAAGGCTGCGCGCGAAGCTTACACCAGATTTTTGGAAATGGATCCGGATTCGAAACGTGCCGCCGAGATTCGCAGGAAGATCGGTGGCATGCCGTCAAAGTAACGTGACCAGCGTCGCGCCCCATCCGCCCGCCTCCGCCGGAGCGTCGCCATACCACGCGACCGACGGCGTTCGCGCCAGCACCCCGCGCACCGTTTCCCGTTGTACCCCAACACCACGTCCATGAACGATTCGCAGGGCCTTCAATCCCAGGCGCCCGGCCTCTTCAAGGTACGCTTCAACAACCGCTTTCACCTCGCGCGGCGGTACTGTGTGCAGGTCGAACACATCGGATATCGGAATTCGCACCGGCTCGCTCATGTTCTTATTCGCTCAGCGCCTCTTCTATCGCCTGCTTCATCTCTCCAGCTGACTGATACCGCGCCTGTTCCTTTTTTCGAACCGAACGATCCACCACCGCCGCCAGTTTCTCTGGAATCGAAGGCGCCTGATCCAGCAGCGGTATCGGCTCATCCTCGAGCACGATCGCCAGTTCGGTCTTGTGCTTCTTTCCGAACAAGCCGCCCAATACCCGGTCCAGTGGGGAGGGGAAATGGAACGGCAGCTTTCCCGTCAGCAGGTAGTAGAAGCTGATGCCTGTCGAGTAGAGGTCAGCCGTGGGCTTCACATAGCGGAAGTTCGTGATCTGCTCCGGCGCCATGTAAAGCAGGGTGCCTGCGGACTCTCCGTGCCTCGTCATGAAGGATGCGCCGGCTGCGGCAAAATTCTTGGCGAGTCCGAAATCCGCGATCTTCGCCGTGAGTTGTCCTCCTGTCGCGGACAAAAGCATGTTTTGCGGCTTAATATCCCGATGCACGTAGCTGCGGTCATGCGCATATTGCAGACCATCGAGGACCTGGCCAATTACGCTCGACGACTCCGCCACCGATGCCGCGGAACGCCTTGATTTGAGCAACGAACCCGCGTCTCCCTGATCGAGGTATTCGGAGACAAAATAGTAACGCCCGTCGTCCGCTCCATGATCGATAAGCCGTACGATGTTCCTGTGCCGGAGGTCCTGTAACACGGCCATCTCCCGCTGAAACAACTTTGCCACTTTCTCCGTGGCTGCCGCTCCCGGCAGCATCTGCTTCAGCGCCAGGAAGCGTCCGGTCTGTTCGTCGAGGGCCTCGTAGACTACTCCCATCGTGCCTTGTCCCAGCAGGCGCAGCAGCCTGTACGGACCTACCCGCAAGCCGTCCAGTTCTGTTTTCAGGTCCTTCGCGCAACCGCTGCACAGGTAGGAGGCCGCTCCCCCGATGTCGGCCGCCCGTCCGTCGACGTTAGCGTTTTCGGCCATTCCACGGCATTTCCGGCACAGCCAGATCTCGCCAGTTTGAAAATCCGCGCCGCCGGCCCCCGCGTCATTGGACTCGATGTCCGTGATGGTGAAGGCTGTCACTCCGACGCGGATCTGATCGCCCTCCTTCAATTTCGTTTCGCCGCTAACGCGTTGCCCGTTGAAATAGGTGCCGTTGGTGCTTCCCAGGTCGACAAGAACGCAATCCTGTGGATCCATCCGCAGCAGCATGTGCTTGCGGGAGACGATATGGTCATCATCGGGAAGTTTCACATGTGCTTCCGCGCCACGGCCGATGATGACCGTGTTTGTTTCGCCGAAGACGAGACGCTCGCCGGCGCGCGGCCCTGTGTCGATGGTCAGAGTGACTTTCAATCCGTGAGAGGCTCCGGTTCAGATCTTCAGGAAAAGCTTCCGCTGGTATAACCAGTAGCAGAGGTACCACATCGCAGCCAGAGCCAGCAGGTTATGAGGAATCGCGCCCGCGGGCCCCAGAAACTTGAAGCTGTCGGTAAACACACCGATCCCGCGTCGAAGCCAGCCGCTCAGCACTTGGGAGAACGAATAGATGAAGATCGAATTCATGCCCAGCACAATCATGGGAAACGCCCATCGCCGGTAGCCCCTCATCTCGATCGTCCAGTAAAACGCCAGCAGCAGCGCGAGCACCCAGCCCGCGCTGGCGAAAGTGAACGACGCAGTCCAGATCCGCTTGACCATCGGATTGAACGGCTGGAGCGCGTATCCGGCGGCGAAACAGGCGGCGGCTGCCATGGCGATAGTCTTGGCCTTTTCCGCGTGCGGTTTCGCTGTCATCAGAAATTGTCCCGCCCAAGCTCCGAACAGCATGGTGATCGCGCTGCTCAGGAAATTGATCGTTACGTAGTATCCGGAATAGTTGTAGCCGAGCACGGCCTTGTCGATCACTTGGCCAATATTGCCTTCCCGCGAGAATGCACCCTCCGGGCCAGGGAAGATCGTAAACAGCGCCCAGTGCGCGGCAAGGACTGCCGCCGCGGCCGCCACCTGCATTCTCATTTTCAGTTGCATCACCGCAAAGCAAAGCACGTACGCGAACGCGATCTGACACAAGACGTTGATCAACTGAAACACCGGTGGTTTCGAAGAGTTGAAATTCGACAAAACGTTGCTTAGCAGGATCAGCATGAGCGCTCGCCAGAGCACGTGCCCGAAAACCTTGCGCCTCGAATCGCCTTCCGCCAACCGGCGCGCGAACGCCAGCGGCATCGCCACCCCAACCATGAACATGAACGCGGGCTGGATCAGGTCCCAGAACACAATTCCTTCCCAGGCGACGTGGTCTACCTGACGCGAAAGCCACGCGAAGGAGGGATAAACGCTCAGCGAGGAGAAGCCGAACCCATGGGAGATAAGGGTCAGCATGATGAGTCCCCGATACGCGTCCAACGAAACCAGGCGCGACGGGATACCGCTCTGCCTGGGCCCTATGTGCTGAGGCCGGGTAAGAGTGGGGCGGGCAGGTTCAAGTGTGGTTGCCATGACACCTCCCCCGCAAGGGTATCACAACAAGCCGCGCACGATCCCGCACCAGCGTCCGAAAACGGTGGCCGAAATTTCCGCGAGCCGCGATTCGTTGTGCCACGGATCCATAGGACCCATGGCCTCGGCGAGTTCGCCACAACCTTCGTCCTCCCGGCACCACTCCGCGATCATTTGCGGTGTCACTTCCGGATGGAACTGCAACCCGTAGACGCGTTCCCCAAAGCGGAAAGCCTGATGACGGCAGCGTTCCGACGACGCGAGCAGTTCCGCTCCCGACGGCAGGTCGAACGTTTCGCCGTGCCAATGAAACACGTCCTCGCAGCCGTTCAGTCCGTGAAAGAGACGATCCGATCGGGCGGCCTCAGTAAGGGTAACGTGCGCCCAGCCGATCTCTTTCACGGGATTCCTATAGGCGCGCGCGCCCATGGCCTTCGCGACAAGCTGTGCGCCAAGGCATACCCCCAATACCGGGGTTCCCCTCCCGATCGCGCGCCGCAGAATGTCGATCTCAGCGTGAATATAGTCCAGATCGTCGTTGACGGACATTGGTCCGCCCATAAAAATCAGGCCTGCCGCTTCCTCATTATTGGTTGGTGGCCCCCCGGCGGCGAGATCCACATATTCGTACTCGACTGCGGCCGCCTCAAGGGCGGTCGCGATGCGCCCGAGATGTTCGTGCGGAACGTGGCGAAATGCAAGGACGCGCATTCGGCTATTTGCCTGAAGCCTGCGCGACTTCAAAATGGCTAAGTGAATCCGCGTAACGCGAAAGTCCCTTGAAGAGCGACTCCGCGATCCGCTGCCGATAGTCCGGCTTTTTCAACAGTGCCTCTTCGCGGGCATTGCTGAGGAAGCCGATCTCGGCCAGGATCGACGGCATGGTCGCGCCAATCAACACCACGAACGGCGCTTTTTTGACACCCCGGTTCCTCGCCGTCGCATTGCTGCGCAACGAATTCCCGTGGAGTGCGGTCTGCACGCGAGCCGCGAAGTCGCGCGACTCTCTGGCCTTGTCCTGTTTCCCGATTTTCTGAAGGATTCCTTCAAGCTCGTAAACCGACCGATCCGAGCCGGCATTCTCGCGCGCCGCCACGTCCATGGCGTCGCGCGCGGTGGTGAAGTTCAGGAAGTACGTTTCCACGCCCGAGACCGACGGGACGGGCGACGAATTGGCGTGCAGGGACAGGAACAGGTCGGCCTTGTTCTCGTTCGCCAGTCCCGTTCGCGCTTCAAGCGGAACGAACGTGTCGTCCACGCGGGTGTACATGACTTCGCTCCCCAGTTTGGTCTCGATAAGCGTGCCCAGCCGTTTCGCGACATCGAGCACGAGGTCCTTCTCCAGCAAACCGGTCCGTCCGGTGCTGCCCTGGTCGTGTCCGCCGTGACCCGGATCGATTACAACCCGCCTCACTTTCAGCCCTAACGCTCTGACCAAAGACCGCTCTCCGTCGCTGTTTCGTTTGGCCGGCAGTGCGGGTTTCACCGGAGTCTTTCCGGGTGCAGCCGGCGCGGGTTCGGGCACAGCCTCGAAATCGGGCCGTGTGGTCACTTTTGCGGCTGCCTGCGGGACCGCCACTGGTGTGGATGGCGGAACCTCAGGCAGCGGGATGGCTGGAGGTTTTTGAGCCGGCGCATCCAGGCGCGGCGGGCGCAACTCCAGAATCAGCCGATCCGGGTTGCTTAGCTGGGAAGCAGCGACCTGAACGCCCTCTTCAAGGTCCAGCACGATCCGCGTGATACCGGGCTGCGTTTCCGCCACCCGAATCCGCTTCAGGAGCTTGTCGCCGACCGGCGTGGTCCTGACTCCCTTCTCCACCATCCTTGGCTTTGCCCCAAGCAGGTCGTAGAACACGCGATCCGGGTTTTGGAGGCGATCCGTCTTGAACCGGAACTCACCGTTGGTCTCGATGGCGACGCGGGTGCTGTCCGTCATGGACCAGAAACGCACGGCGGTCACTTCGAGCGCTGGATCCGCGAACAGTGTAAGCGCCGATGCCGCCGCAAGTCCGATTTTCACGAACGATCGGGCGCGCATGGCTTATCTTTCGGTCCGGTAGAACACGCTGCCATCCGCCGCCACGGACTTCACGATCCGCGAATAGCCGTCCGTCCGGGGCGCTTCTTTCTTCACCGGCGCTTCCGCGGTCCGCCTCGCTTCCCCAAGTCTCTTGCCTACCTGATACACGTAATTTTGTGTTTCGGCATAGGGCGGGATTTTTCCGCGATATTTCGCCACAGCGCCTTCTCCGGCGTTGTAGGCCGCAAGCGCCAGGCGGGTGTCGCCGGCGTACAAGGTAAGCAAATGCTTCAGGTACTTTACGCCGCCTTCGATATTCTGCGCCGGGTTGAAAGCGTCGTCCACCCCGAACCGCCGTGCGGTGGAGGGAATCAATTGCATCAGCCCTTGTGCGCCTTTTGGAGAAATCGCGAACGGGTCATAAGCGCTTTCGACGGAAATCATCGACTGAACCAGCAGCGGATCCACGTCGTGCCGGCGCGACGTCTCGGCGATTGCTTCATGTACGTTGGACCGGGTAACGGAATCTGCGGGCGCCGGAACCGTCCTGATCAGGCGACCCGAGCGCGCGTCGGCGCGAACCACCGAAGAGGCGGCGAAACACGCCGTCCCGCCAAGCGCAAGTCCGACCAGCGTCAGATGGAAACAAATCCTCATCCTGATGTTTGAAAACCGCTCTTGTATTATAGCCCTGAATGCTATCATTTTTCCATGGACATCGCGCCCGTCGATATTGCTGGCTTCATTCTCGTCGGCGGCCGAAGTTCGCGAATGGGCCGGGACAAGGCGCGCCTGCCCGCAGGCGGAGGCTGCTTTGCAACTCACGCCGCCGAAGCCGCGGCGAAGGTGTGCGGGTCGGTCAGCCTCGTGGGCGAACCGTTGCTTTATGAAAATCTGGGCTATCCGGTGATTCCCGACGAAGTCGGCGGCTGCGGCCCACTCGCGGGAATCACCGCTGCATTGGCCGTTTCGAAGGCCCCATGGAATTTGATTCTCGCCTGCGACATGCCTGACGCGGGCGAGGATTTTGTCAAACGCCTGCTTGAGCGGGTGAGCGCCGCCGCGGGAGCCGATGCCGTGATTCCGGCAGGCCCCTCCGGACAACTCGAACCCCTGTGCGCCGTCTATCACCGGCGCTGCCTCCCCGCGTTCCGCATTGCCCTCGATCTTGGCACGCGAAAGATAGCGGAAGCGCTAAAGGATGTGAATACAGTCATTTGGACCGTTTCGGACGCGCGTCCTTTTCGGAACGTAAACACCCCAGAGGAGTGGCGCGTCTATGCCGCAAAGTGAACTGTTTCCTCATTACATAGAATTCAGGCACGTATATAAGACGTTCGACAGGCCCGTTTTAGTCGACTCGAACTTCTTTGTGAACGGCGGGGAGACCGTGGCGATTATCGGAAGGAGCGGCGTCGGAAAATCCGTGACACTCGGACACATAATGGGATTTCTGAAACCCGACAGCGGCCGGGTAATCGTGGGGCACGAAGACATTACGGATTTCGGCGAGGCAGAGCTGCGCCGCGTACGGAAGAAGGTGACCATGGTGTTCCAGTCGGGCGCGCTCTTCGATTCGCTCACCGTGGGCGAGAACGTCCTGTTCTCGCTTGAGCTGCGCGACGATTACGACGCCCAGAACAGGGAAGACGTAGTGAACGGACTGCTCGATATCGTGGATATTCTCGATCTGCGCGACAGCTATCCGACCGATCTCTCGACGGGACACCGGCGCGCGGTGGCGATCGCGCGCGCCCTCGCGGCGCAGCCGGAGTGTGTGCTTTACGACGAGCCGACGACCATGGTGGATCCCATCATGTCGTCGCTCCTGATAAACCTCATGTTGAGACTCAAGACACAGCTTCAACTTACATCGGTGGTGGTGACGCACGATCTGGACCTGATGCGTCGCGTTGCCGATCGCGTGGTCTTTCTGCATGAAGGGAAAGTCATTTATTTCGGCCGGGTCGACGAACTCGACCGCGCGGATCATCCGCATATTCAGGAATTTCTGGCGATGGACGCGGTGTAGTTCGGGTGTCTTAGTAGAGGTCCGGTTCGGGAGCGCTTCGCGCCGGCAACTGGATCATGAAACGCCCGCCACCCGTGTCGCATCCGCGAGGATCTTGATCCGCCGCTACTTCCCCTTGATCGCGGACGGCCCGCCTGGGAGCCGGTCCTGAGTTGAGTAATCATAATTAGACAGACCGGAGAACGCACCTCGGCCCCTATCTCGAAGCCTGTTGTCAGGTTCGCTGCGGGCCGCCGTAGAACTCGAATCCGCCTTCTGGGTCCACGCCTCCACGAGCAGCCGGATCTCCGCATCAGGCGGCCTTATCTTATGGACTATCGACCAAACATGTGGACCGGGCCGGCGTTGGCACCGATCATTCTTACTATCGCTTTTCGTTCTTCCGTTCCGCGAAGTAAACCGGGAAACGGACAGGCCGATCACGTCCGTGACCGCAACGCTCTCCTCATGGCGGTGGGCTGCAGCCGCGCTCGGCGCGGGCGGCATGACCCCGATTTCGAAGGCGTTTGGTTCGCCGATGCCTATCGCGGTGGCGGCGCCGCTGAGGAAGGCGTCGGCTTGCCATCGATCGTATTCGGCTCCATCAACTCTACGCGCGTGCCATCCGGGTCGTACAGATTCATCTGGCGTTTACGGTTTACTCCCGTTCGAATTTCCATCGTCCGTTCGTATCCCTTTCGCGCTGGACGCGTTTCCAAAGCCGCCACCGCTTTGTCCATATCCGGTACAAACAGACAGATGTGATGCTGCGTGCCTCGATTCGTCGGCTCCGGAAGATCCTTGTAGAGCATGAACTCGATGTAATCGTCGCCCTCCGGGACCTTCATGTTGACCCAACTGAGCACCCTCGGATCGCGGCCGCCGCGCCAAATCTCCTGAAATCCGAGGATGCCGCCATAGAACTTCATCGCCGGCTCGAGCGCGCCCACAAGAATGCCGAAATGCGCCATGCGGTCCGAAATGCGATTCGGCCCCGTGGACTTGCCTTTCTCGCGCGCCGACCAGCCGTCCGGCGTGTACTGCGTAATCTCCACGGTGTGTCCGTCGGGGTCCGTCACGTTAAAGCTTATGTTGCCGATCCGGTTCCTGTTCGCTTTCGCCGGGACCGTCACACCCTTCGACCCCAGATATGCGCGTAACGCCTCAGCGTCGGGCGTTTCGATCGAGATGTGATTCAACCGGTCCGTGCCGGCTTCCTTCGGAAAAATCTCGACGTACTGCCGTTCGTTGATCTTGATGAACGTAAGCGAGAGGCTGCCATTCGGGTTCTTCAGATCGAACGGCTCGCCGTATCCGAGAAAGTCCTTGTAGAACGCCCGCGACTTCGCGACGTCGGCGGCGAAGACGGCCATGTGGGCGATGCCGATGATGGGCGGACGCTTCACCTGCTGCGCGCCCGCGGGCGAAAGCAAGATCACGGCGGTCAGAAATAGTCTCATTCTAATTGTCATATTGTACAGCTACAGACAGGAACTCCAACCCGGCGGATTTTGCGGAACAAATGGCATTCCAGCCGCGTCATTAGCTTGAAGTGAGAGCGAACGCTTCATTTCTCGAAGCCGTTTCCGTCGCCGCGGGGTCGATCCGCGGCAACAAGCTCCGCAGCTTTCTTACGCTGCTCGGAATCATCCTCGCCACTACGACCCTGATAGCCGTGATGTCTGTCATCGAGGGCATGAACCGCTACATCGCCGAGCACATTACGGACGATCTTGGAGCCGACAGTTTCCAGATCCGGCGCATGGTCATGATCGGCCAGTGGGACCCCAAGAAGTGGCTCGAAATGCAGCGGCGCAATCCCGAGATGAGCCAGGAAGAGTTTCAGTTCGTCAAGGCCAATGCTTCGCTGAGCCGCGAAATCGGAATGGAGTCCTACCGTGGCGCGCCCGTTCAATTCGGCGGGGAACGAATCGAGCGGGTCACGATCCAGGGCGCCAGTCCTAACATGGGTGTAATCGCCGGCCTCGAGGCGGCGGCCGGGCGCTTCATCGCGGACGTCGAGGACCAGAGGCGGATGTACGTCGCCTTTATCGGGAACGACATCAAGACGAAACTCTACCCGAACGTGGATCCGGTCGGCAAGATGGTCGACGTCCAGGGGCGGCGATTTGAGATTGTCGGCGTCGCGAAAGCAAAAGGATCGGTATTTGGGGAGTCGCTAGACAACTTCGTGGTCATTCCGGTCGAAACTTTCTTTAAGATTTACGGGTCGAGGCGCGGGATCTCCTACCGCGCACTCGCCGCCGGCCATTCGCAACTGAAGCAAGCGCAGGACGAGATCCGGATGCTGCTGCGAGCTTATCGTCACGTGCCTCCAAACCAGGACGACAACTTCGGCATCTTTACCGCCGATTCGGTGGTTGAGACCTGGGAAAAGATGACGTCCGCGATCGCCGCGACGGCGGTTGCCGTGGTGTCGGTATTCATGGTGGTGGGCGGCGTGGTGATCATGAACATCATGCTGGCTGTGGTGACCGAACGGACGCATGAAATTGGAATTCGAAAATCCGTTGGTGCGCGGCGCGCCGATATCCTCCAACAGTTCCTCGTGGAATCCTCCCTCATGGCCGGATCCGGGGGTTTAATCGGAGTTCTGTTCGCTTGGGGCGTCGCCGCCGTAGTGCGCGCCACCACACCCGTGCCGATGGCGCTGCCTGCGTCGGCTGTACTCGTGGGGGTCACGCTCTCGGCCGCCGTTGGCCTCTTCTTCGGCATTTACCCCGCGCAGCGCGCGGCCAAACTCGACCCCATTGTGGCGTTGAGAGCTGAGTGATGCGCTGTACGGCCATCGTCTCGGGTGTCCGTCTCGCGCTCGCCACCATCCGCGAGCATAAGCTGCGTTCTTTCCTCACGGTGCTCGGCGTGATCATCGGAACCGGCACGGTGATCGGCGTGGGGTCGATCATCACCGGCCTCGATGACGCCATTACGAGCTTCGTCCGGAATTTTGGGCCGAACACGCTCGTGGTGCTGAAGTTCAACGGAGACTTCGCGAACCAGACGACCCCCGAGGAGCGCCGGCGCAAGCCGCTCACCATCGGCAACGCCCGGGCCATCGCTGAGCGGTGCCCATCGGTCGCCTACGTCAGTCCGTTTCTCTGGCCCGACTGGTCGGGCATCAACAGGGCGAGGTACAAGGGCAACGACCTTTTTCGCATTCAGGTGGGCGGCGTTGAGGAGACCTACGCCGCGGCGGGTACCGTGATGAAAGCGGGCCGTTTCATCGGAGACGTCGATAATAGTCACCGGCTGCCGGTCGCTGTGATCGGCGAGGACATTCAGAAATCCTGGTTCCCTCAACTTGATCCTATCGGCAAGATCATCGAGGTGAATGGCCATCAAGTAGAGATCATTGGCGTGATGGAGCGCCCCGCCGCGTCCGTGCCCGGCTCGGAGGATCTTCGAATCCTGCTGCCGTACTTCACCATGCGCAAGATGTTCCCGACCGCCAGGGAGCACATGCTGATCGTCACGGCAAAGGCCGGGCTGATCGTCCCCGCGCAGGATGAGGTTCGCGCCGTTCTGCGCCTTGAGCGCCGCGTGCCGAACGGGAAACCGGACAATTTCTGGATCTCGTCTTCCGAGCAGATGATCGAGCACTTTCACAACGTGACGGCGATGGTCGCGATCGTGATGGTGGTGCTCAGTTCGATCGGCCTGCTGGTCGGGGGCATCGGCGTCATGAACATCATGCTCGTGTCCGTAACCGAACGGACGCGGGAGATTGGCATCCGTAAGGCGATCGGTGCAAGGCGCTCCGACATTGTGCTGCAATTCCTGACCGAAGCGGCGGTGCTGACGGCTCTTGGGGGTTTTCTGGGAATGGGCGTGGGTTGGGCGATCTCGATGATTACGCGCGTCGTTTTTCCGAGTCTGCCGACAGCGGTTCCCCTCTGGGCGGCCGTAATGGGAGTGATCGTGTCGGTGGGAGTTGGGCTGTTCTTCGGCATATGGCCGGCGGGAAAAGCGGCGAGGCTCGATCCGGTTGTGGCGCTGCGCCACGAATAGTTGCGGGCTGTCGCAGGCCGGATCGAAAGACCGCTGCGGCGACACTTGAACGCACAAAAAAACCGGCAACCGGCAAGAAACGCTCATTTGCCCACTGGCGCAGTTCGCTTTTCGTGCGAATTCGCGGGCGACGATCGCCCGCCTGCCAGCGCTAGTCCGCGGACTTTCTTCCGTATTGGTAGATCAGGCCGTCGTGATTCTCGTCCCAGGCGTCTATCGGGTTATCTTCCTGGAAATCCGCCGCCAGTTCGGTCGCGTCGCGCTTCGGGCGTTTGCCGGCCGATTTCTTCGCGCGCTCCAGCACTTCCTTGATTCGGCTGGCGACGATCCGCTCCTGCCCCGCCGCCATCATCCAGGGCACGAGCGTGATGCCCATCGGAGTCCGAAGCGGCACGACGGCCGGATTCCCCTCCTGCAGCGCCTTGAAGCAATCCTCACGCGAAAAATTCCAGGCCTTTTCGTCCCACTTCACCCACATTCTGGGCACGTGATTGGTGACCCAACCCGGAATGTCCCCGATCTCGACGCCTGGAATCTTCCCGATGACGCTCTTCATGTAGTCGATCTGGGCCTTCCAGGAATTCCATTCAGCCCGATGGTCTACCTTGACGTATCGCTCGACGGCCGCGAGCATTCCAATGTAGGTTTCCTTGGAAATTTTCAGATCGCGGCCAATGCCGCTGTAGGGGCTCTGGAAGGTTTCGGCAAATTCGATGAGGTCCTTGCGCCCGAGCAACAGGCCGGCGTTCTGGGGTCCGCGCAGACCCTTGCCGCCGCTGAAGGCAACCAGATCCGCACCCATTTTAGTGTAGCCGGAGAGGTTTTCGAAGGGCGGCAGTTCCGCCGCCGCGTCGATGAGCAGTGGAATGCGATGTTTCTTCGCGATCTGGACGCACTCTTCGAGCGACACGTTGCCGCCGGGCGCATCCAGCTTGTCGCGGTGCGCGCCAAAATGTTTCTCAGCGACCAGATAGTAGAGCATTGCCGTCTTGCCGTTGATGGCGCGCTCCATTTCGTCCTTGTACTCGACGTCTATCATGCGTCCGCCGGCCGCCTCGCACTGGCGTATCCAGCCGGTCATGTGCAGTTTTTGCGTGACGACTTCATTCTTCATGCCATCCGTGAAGGGCAGGCGTTTAGCTTTCTCCGGATCGCCGCCTGCGATGCAGGCGCAGGTGCCGGTGAAAATGGCTCCCGCCGCGCCCGTGGTCACAAGCGCGCCCGGATTTCCGGTGATCTCGGCAATTTTCGCTCCAACCGCGCGGCTCAGGTCGCGGATCGGGACGTAGTTTTGCGCCGCCGCGTCCATGGCCTCGACGACCTCAGCCGGCAGGAGCGACCCGCCTAAATGGGTGTATGTTCCGGCGGCATTGATGATGGGCCTGAGCCCGAGGCGGGTATAGACTTTCGCCGCTTCCTCGGAACTGCGCGCCGCCATCGCTCCAGCGATGCGCTGCGCGCCGGGGAACGCGCCAAGCGCACCCGCGAGGCTCGCGCCACGAAAAAGACTGCGCCGAGTGGACAATCGAAATCCTGTCATTCAATACCTCCGGGGCGGATCGCCTTCAACGATCATAGACCTCTCGGGGCGGCCGCTTCAATTCGATGCGGCGGCCATCTCACAAGCAAGCAGCGTTCCGGCTTTTCGTTTGACCAGTCGTTACCGCCCTTCCGCAAGGGCGAGAGCGGAGGCAAACGGTTTTTTTGAGCTTCGGCTACACTACAAATTCGGCGTTCCCGAAGCACACGACGCAAACAAGTGGAATTTCGTCACGCAGCAGCACGGTCTTCTTTTTGTCGCGCGTCAAGAGACCACCCCTGCCTGTGCGCGGCTCGGTTGGCGGCGCACGACGAGTGAAGCAGCCGGCCTGCCTCTCGAAGGGTCGCATCCTGACGGAGTGCGCTTTTCAATCAATCAACGTATCGGCGCTTTCACAAATGCGGCCACGTCTCGCGCAGCCCTGGCCTCTACGCCTGACTTCTGCAAAAAGCCCAGATCGCGGAACCAGTCGATGAAGCGGATTTGCCAGGTGCCGAAAGGAATACCTGTGCGATCGGGGTGGGCGGCATCTTCCATGGCAGCGCGCACGTCACCAACGATCTCGACATCTGCCAGTCGCGGGAGAAAGAGACTCGCCGAAAGCTGGCAGGCGCTTGGCGCCCTATTAACCGCGTCCGCGCGGATTTCCGGACAATCCGCCGTTCGTTGCGGATGCGGCCACGCTGGCCAATGGGACCATTTTTACGCTTACCACGAGCCTTGGCGTCACGGACCTAGCCGAAGTCTCCGGTATCGGGACCGACAGCGACGAACGCGCGGTATCGGTGGAATTCAACGCGTTTGGCCGCGTGTCCGCGCCATGGATCTTCGAGCGCTCACTCAAGCGAGAAAGCGGCGGGCCATCCAAGGACTTGCTGATCCTGCCCGAACTGGAAAGCCTGCTTGAAGCGTGACAGGACAAACAGGTTAAGCGCGCACACGCCTGCAGCCGGGATCAGGTATAATTTAAGCGTATCGTAACGAACTCCACATTCCCTCAAGCGAGGACAATCGAATCGATGTCAACCCTCGAAGTGTCGCCGGCGGAGCCGCGTAGCTCCGAATCCGCAAGGCGAATCATAAACGACTTCACCATACAGGTGGCAACCGTCAACGGATCCGGCAGCCAGACTGCGAACTCCGTTCTCATGCGCTCTATTTTTCAGATGGGCATTCCGGTTTCGGGGAAGAACATGTTCCCATCGAATATCGCGGGCCTGCCCACGTGGTTCACCATCCGCGCCAGCCGGCACGGCTACATCGGGCGCAAGAAGGAAGTCGATTTCCTGATCGCCATGAATCCGGAGACGGCGCGCGAGGATGTCATGACTCTTCCACCCGGCGCAGCCGTCATTTACGACGAACCGCTCAAGTTGAACTCACTACGCTCCGATCTGCACTTTTATCCCGCGCCCTTCGACAAACTCGTCGCCCCTGTGTGCCCGGAAGCCAAGCTGCGCAAGCTCGTACGGAACATGCTGTACGACGGCATTATCGCGTTCCTGCTCGGTATTGATATGGAGGAGATCCGCAAGGCACTGGTTAAGCAGTTCGGCCAGCGTAAGGCGAAGGCCGCAACCCTGAACTTCGGCGCCTGCCAGGCGGGTTATGATTTCGCCGCTTCGAACCTGCCGAAGACGGATCCGTTTTCCGTGGAGCGCATGAATGAAACCGCGGGGAAAATCATTATCGATGGCAATTCGGCCGCGGCGATGGGCTGCATGTTCGCGGGTGTCACAGTAGTGACGTGGTATCCCATTACCCCCAGTTCGTCACTCGTCGAAACGCTGATCGGGTATCTAAAGCGCCATCGCGTGGATAAGGAAACCGGCAAGGCCACCTACGCCGTCGTGCAGGCCGAGGACGAATTGGCTTCGATCGGCATGGCGATCGGCGCGGGCTGGGGCGGCGCGCGCTCCATGACCTCGACCGCGGGGCCGGGCATTTCGCTGATGTCCGAATTCGTGGGCCTCGGCTACTATGCGGAAATCCCCACCGTGCTCTTCAACGTGCAGCGCGTCGGTCCTTCAACCGGTCTGCCCACGCGAACCGCTCAGGGCGACCTGCTCTCGACGGCCTTGCTTTCGCACGGCGACACCAAGCACCCCATGCTGTTCCCCTGTTCTCCCGAGGAATGTTTCTCCATGGCAGGCGAGGCTTTCGATCTGGCTGAGCGGTTCCAGACACCCGTCTTCGTTATGCTTGATCTCGACCTCGGCATGAACAATTGGATGTCCGATGCATTCGAATATCCCACCAAACCTCTCGAGCGCGGCAAGGTGCTTTCGGCGGAAGACCTGAAGCGCCTCGGCGGATTCGCCCGGTACAAAGACGTGGATGGAGACGGCGTCGGGTATCGAACGCTTCCGAACACCAACCATCCCGGAGCGGCCTACTTCACGCGCGGCAGCGGACACAATGAGAAAGCCGGTTATTCCGAACGCGAAGACGATTATGTAAACAACATGGAACGGCTTAATCGCAAGTTTGAGTCGATTCGGGGTGCGAGTTTGAGGCCGGCGGTGGATACTCATCCAGCAGCCAAAATCGGTCTCGTATATGCGGGCACGTCCCGCTATGCCGTTGAGGAGAGCCGCGATCAGATCCGCAAGGAATACGGGATCGAGACGAGTTCGCTCCGTCTTCGAGCTTTTCCTTTTACGCACGAACTGGTCGATTTCATCAAGGGACACGACCGCGTTTACGTGGTCGATCAGAACCGCGATGCCCAATTGCTGGCGCTTATGCGGCTGGAGTTCGACCCGCGGGAGATTGCGAAACTCCATAGCATTCGTTACTTTGGCGGCTTGCCGCTCGACGCGCGCACCATTTCCGACGAAATCGTAAGACAGGAGGGACTCTAATGAGCACGACTCTGACGCCAGCGCCGAAAAAAACAAACCGGATTGGGCTTGAAGTTCTCAGCTATAAGGGAGGCAAGACCACGCTATGCGCCGGTTGCGGACACAACTCCGTGTCCGAGCGTCTCATCGAAGTGTTCTACGAGATGGGTATCGAGCCCTGGAAGGTAGCCAAGTTCTCGGGCATCGGCTGCTCCTCCAAATCACCCGCCTATTTCCTCAATCTCGCGCATGGCTTCAACTCGGTCCATGGCCGCATGCCTGCCGTGGCGACTGGCGCCGTCCTCGCCAACAGGGGCATCATGGGCGTCGGCGTAACGGGCGATGGCGATACCGCGTCGATCGGCCTCGGCCAGTTCATGCATTTACTGCGCCGCAATCTGCCTCTTGTCTATGTGATCGAGAATAACGGTGTTTACGGGCTTACCAAGGGCCAGTTCTCGGCGACGGCGGATCTCAATTCGAAGATGAAAACGGGCGTCGTAAACGATCTGCCTCCGTTCGATTGCTGCGCCCTCGCGCTTGAATGGGGCGCTACGTTCGTGGCGCGCACGTTCTCCGGCGACAAGAAGCAGCTCGCGGCCATTCTGAAAGCCGCGGTTAGTCACAACGGGCTCTCCGTGATCGACGTCATTTCTCCGTGCGTGACATTCAACGACCACGAAGGTTCGACGAAGAGCTATAGCTACATGAAGGACCACGAGGAACCGCTGCACGAAATCGATTTCGTGCCTCACTTCGAGGATATTTCGGTCGAAATCGCCGAGGGGGAAGTTCAGGACGTCCGGATGCACGATGGGTCGACGTTGCGCCTTCGGAAGCTCGACAAGAGTTACAATCCGACGGAGAAGTTCGACGCGCTCGGCGCGCTCAATGAAGCAGAGAAAAAGGGTGAAGTGCTGACGGGCGTGCTTTACGTCAATACCGAGAAACCGAACTTCCTCGACATGCTGAACATGGACGATGCCCCTCTCGCTACTCTTCCGCAATCGCGGGTGCGGCCTCCAAAGGCGGCGCTCGACGAGTTGATGGAAGAATTGCGGTAGCGTCCGAATTTCGAAAACCGCGCGCCCGGCAGCCCGTGTTGCAACCTGTGGCGATGCGGCTGTGGCGCGCCGATCGAAGCCACAATTCGTCAAATCCCATTGGTAACATCACCGGAGCTCCAGATCTCCGCCCGATTGCCGACGTACGCAATGGGGAACCGGTATTCGGAGAGATCGGCCGGGAATAGGCATGCGCTACCATGACCAACATGATCGATATCCATAGCCACTATTGGGAATACCCGGAACATTTTTCCGGCGATTTCAAGCGACAGGCCGCGCGCGCGCGCGGCGACGTGGAAGTGGACTTGACCGTGCGATGGGACGATTACTCCGCTACCGCTGATGGCTGCGCCAAGACGATCGTGTTCGGCGGCAAGGCAAGACTCTCGGGGCTCTGGGTGCCTGATCGGGAGGTGGCGGCCTACGTCGCGGCGCACCCGGACCGATTGATCGGTTTCCTCTCCCTTGACCCTACGCAGCCGGGTTGGCAGGACGAGATGATCGAGGGGCACCAGGATCTGAAGATGAAAGGGATCAAGCTGCTTTCGATGTACGCCGGATTTTTTCCAAATGACCGCCGGTTTGATTACATCTGGGAGTACGCGACCAGGCACGGACTGCCCGTGTTGCTGCACACCGGTACGACCTTTGTGGCCCAAGCGCCGCTGGCGTGTACGCTGCCGCGTCTGTTGGACGATGTCGCGGCCCGGTTCCCGGATGTGAAAATTATCATGGCCCACTTGAGCCATCCGTATGAAGGCGAATGCGTCGTGACCATCCGCAAGCATCCGAACGTCTATGCGGATTGCTCGGCCCTGCATTACCGGCCGTATCAGCTTTACCATTCGTTGATGCTGCTGCAGGAGTACGGCGTGTGGGACAAGTTGCTGTTCGGTACTGACTATCCGTTCACCACCGTTACAGCCAGCCTCGACGGCATGCGCGGGCTGAACGGTATGCTGGAGGGGACGCGACTGCCGCGCCTGAACATGGAGAAGATGGAACGGATGTTTGAGCGCGATTCGTTGGCGCTGCTCGGCATCAGCTCTTAGTCATAGACAAAACATTGCGAAACGACCCTAACGGGGCGACCCTCTAGTCCATGCCGGCTCCCCAATTCACCCTTACACCCCTCCAACTCCGTGCCGTCGATCTCGACCGCCGAGGCAGAGACTGGTGCATCGTCGCCGGACCCGGCTCGGGCAAGACCAGCGTCCTCATCGAATATTTTCGCCGGCTGGTCGAGTCCGGCGTCCCTCCGCGCAACATTCTCGCCATCACCTTCACCGAGAAAGCAGCGGGCAACATCAAGAGGCGCCTCACCGAAGCCTTCGCCGGCCGCCCGGAAATGCGCCCGCAGATTGAACGCGCGCAGGCCTCGACGCTCCACGCCTTCTGCGCGGGGTTGTTGCGGGAGCACGCCATCCAGGCCGGCGTCGATCCCCAGTTCCGCATCATCGAAGACCGTGAGAGCGTAGTGCTCCGTAAGAACGCTGTCCGCGACGCGCTCGACGCCTTGTTCGCCGAACGGGAGTCCGAAGTCGTGTCGTTGATGCGCGGCATGGTAACAGCCGACCTCTCGGGCGCCATGGCCGACATTCACGACGCCATCCGCGCGAGTGGCGTCCGCGTCGATGAACTTCCGCCGCCCCTCTACGATCCGTCCGCGCTCAACGCGCTGATTTCCCACGCAGCCGCAGTGTTGGCCGCTTCTACCCGCGGAATGACGGGACCGCAGGTCACGGCCTTCGCGGAGTGTCGCGAGTGGGCGCGACGTGCGGTGGACCTAGGCGAACGCGATCTCTCAATAGACCACTTCCGCGTCCTGAGCGACTTTCCCAAAAGGCGCGGCAAACTCCCAAGGAGCGCCAGCGTCTACGATTTGCTCACGGCGATCGACAAGACCCTGCTCCCGGCGGCCAAAATCGCGCTCGCCACAGGCTACTACGCACGTGAACGCGAAACCCTGCTCGACGCGCTCATTCGTTTCGACGATCTCTACAGCCAGCGCAAACGCGGCGCGGGGACCCTCGATTTCGCCGACCTCGAAGAATTCGCCGCCCGCCTACTCGCGGAGTATCCGGATATTCAGGCAGCCGTCCGCGAACGGTTCCTGTACATCCTGATGGACGAATTCCAGGACACCAACCGCCAGCAGGAGCGGCTCCTTCGCCTCCTGCGCGGTCCGGATTCGTTTTACGCCGTTGGCGATATCAATCAATCCATTTACGGCTTCCGCCATGCCGATCCTGAGGTGTTCCGCGAGTACCGCGACCAGATCCGGTCGGGCGGCAGGAACGAAGTGGAACTCCGCGAAAACTTCCGAAGCCGTCCGGAGATTCTTCGGGCTGTGGAGCGGATGTTCGACCAGGCAGAGGGCATCGAAGAGCACGAGTTGCTGCCCGGAAAAACCTTCGACGAAACCGGAGATCCCGCTGTCGAAGTGATTGTGGCGGTCGCGGAGGATACCGACGCGGCGGCCGAAATTGAAGCGCGCGCCATCGCGCGGCGTATTCGCGAGTTGGACCTGCCGCACGCGGACGTCGCGATTCTCGCGCGCAACTCGGCTTCGTTCGAAGCCCTCTCGGCGGCGCTGGCGGCGGTGGGTATCCCTTGCGTCGTCACCGGCGGCCGCGGCTTTTTTGAGACCCGCGAGGTCACCGATCTCACGCATCTGCTGCGCGTACTCGTCAATCCCCGCGACGAAATCAGCATGGCTGCGGTGCTGCGGTCCCCCTTTGCGGGGGTGTCGGAAGAAGCGATGCTACGGCTAAAACAGAGCGGCAATCTGGGCGCGGCGTTACACTTACCCGGTGCCGATGGACAGTTCGATCCCGCGGACCTGACTCGCCTCCAGATGTTCCAGGCCCAACTCGCGCGGTGGCGCGCCGCGCGGGACTATGTGGCGGCCGATATACTGCTTTCCCGCGCGATTGACGAATGCGGTTACGAACCGCCCGCTGGCGGAAGAGTGAACGTGGAAAAATTCCTCGCAATCGTGCGCGCCGCAGCCTCCCGGCAGACGCTCCCGGACTTCGTGGAGGAACTGGAGTTGTTGCGCGCAACTGACGTTCGCGAGGCGGAAGCCGCTTCGGGAGAGGCAATTGACGCCGTCCGTATGATGACCGTCCACGCGGCGAAAGGGCTGGAATTTCCGGTGGTTTTCCTCGCTGGGATGAACAAAGGCGTGAGCAGCGACCGGCGCGCTCTCTCGTTTTCCCCTCAGGGCGGACTTGGCACGCGCTGGTGCAATCCGGCGTTGCGAACCGATCACATCGGCGATTCCGTGTACGAATCAACCAAGACCGCGCGGGACGAGAAAGAAAGAGGGGAGATCAACCGGCTGCTGTACGTCGCCATGACCCGCGCTGAAAGCCGGCTCGTCCTCTCGTTCGCCTCCGATGGAAAGTCCGCCAGTGAATGGGCCCGCTCGGTGCAGGAGGTTTTCGCCTTAGGCTCGCTTGTGCCCGGCGCGCCTCGCACCTTGACCCTGGAGAGCCCGCGTGGCGAGCCGTTCTCGGTTCGCGCGACGATACTTGACCGCCTCCCGCAAGCGAGCGACGCCATGTGGGACAGGCCTCCCGGCCTGCCAGCCGTCTCGTCAAAGACTATGCCGCCGGTGATTTCCTTCGGCCCCCGCGACTCCACCGCCAGTGTGACATCCGTCGCGCTCTACGCGGAATGCCCACGCCGCTACTACATCGCCCGCTATCTGGGATGGGAGCAGCGCAAAGCCAGGCCGCTCGATATCGAACACGAATTGCCCGAGCCGCACGAATCGAACGCGAGTGACTTTGGACGCGACGTGCACGCTCTGCTTTCGGGAGCGGCGTTGCAGGGCAGCGAAGCGGCGACGCGCCTCGCCGCCAATTTTCAGTCGAGCGCCCTTGGCAGACGCGCCGCCCGCGCCGGGCGCGTCGAACGCGAGTTCGATTTCCTGTTCGCCCTGGAAGACGTGGTTCTTCGCGGACAGATCGATCTCTGGTTCGAAGACGATAAAGGCCTCGTGCTGGTCGATTACAAAACCGACGAGATTCCGCAAGGAACGGACGCTCGCGAGCACGCCGCCCGTTATGCCCTCCAAATTCAGCTTTATTCGCACGCGCTTGAGAAAGCCGCCGGCCGCCTGCCGCGCGAGGCCTTCATCTCCCTGCTGCGCCCCAACCTCGCCGTGCCCATCGACCTGTCGCCCCTCTCGCTCTACGGCGCGGCCTCCACGGTGCGCGAACTGATGGCGGCGCAGGAAACGTGCGACTTCCCAATGAAAATCGAACCACACTGCAAGCGCTGCCCGTTCTATCGCGGCCACTGCCCGGCGGAATTGTGAAAGTCGAACTGCGTAACGTCTCGAAGAAATACGAAACTGTCGAAGCGCTCCGTGGCGTCTCGCTCGCGTGCGAAGCGGGAACGGTGACAGCTCTGCTCGGCCGCAGCGGCTGCGGCAAGACAACGCTGCTCAATCTGGCGGGTGCGATGGACGTTCCAGACTCAGGCGAGGTCCTCATCGACGGCGAATCGACCGCGTCCCTGACCGAGATGCAACTGACGGTACTTCGCCGCAAGCGGATCGGTTTTGTATTCCAGTTCTTTCAACTCCTGCCTACGCTGACGGTACTGGAGAATGTGGAACTGCCGCTCCTGCTCGCGGGCGGTCGCGGAACGGAAGTGCGCGCGCGTGAGCGGCTGGCATGGGTAGGGCTCGAAGAGAAAGCGCGTGCGATGCCGTATCAGCTCTCGGGCGGACAGATGCAGCGAGTGGCGATCGCCCGCGCCCTCGTGCACGCGCCGGACCTTGTCATCGCCGACGAACCGACCGGCAACCTGGACACGGCAAGCGGCGAACGGATCATGGAATTGCTCGCGGACTCGGCCCGTAGGTTCGGAGCCGCGGTTCTCATCGCTACTCACAGCGCGGAAGCCGCCGCTGTTGCGGACGTGAGGGTGCGCATGCGGGACGGACGCATTGAAGCGGCAGACGCGCCATGAAACAAGTGTTGCAATTAGCCACGGGTCTGCCAGCGGGTCGTTTCTTGCGGCTTGCCTTCTTCCGTGCGCGTGGCGCCTCTACTGGAATGACGGACTCATGAACGGCAAGCTGCTCAGCGCCTTCATCCTGAGACCCCTGCGTGCGGACCCGGCCCGGACGGCCCTGACGGCGTTTGCCGTGGCTCTCGGCGTCGGCGTGGTAGTGGCGATTGACCTCGCGGGCGCGGCCGCGGCGGGATCGTTCCAGTCGTCTCTCGAAACTCTGCTCGGCCGCACCGATTTCGAAATCACCGCGAATGGCGGCGTCAACGAATTGTGGATCGGGCGCCTGGCCTCGCTCGACCGGAACGCACGCTATGCACCCATCATCGAATCGCAGATTGTCATTGACGGCGTGGGGACGGTGGCGCTGTATGGAGTGGACCTGCTCGCCCAGGACAAGCTGAGCCTCCAGGGTTCTGCCGCCCCGGCTGATCCCGATCACGCTGCCGTTGTCTCAAGCGCACTCGCCGCACGGGTCGGGCTCGCGGAGGGCAGTCGCATCGGGGCCTTCGAGGTTGCCGCCGTGGTCCCGGCCAAAGACGCCGAGTTCCTCCTCCTCGATGTCGCTACGGCGCAAAAGGCGTTGGGCATTTACGGACGTCTGGATCGAATCGACGTAACGCTGTCACCCGGCGAGAACGAGGAGAAGGTTGAACGCGAAATGCGCGCTCTGCTGCCGCCGTCGTACACAATCGCGAAAGCCGGCACACGTGGCGAGGAGACGCGGAAGATGCTTCGTGCCTTCCGCTGGAATCTTCGCGTCCTGAGCTTCATATCGCTCGTCGTCGGCGCGTTTCTCATCTACAACACGATCTCTGTATCCGTTGTCCGGCGAAGGCCCGAAATCGGAGTGCTGCGCGCTTTGGGTGCGGGCAGACGATCGGTTCTCTGGCTGTTTCTCTCCGAAGCCCTCATATTCGGTCTCGTGGGCTCGACCGCCGGTCTCGGTCTCGGCAGGGTTCTGGCCGAAGGCGTGACCGGCCTCATCGCACTAAGCGTCAACGCGCTCTACACCAGCAGCCGGCCTGCCGCGATCGGTCTTGGATGGGAGACCGCAGCCATGGGCTTGATTGCCGGAACCTTAGTCTCGTTGCTGTCGGCCCTCGCCCCGGCTCGGGAAGCCATGCGAGTGGAGCCCGTCGAAGCGATGGGGCGCGGCGCGCACGAACACGCCGCACGCATTCGGTGGCGGCGGGACTTGGCGTGGGGCGGCGTTCTCGCCGCCGCTGCCGTATCCTGCTCTTTCGCCGGACCGGTGGATGGGAAGCCGTTTTTCGGATACCTCGCTGCGCTGCTCTCTATCGGCGCGGCGGCAATGTGCGCTCCAGCCCTGGTCCTGGCCGTAACGGGATTGTCGGGAGCGGCCGTGCGCCGGTGCTTAGGAGCCGAAGGAATGCTTGCGTCTCGCAGCCTCGCGGCATCGCTCTCCCGAACGTCGGTTGTCGTCGGCGCGCTGGCCACGGGGATCGCGATGATGGCAAGCGTCGGTATCATGGTCGGCAGTTTCCGCGAGACGGTTCTCGTTTGGCTCGACTCGCAGCTTCGAGCCGACCTCTACATCAGGCCAGCGGGTCGGAGCGGCGCGGGGCAATTTCCACCGCTTGCGCCCGCCTTGCCGGGCCTCGTCGCGCAAATGAACGGAGTCGAAGCAGTCGACGTATTCCACGGTCTGGAAATTCGCTACAGGGGCGAGCGCGCGACGCTCGGGGCGGGCGAGGCGGAGATTGTCCGGCGCTTTGGCCGCCTTCGTTTCCTCGACGGCGATCGGGACGCGATCCTGCGCTCTCTGCAAGGCGCGGACCGTGCGCTCGTGAGCGAACCCTTTTCGAACAGGCATCATGTGCGCGTAGGCGATTCCATCACAATCCCGCTTGGCGACCGCGAAGCAAGCTTCACAGTTGCCGGAATCTATTACGAGTATTCGAGCGAGCGAGGATTCGTGATTCTCGACCGCGCCACGCTGTTGAAGTACTTGCCGGATCAGCCGCCGACGAATCTGGCAGTCTACCTGCGTCCGGGAGCCGATCCGGCAACCGTGAGCGCCGGCATTCAGACCCGCGCGGAAGACCAGATGGTCGCGATCGCGCGGAACGCTTCGCTGCGCCGCGACGCAGTCGTGATCTTCGATCGCACATTCGCCATCACGTACGCTCTTGAAGCCGTTGCGATCCTGATTGCCATCCTCGGCGCGGCGAACTCGCTGCTCGCCCTGGTGCTCGACCGGCGTCGGGAACTTGGCCTGCTGCGATTCCTCGGGGCGTCTCCACGCCAAATCATGCGCATGATCGTACTTGAGGCCGGGTTCCTCGGAGTGCTGGCGAACCTGTTGGGCGCGGGGCTCGGTTTCGCGCTTTCCTTCCTGCTGATTTACGTGGTCAATAAGCAGAGCTTCGGCTGGACCATCCAGTTTCATCCTCCGCTTGGGCTGCTCGGCGCGGCGCTCGCATTAGTGCTTTGCGCGACGGTGGGCGCGGGTGTTTATCCGGCGCGCGCCGCCTCGCGCCTTCGTCCCATCGAAGCGATTCGAGAAGAATAAGCGCGCGGCATGGTAGACTAAAACGAAGTCACTTTCCACGGCATTCCGTCCGGCTTCCATTCCCTTCGTGCAGGAGCACCTTTGAGCGCAGCATCCGTAACTCCATCCATTCGCAACATCGCTATCATCGCACACGTCGA
>SXGT01437476.1_pt1 | contig 32548 bp, 33 predicted proteins | sample 3176221 | NCBI WGS metagenome assembly SXGT01 (sample SAMN11356862, study PRJNA531348) | freshwater metagenome | isolation source: freshwater sample F1-120 | place: China: Fuxian Lake, Yuxi | collected 2017-12-25
CCGTCCGGTCGCGCGTCCGGGGGCGTTGGCGGGCCGGGTCCCGCCGCGTGCGCGACGGGGGCTGGGGGGGCCGCCGTCCCGCGCGAGGGCCCCCCAGCAGCCTGGCCCTGCGGCGCACGCGCGAGGCACGTAGCGGTCCTGCCCTCCCCTCGGTGTTCCCGAGGGGCACGGGGACTCTGCCCCCCTCCGACTCCCTCGACCGCCTCGGGCCTGCGCGTGCGGGGGCTGCCCGGCGACGCGTCCCTCGCGGTCAGCCGCGAGGCCGCCGGGCCCTCCAGGGTCGCTCCGGTTCAGGCGATGGGCGGTCTGGGCGTGCCACCGTCCTCGACCCCGTCCCGGCGGGCCAGCGCCGTCCTTGCGCGCCGAGGGTCCGTAGCCGGCTGCGCCGTCAGGGGAGCGGCTCGCCCCGGAACCAGTGCCCGCTGCGTCGATCCATCCGCTGGTGGGGGGAACGAGGCGGCCCTGACGTGCACGGGGGGTGCGGCCCGCACAGGCGCCTGGCCTTCCCTCCGACGCTGGAAGGCGATGTCGTCCCGCTTCTCGTGGACCAGGTGCCCAGCCCGCGAGGGGATCTGGCTCTCAGGGGAGCAAGGCATGCCTTGCGCTGACTCCTTTCCTGCAGCAAGTCCCTCGCATCATCTCGGACGCACCCCCTGGATCCCTGGACCCCGGGGCCTTCCAGCCCCTCCGAGGCGCGGCTGGGACGGCTACGCCTCGTCCTGCGCCTTGCCTCTGCGTGGCCTCCAGGCCCTTACCCCGCGAGGGTAAGAGGGTAAGAGGGTAACAGGGTACAGGGCTACCGGGCCGTCCTCAGCAGGCGCACGCCGAGATAGGCAGCGCGGTAGCCGGGGCGCGCCTTGGGGCGAGACGCCGACCGGCAACCCCTGGCGCTGTTGAGCCAGCCTCCGCCTCGGATGACGCGGTCCGCGCCCGCTGCAGGGCACTGGGGATCGACTGCAGGCGCCGCAGGATACGCGCCATACCAGTCCTGGACCCACTCCCACACATGGCCATGCATATCGTACAGCCCCCAGGCATTCGGCTGCCGCTGCCCGACGGGGTGTGTGGTGCGGCCGGCATTGTCGCCATACCAGGCATACTGACCGAGCGGCGCGGCATCGTCCCCAAAACTGTAGGCCGTCGTGCTGCCGGCCCGCGCCGCATACGCCCACTCCGCTTCCGTCGGCAGGCGATACCGCGTGCCGCCCTCCCTGGCATTGAGCGTCTGGAGGAAACTCTGCACATCATCCCAGGACACCTGCTCGACTGGCCGCTGAGGATCACCTGTGAATCGGCTCGGGTTGCTCCCCATGACCGCCTGCCACTGGCCTTGCGTGACGGTGTAGGTCCCAAGATAGAACGGATGGCTGATACGCACCCTATGCACAGGACGCTCGTCTGCATCCCCATCGGCTGAGCCCATCAGGAACTCGCCAGCGGGGATGCTAATAAACGCCATCCCCACACTGTTCACGTCACGGTCGGGCTCCGCTGGGGGCTCCGGCGGCGGTGGTGGTGGTACAGAGCCATCAATCACGGGCGGACCGGCCTCCTGCGTAGAGGGTGGCCCCAGCAGCTCGGTCAACGCTTCCACGAGCAGATCAAAGCCGCGATGGGCTTCAGTGGCCTGCCAGTCATGCAGCAGGACGGCTTGCCGATTCCTGAACCCGAAAGGAATCTGTGCCTCAGCGTCAAGACGCACGGGCACCAGGATGTCGCGTTTACGCCCCTCTTCGGCTTCCTCGATCACCCACTCGGACTCCACCGCGCGGCTCGACCACGCCACCAGCACACATCGGGCCACACGCAATGCATCCTCGATGACACGATGAAAGGTACGTCCCGGCAGAATCCGCTCGCGGTCCCACCACACGGACCAGCCGCGCCCCTCCAGAGCCCGCACCAGAGGCAAGACACGCGGCAGGTCAGCGTTGTCGTAGCTCAGAAAGATGTCATGCATCAGGACGACCCCCACAGCAGCATCAGGAAGGCGAGCGGCGGTTTTCGTACCCTGACGGGCCTACCAAACGCCGCTCGGCAGCACTGTTTGTCCGGCCAGGGCCGGCGCAGGATGATGACCTGGACATGGCCTGACGCACGCGAGACGGGTCCATGAACCCGCCCCTCTGGCAACAGCCCTGTGCTCAGCAGGCGCACGCCGAGATTGTCATTGCGGTTGCCGGGGTGGGCGTTGTTACGATACGCCGGCCGGCAATTCCTGGCGTTGTTGAGCCAGCTTCCGCCTCGGATGACGCGGTTCGCGCCTGAAACGGTCCTCACCCCAGGAACAGAGACGCCGTAAACACCTGCCGTCGCGCCGTGAGTGAATCGGCATGCTTGACATGCCCGATCATGCTGGCGACCGCCTGGGCCAACGTCTCTTCGGCGATCATACCACGGGCGTACTGCGCTTCCAAGACGCGCACCTGCTGGCGAAATCTGGCCTACTTGCGCCTTTCGACACGCACCAGCCCCGGGAAAATGTGGAAGCCGACAAAGGACACGCCCTGCGTAACGGGCGCCACCCGCACCACCTCGTCCTTGAGATCCAGCAGGAGGGTGTCACGGAGAAACGCCCGGATGGTGGCCAGCGTGGTGTGCAGGAGCGGCTTGTCGTCGGTGAGCACCAAAAAATCGTCCATGTAGCGCACATAGCCTTTGAGGCGCAGCCGTTCCTTGACAAAATGGTCCAGCACCCCGAGATACAGGTTGGCGCAATATTGACTGGTGAGATTGCCAATCGGCACCCCTTTGCCTGGCACGCCGCCGGGAACAGATCGCTATGCCGTCTCATCGTTCCTCCTGCTGTCGATGCCAGCCGCCCAGCATCTGGCCGACCTGGTTGATGGCGCGCATGGCGTGCTCATAGCGCGCGTGCGGGAGATAGCCCAGCGTATGGCAGAGGCGCAAGAGCACCCGCAATTTTTCGAGACGCAGGTTGGCGCGTGTCAGGCTGGCCCGTTTGTCACGGGTGTACCGGGCTTCGACCAGGTCTTCGACCATATCCAGGGCCAGATTGTCGAGACGATTGGCCAGAGTGAAGCGGACTTTGTGAGGGAATTTTTCTGTGGTTGGCAGCAGCCAGGCGAGAAACTCGGTCCACAGCACGAAGATGGGCAGGTCATCAGGGACGCGTTCAGCCATGGTGCATCTCAGGCACTGCGGCGGGTGGGTCAGGTGCTGGGGATTGGCGCAAGAGCCCCAGGATCTCCTGGCCGTATTTGTCGAGCTTGGCTTTGCCAAAACCCTCGATTTCCGCCAGCCCGCTCAGGCTCTGAGGCCGTGCTTGCACCATGGCAGCAAACTGCCGGTTGGTGCAGACCACATACGGTGGCACCCCATCGCGCTTGCCACGTTCGGCGCGCCAATCACGCAGCGTATTGAACAAGGGTAATGCCTCTGCGGTCACCAGGTCGCGCCAGGAGGGCTCTGCCGGCTTCTGAGCAGGCGCTGGCGAGGCGGGGGTCTCCGGGCTATGCGGATAATACGTCACCAGCACAGCGAGATACGGCACCTCATGCTTGACGAAAAAATGGTCTCGGATAGAGAGCACTTCCTTGTCCTTCAGAAAATCCCGCAGCGGGCCGTCGTCAAAGCTGCTCCGCACAGGATTGAAACGTAGGGTGATCACCCGAGCCAGCATCGACTCTTTACTCCTTGCAACAAAAAATTTTCGCGACCAAGGGCTCCGCCCCTGGATCCCAGGGCCTTCCAGCCTCTCCGAGGCGCGGCTTGGACGGCTCCGCGGCGTCCCGCGCCTTGCCTCTACGTGGCCTCCAGGCCCTCAAACTTCCAGAGGGTAAGAGGGTAACAGGGCTCAGGGCTACCAGGCCGTCCTCAGCAGGCGCACGCCGAGAGTGCCATCGCGGGAGCCGGGGCGGGCGTAGTTACGATACGCCGACCGGCAACGCCTGGCGTGGTTGAGCCAGCTCCCGCCTCGGATGACGCGGCTCGCGCCTGCTGCAGGACCCTGAGGATCCACTGCAGGCGCTGCAGTATACGTGCCATACCAATCCTGCACCCATTCCCAGACATTGCCATGCATATCATACAGCCCCCAGGCATTCGGCTGCCGCTGTCCGACGGGGTGTGTGGTGCGGCCAGCATTGCCGTCATACCAGGCGTACTGGCCCAGCTGCACTGCATCGTTCCCAAAACTGTAGGCCGTCGTGGTGCCGGCACGCGCCGCATACTCCCACTCCGCTTACGTCGGCAGGCGATACCGCGTGCCGCCCTCCCGGGCATTGAGCTGCTGGATAAACGCCTGCACGTCCTCCCAGGAGACTTCCTCGACGGGCAGATGGCCATCGCCCTTAAAACCGCTCGGGTTGGTGCCCATCACCGCCTCCCACTGGCCTTGCGTGACGGCATAGGTGCCAAGATAAAATGCCTGGCTAATACGCACGCTGTGTACAGGACGCTCATCCTCGCCGCCGTCAGGCCATCCCATCAAAAACGCCCCGGCGGGGATCAACGTGAACACCATGCCAATGCTGTTCGTGACGCTCTGTAGCGGGCTCACGGGTGTGCGTGACGGGCGTTCTCCGGTAATGCCCCATACGAGGCGATCAAGGACATCTGCATCATCGGGTTGTCCGTGCAGCTGTAACATGAAGCGCTCGCGCAAGGCAGGAGGCAGAGACTCCGAGAGCGGTTCTACGCCAGGGAGCAACACAGGGATGATGCGCTGTGTATTGGCTTGTTGGGCGCGGAGGAGTTCCTGTTCCTGCCATAGTCCAAGGCCATGCGAGCCAAGGAAGAACACCAGAGTCTTGGCTTGAGCGATCCCTTGCGCGATCGCCTGTTCAATCACTTCTCCCGGAGCCACTTGTTCTTCAAATCTCCAGAGCCGCAGCCCCTGAGCCTGCAAGGCGTCAGCAATGCCCTGCACTGGCAACCTATCTGCGCTACTCGAAGACACATAGGCATCAAAAAGTGGTGGAGTAACGGGGGTGGAGGCGGCGATCTTCCCGTAGTCCCACGGTCCGCTACCCCCCACCAGTTGTTCCGCAAAATTTTCATAGCTGCGTGTCAGCGACAGGCGGTCACTGCGGCGCTCGACCAACACGGCGATATCCTCGCCGTAGGCATAGCGTGGAATATGTTGGATCTGCACTTCGTCGAAGTAGGTTTCGAGGTGACACTCCGGCAAGTCGTAGACCTCCTGCAACAGCGCCTCAAACTGGGGCTGGTAGCCCACGATACCGCGCTCGGCATTGCCGAGACGCCAATCCTCACGCAGTTGTGGCTCGGCGGCCTCGATACGCGAGGGCAGCGGGAAGGCCAGCAGTGGCCGTAAATCCTCGGCCTGGCGGCGGTAGTCCGTGGCACGCCGCACCAGATCGAGCAGGCCAGTCAGGCTCTGGCGGTTGGGGGTAAAGACCACCACGAGCTTTTCGGGCAGCAACATCGTACAGATGCCACTCACGTCGGTCAGCCCAGTGCGTGAATCAATCAGCACATACTGATACTGGGCCGTCAACCACTCGGCAAAGGCCCGCAGCAGGAAGGGCGCCCGGGTATACAGCGCGGCCCACTGAAAAGTGTTGACCCGCGTGGGGTACGTCGCGTCAAAGCGTCCGGCTTTCAGTAAGTGCAGGGCAGAAATCTGCGTGGGGAGCACAAAATCTTTCAGAGTGATGCTGGCCAGCAGGGCACTGGCGGCTTCTTCCGTTTGCCCCACGTCGTGTTGCGTGGCGCTGTCCAGCTCTGCAAACAAATCGAGCAATCCTGGGGACTTTTCCAGCACCTCTTCCTCCGTTTGCTCGGCCTGAGGGCGCAAGTTGCCATGGAAATAGCGATGCAGGCCAGGTGCTTCGAGATCCCAGTCCACCATCAATACCCCTTTGCCCGAAGGCGCACCTTGGGCCAGCAGGCATGCGACATTGGCCAGCGCCATGGACCGCCCGGTGCCCCCTTTGTAGGAGTAAAAAGTAATCACCTGACCTGGCAGTTGTCTTGGGGCCATCGCTGCTCCTTAGCGTCCGGGAAAGGGGGTGACAGAGCCTTGCACGGTTTCCAACCACGGGAGAATGTCTGCCTCGGAGGGCAGGGTAAATTGTCGGCAATGCTGGCACAGATCCGTGGGGAGGGTGGAGAGCCGCTGGTGATGGTCATAGATCGTCCTGGCAATCTCTCGGATCTTCGGGGCATAGGCGGGATGCTTACTGATTTCCACATCGCTCAAGAGAAAATCATCAAACTTGTAGTAGTGCCGTCGCTCCTTGATGTCATCGGGGAGAGCTTCGGCACCACGGAAAACGATGGGAATGATCAGTCCGTGTTTGGGGTCTGTCTGCTGCCCCAGGGCGTGCAGCCGTGCCGTCTCTAGCTTTTCCATGGCTTTGTACTCTCGCGCACAGTAGGAGTGGGTCTTGCTAAAGTACGTTGGGGTAAAGATGACGATCATACACACGCTCTCACAGAGGGCCTGCGCTAACGCTTCGTTGTACAACACCCCGCCCTGTAAGCGTTCACGGTCAACGTACACCTCCAGATCGAGCCAGGCTTCGAGCTCATTGGCCAGCGCTGTGGACAGATCCGTGATGATGCGTTCCATCAACTGGCGTTGGCCGTTACGATAGCTGATGAAACAGGCATACTTGAATGGCATGGCGCTCCTACTCCGTGGCGTGGGAAGTCATTGCACGGCTCGTGTGATGATGCGCCGGATTATCCTGCCGGAGAAGCATGCGTGTCAACGATGTGACGCACGCCACACGCCTATCATGGCGCGAGCGGCGTGCTACGGGTTAGGAATCCCCACATCCTTGCAAATTTTGCGCGCTAAATTGTCATCAATGTCCGTGTGTCGTGGCACAGAAGAGTACGTGTTGAGACCGGGATTATGCCACCAAGAGTGCCGTCCATCCTCACGCATGAGCACACAGCCATGCACCCGCAGGTGGCGCAGCAACGCCTGTTGCCTCATAGCGCAATGACGACCTCTTCGTAGCCCTCTCCAGCGGCCTCGCGTGCCGTGTGCCGAGACAACTCCAGCGCTTCCCGTAGCGTCAGCCGTAGGGTTTCTTGTAATGCTTCCTTCGTACGCTCTTGACAATTCACCCCTGGCACTTCGGCAATCCAGCCGATCCACCAAGCGCCAGACTGTTTGAGAATGGCGGTATACGTCGCACCCATATGTTCCGTTCTCCAAAACCTACGCAAAGGTGCTCTAAGCTCGGCAAAGCTCACCTCGGCTGTTCGTTTCCTGCTTCACCGGGGACGGTTTCACCTTGATGCCGATCGTGTGGAAACGGCGCGTCAGATCCGTGGTGAGCTTGTGCAGCGTATCGTTGCGGATATTCGCGATACGGGCATGGAGCCGCGCTAGTGTCGCCTTGGCCTTGTTCCGGTTGGCCGATCCTTGCTGCTTCCGGCTCACGGCGCGTGACAGCCGCTTCAGGCGTTGCAACAACGCCGTATGCGGCTTGGCTCCGGCGACCTGTTCCCCCGTTGAGAGCGTGGCCAGCGCCGACACCCCGACATCCACGCCAACCACGCCTTGGTTTTCGGCGGGTTGTTGTGGCGTATCGGGCGTATCCACCGTGAGGCTGACAAACCAGCGCTCGGCTTTCGCGGAGACGGTTGCCGACAGGATTTTGCCTGAGAAGCGCAACGCCTCCCGCATCCGCACCCAGCCAAGATGAGGCATACGGATGCGGGAGGCATCTACGTCACACTGGTCATTGGTGAGCGTGAAGCGATCATACACGCCTTTTTTGCGGAAGCGCCGATACCTGGCGCGTCCAGCGAAAAAGTTCTTAAAGGCATTCCCAAGCTGGATAATCGCCATGTGCGGCGCGTTCTGAGTCACTTCGGCCATCCACGGGAATTGCGCACGCTTGATACTGTTCAACTGGCGGCGCAAGGCCATCTGTGACGGCTTGGGCAAGGCAGGGTCGGCCTTATGCGCCGTATATTGCCGTTGCCATGCGGCCAGCGCCCAGTTGTAGGCGAAGCGCGCCACGCCGCAAGCTCTGGCAAAGGAGGTCGCTTGCGTGTCGTGTGGGGCCAGCGCAATTTTATGGGCGGTGATCATGCCTGCGCCTCCTCGACCGCCTTTTTCACGCCGTCAAGCAGCGTCTGGTTCTTGCGGCTGCGGCTCCCATAGGGCCGCGCCGAGAAGACGGTAAGCATCTCCAGGACATCCTTGGCCAAGTCTTCTTCACAGGTCGTATCCTCGCCTTGGTTCAGAATAACCACCTCAACGGCTTTGGCCTCACAGATCGCAAACACCAATTCTGCGCCAAAGCGCAAGAGCCGGTCTTTGTGGGCAATCACCAGCCGCCCGACTTCCCCGGCGAGGATGCCGGACAACAGGCGTTTCAAGCCTTTCTTATGGTAGTTCATGCCAGAGCCAAGATCGGCAATGACCTCGAAAGCCCAGCCTTGACGGGCGCAGTAAAGCTCCAGCACCTGTTTTTGCCGTGCAAGGTCGTCTTGCTGGTCATGGCTGGAGACACGGGCATAGGCGATGGTGCGCCGCGTGTCCGCTTCGGCGCGGAACAGGTCCGGCTTGAGCTTTACCAGATCATAGCGGCGATGACCGCCCGCCGTATGGTCAGCAACCAGCTTGCCGGACGCTTCCCACCGCCGTAAGGTGGTCACCGATACGCCCAAAGCTTCCGCCGCCTCCCCTATGGCAACTAATCTCTCCATAATGGAGAGTATTATATAGGTTTGGAGAGTTTTCAAGAAAACTGTTCAAGCCCTCTGCTTAAAGCCCCACGCAGTACGCATACCGCCGCTAAAATAACGACAGCTGCGCACTGCGCGCCGCCGGACGTGGCATCTCCACCTCCGTCGCCACCAGGAGCTGCTCCGGCAGCTCACGCACAAACGGCGACAGTTCCATGGTCTGCGGCTTGCCGTGGCGCTGCCGGGTGCGGGCGTGGAACAGGAGCACCTCCTCCCTGGCCCGCGTCAGGCCAACGTAGAACAGGCGGCGCTCCTCGGCGCGGTCGGTGCCGTGCGTGGCGAGGGGCAGCAGGCCGTCTTCCACACCGCACAGCAGCACCACCGGAAATTCTAACCCTTTGGCGGCATGCAAGGTCATGATCGTCACGGCCTCAGCGGGGGCGGCACGGCGGGCGCGGGTGGCTTCGTAATCGGCATCCTGGCCCAGCAAAATGGTGTCACAAAGATCGGACAGAGTAGGCAGCCGCGCGGCGAGATCCAGCAAGCGGGGCAAGGCCTGGTCCTCTGCCGCACCATAGGTCTCGTACCAGTGCTGCAAGAAGACCTCGGGCAGGCCAGCCAGCAGCGGCTGAAAGCGGGCCGCAGCGCTGGCGAGGGCGTGCAGGGCTGGCGCGGCGGCAGGCACAGCCGCGGCGAGGGCCTGGAGATCGACGAGGCCGGCCTGGATGTGCGGACGCAGGGCGGCGAGGGCAGTGGTGGCGGGCTGAAAGGTTGGCGTGTCCAGCACCTGCACGAGGCGTAAGGCGTTGCTCGGCTGCAGCAGATAGCGCGCCCAGGTCAGGGCTTGCTGCACGCTGCGGGCGGCGAGAAAACTGTGGTGGCCGAGGAGACGATAGGGCAAGCCTTCCTGGAGAAAACACTGCTCCAGGACTTCGGCTTGCTGGGTGGTGCGGACGAGTACCGCGAAGTCGCTAAAACTGCGTGTGCTCGCGGCGCGATCGGCATGCTGGTCCGACTGCACCATGTCGGCGCCGCCGACCATGCGGCTAATCTGGCGCACCACGGCAATGCCTTCGGCCACTTCACTCGCTGTGCTGTAGAGCCGCAGCGGGACGCCGGCAGGGCCAGCAGCGCGCAGGGCGAGAGGCTGGCCCTGAGGGTTGTGGGCAATCACGGCGGCGGCAGCTTGCACGATGGTCTGGGTCGAGCGGTAATTGCACGCCAGATGGTACACCTGGGCCTCGGGGAAGTCTTGACACAAGCTGTCAAAATACTGCGCGTCGGCACCGCGAAAGCCGTAGATGGCCTGATCGGGATCGCCAATCACCAGCAGGCCCTGGCCGTCGCCAGCGAGCTGGGTGACCAGGCGGTATTGCACGGCATTGACGTCCTGGAACTCGTCCACCAGCACATAGGGGAAGCGCTGGCGCAGGGCGGTCAGCGCCGCGGTGTCGGTTTCCAGCCAGGTCAGGCAGTGAAGCAAGATATCATCGTAATCCCAGGCCTGATGCGCCTGCAGTTGCGCCTGGTAGGCGGCATAGGCGGCTTGCAGCTTGGCGTTGTCGTGCAGGTCAGCAGGTTGCCGGCCAGCGGCTTTGGCGAGCGAGATGGCCTGTTGCACGGCTTGTGTGCCTTGTTTAAGGCCAGCGTCACGCAGCGCCAGGGCCAGGAGATGGCGCGTCTCCCAGGCATCGAGCACGGTCGGTAGCGGCATGGCGTTCCCCAGGCGCATGAGGTCCAGGGCTATACGGTGAAACGTGCCGATGTGCAAGTCCGCGCGCTGATTGCTGGGGAGTAGGGCCTGCAGACGGTGCTGCATTTCGGCGGCAGCGCGTTTGGTGAAGGTAATGGCCAGGATCTGGGCGCTTGTGACTCCACGGTGCTCGATGAGGTGCGCTATGCGCTGGGTCAGGGTGCGGGTCTTGCCGGCGCCCGGCCCGGCCAGCACCACGATGGGGCCGCGGTCGGCAGTGACGGCGTGCTGTTGGGCCACGTCAAGCAGGTCCACCGCAGGGGCAGCTGGAGGGATAACAGGCGGTGGTACCGCCGCACGAGGGGGCGGGACGGGCGGGGCAGCGGGGACGGCGGCGGGCAGGCTCTGTGGCACGGGAAACAGCGCATGCTGGCCGCGCAGGTCAGCGCGTTCGGCGTCGCTGAAGATGTGGAGAGTACCATACTCGCCGTCATACCCCGCCAAAATCTCGACCGTCCCGGCGCGCATGCGCTGGATCGCCTCGGCCACCAGGGGTTCGCCGCCGCGGGCGACGTCTGCAGTGGGTACAGTACGCAAGATGTCCAGCTCAGGCCCAAACTGGGCCAGCAACTTGTGGTAAATCATCAGGACTTTCTTGCTGTCTGGACCGACATCCAGGGCGGCGCCAATCACCTCCGGCAGCGGGATAATATATTCAAAGGGGCGGGCAATCACCGGCGCGGCGTCTTCGGGACGATCCGCCAGACGCTCGACGCGATGCAACACGCCAACAGTCAGCTTGCCGCCACAGGTGGGACAGCGCCCGTCGGCTTGCAGTGTCTGGGCCGGTTTCCAGCGAATCTGGCACTTGCGATGGCCGTCGTAGTGATACTTGCCTTCTTCAGGGTAAAACTCCACCGTGCCGGTAAAGCGCTTGGGATCACGGTCGCGCAGGGAGTTGTAGATGGCCGGATAGGCCAGTTCTGTATCAAAGCAGGTGGCCTCGCGGGCCAGTTTGTGCGCCGAGTGCGCGTCCGAATTGGAGATGATGGCAAAACGGTCCAGGGCCGACAGGCGAGTATTCATCAGCGGATCGGAGGACAGGCCGGTCTCCAGGGCAAAAATCGCTGGCAGCAGATCGTCAAAGCACTCGGCCAGGCTGTCAAAACCCGATTCCGAGCCCAGCACGGCAAAGTGCGGCGTCCAGATGTGCGCCGGCACAAAGAGCACCTCGGGACAGACGTCCAGGCTGAGCGACAGCAGGTCGTGACTGGGCAGCCCGAGGATCGGCCGCCCATCGGACTTGATATTGCCAATGGCCCCCAGGCGGCGATTGAACGCCTCGGCGCGTTCGAGGTTGGGCAGCATCACCAGGTTGTGCACCTTGCGCGTCCGCCCGTTCTTCTTGTAAATCGAGCTGATCTCCACCGACAACAAAAAGCGCACCTCACGCCGACAGGCCGGCGGCACCTCCTGCTCCACGGCCTGACGCCAGGGGTTTTTGAGGCGGTAGAGGCCCTCCTCGGCAGGCTCCAGTTTTTCCTGCAATTCGGCAAACCAGGCCGGGTGCGTGAAGTCGCCCGTGCCGACGACCGTAATGCCTTTGAGTGCGGCCCATTTGTGGAGATTTTCCGGGTTCAAGTCGGGGCTGGTGGCCCGGGCATAACGCGAATGCACGTGGAGATCGGTGGTAAACTGCATGGGAGCACCTTTGCTGAGAGCCTGAACGTCAAGGCCGGCGATGGGAAGCCGGGCCACTTATAGCATACTGGTATGGCACGCTGCTAGAAGATGACACCCTCACACGCTCCCGATGACTGGAGCGGGACTCCATGGTATCATCATAGCCGTCATGAGGATGGAAACGCGTAGGCGAGCGCAGGCGCTCCCCCAGTCTGCGGCCACGCGTCCCCATGATCATCGCTCAGGAGTACCTCAAGGCACGACGCCGCGCACATCGCGACACCCGTAAACCCCTGAGTAGCTTCCCTGCGCGTTGTCCGTGGACGGTGCTGCAGGTGCTGGATGAGGAGTGCTGACCAGAGGAAGCCATGGAGCCTCCCTGCGGCACGTCGCGCACCAAGCTGGCCGAGGCAGGGCCAATCTCCGGGCATTGTTGTGAGAGGAAGGACACTATGACGCCACGGATCCCTCTGACCCCTTTTGCCACACGCGTCCGCCAGGCGGGGGACGTGCTGCGGCGGCACCGTATCGACACGGTGCAGATCAACGTCGGCAAGCGCTGCAATCAGGCGTGTCTGCACTGCCATGTCGATGCCGGGCCGCAGCGCACGGAGATGATGGCAGCGCAGACGATGGCGCTGGCCCTGGAGCTGGCGCAGGCTGCCGGGGCGCAGACGGTGGATATTACGGGAGGGGCGCCTGAGCTGCATCCTGGCTTCCGCGCCTTGGTGACGCAGGCGCGTCAGCAGGGCTTGCAGGTGCTGGATCGCTGTAATCTGACGGTGCTCGGAGAGCCGGGTCAGGAGGATCTGGCGGCGTTTCTCGCCGCGCAGCGAGTCGAGGTCATTGCCAGCCTGCCGTGCTACCTGGAGGACAACGTGGAGCAGCAGCGCGGACGTGGGGTGTATCGCACATCCATCGCCGCCTTGCAGCAGCTCAACGCCCTGGGGTATGGCTGCGACGGTTCCGGGCTGACGCTACATCTGGTGTACAATCCCGTTGGCAGCCATTTACCACCGCCCCAGGCACAGCTCGAAGCGGAGTATAAGCGTGAACTGGCCAGCCGTTTCGGCATTCATTTTACGCATCTGTATACCATCACCAATATGCCGATTGCGCGCTTTGCCCATAGCCTGCGGCGCGAGGGCACCTTTGACGCCTATATGCACCTGCTCGTCGAGGCGTTTAACCCGGCTACCCTGGCGCAGGTCATGTGCCGCAGCCTGATCAGCATCGCCTGGGATGGCTACGTGTATGACTGCGACTTTAACCAAATGCTGGCCCTGCACATGGGGGATGGTAGCCCGTTACGCCTGGGGACTGTACCGGTGGAGATGCTGTTGCGGCAGATCCAGGAGCAGGCCATCGTCGTGGGCCAGCACTGCTATGGCTGCACCGCCGGGGCGGGCAGCTCCTGTGGTGGGGCACTGGCCAGCGAGTAGACCAGGGCTCATGCTCCGCTTGCACGCGCCGTATCACCCACGTTGAGCGCTCTGACGTGAGAGAGGCACGGCACCACTCAGCACGCCGAGGCCGTCTGGCATAGGCTGTCTTCCAGAAATGCCAACAAGTGGTCGCGTAGGGGATAATAGTCAGGATGGCTTTGGACCGCGATACGGCACCGTGGGCGGGCAAACGGCACGGACAGGATATCCCCCACGGTGGCGGCTGGCCCCCGCGTCATCATGACGATGCGATCCGCTAAGAGTAACGCTTCATCGACATCGTGCGTCACCATCATGACCGTTTTGCGCTCCTCTTCCCACAGCCGCATCAATTCGTCCTGGAGTTCCATGCGCGTCAGCGCGTCGAGGAGGCTGAAGGGCTCATCCAGCAGCAGCACCTTGGGTTCCAGCGCAAAGGCGCGCGCAATGCCAACGCGCTGCTGCATGCCAGCGGATAAGGCCTTGGGGTAGCGGTCTGCCACATCTTCGAGACCCACCAGCGCCAGATAGCGCTCGGCCAACTGCTTGCGCACCGCCCGTGGCTGGCGACCCTGGACCTGGTCCACCGCCAGCAACACATTGTCACGCGCCGTCCGCCAGGGCAGGAGGGCTGGGGCTTGGAACACCACGCCGCGATCGGTGCCCGGGCCGCTGACCTCACGCCCGTCCAGAATCACGCCCCCTAACGTCGGCTCGTTCAGGCCCATCACCATGGACAGCACCGTAGATTTGCCACAGCCTGACTGGCCAATGAGGCAAATAAACTCGCCTTCGTGCATGCGCACATTGACATCCTGCACAATGACGGCAGGGCCGGTGGGCGTATCGTACGTCTTATTCAGTTGGGTCAATTCTAAAAATCGTTCGCGCATGATGCAGACTCCATCCATGTTTTTGGCGCCAAATCATGAGCCCAACGCCTCGCCTGCCTGGAGGGTGGACTTGGTATGCACAGCATAGCGGCGCGCTTTCAGTAAAAATTCGGTCAAAGCCCGGCGCACCTCCTGATAGGCGGGATCGAGGCTGAGACGGCGGCGCAGGCGTGGGCGGGGGATGGTCACGGGAATGTCTGGTCCTAACGTGGCCCCAGGGCCCGGCGTCAGGGGATAGATACGATCCGCCAGCAGAATGGCTTCCTCGATATCGTTGGTAATCATTACCACGGTTTTGCGCTGCTCCATCCAGATCCGCGCCAGTTCGTCTTGCAAGGCGGCGCGGGTGAGGGCATCCAGGGCGCTAAACGGCTCATCGAGCAAGAGAATCTGCGGATCCATAGCCAGGCCACGCGCCACGGCGACGCGTTGCCGCATACCGCCCGACAATGCGTGCGGGCGTTTGTGCATGGCGGGCTCCAGGTGCACCAGGCGCACCCACTGCTCGGTGCGCTGCCGTTGCTCGGCCCGCGAGAGCTGCGGCGATACTGCGGCGACAGCAAGATGAATGTTCTCAAATACCGTCATCGAGGGCAGCAGTGAGTAATTTTGGAAGACCACGCCGCGCTCAGGCCCCGGCCCGGTGATGGGCTGATCGGCCAGCCGTATCTCGCCATCGTCTGGCGTACTGAGGCCGGCGATGAGCGACAACAGCGTACTCTTCCCCGAGCCGGAGTAGCCGACAATGGCGACAAACTCCCCGGCTTCGACCTGGAGGTCAATGTTCTGCAGCACCAGGGTCCGCCCCTGCGGCGTGGCGTAACTCTTCGACACGTCTCGTAATGCGAGCAAAGCCATGGGACGCTTTTCCTTACATGGTACGAAATTTGTGTTCAACCATTCCCATCAGCCGATCGAGTCCAAAGCCAATCACGCCGATGGTGATGATGGACAACAGAATATGGGAGTACACCAGGCTATTATATTCCTGCCACAGGAAGCCCCCGACCCCAGGCGCCCCGGTGAGCATCTCCGAGGCCACAATCACCAGCCAGGCAATCCCCAGCGATAACCGACAGCCGGTAAAGACATACGGCAGCGTGGCCGGAAAGACGATCTTGCGCAGCATCTGCCCTGGCGACAGCTTGAGGACACGCCCGACGTTGAGGTAGTCCTGGGGTACACTCCGCACTCCCACCGCGGTATTAATGACCGTGGGCCACATGGCGCAAATGGCAATGGTAAACAGCGCCGCCGGCTCGGACTGTCGGAAAATGACCAGCCCCAGCGGTAGCCAGGCGAGCGGGGAAATCGGCCGTAGCACCTGAATCATCGGCTCAAACGTGCGATGAAACGTGGTGGACATGCCGAGCAGGAACCCCAGGGGAATCCCCAGCGCCAGTGAGATACTAAAGCCTTTGGCCACGCGCACCAGACTCAACCAGGCAAAGCGGCCCATACCCTGATTCATCTCCCCATCTTTGAAAAAGGGTCGGAGGATATAGTCCTTGGACTCATGCCAGGTCCGCATCGGGGAGGGGAGATCCGGTGCCACGGCCTGACTTAAGAACGTCCAAATGAGGAGTACCACTCCCACCCCAACCAGGGGCAGCGTGATGGCTGCGACATCTATACGTACACGCATGACAGAGCCTCTCTAGACGATGTTATGGATGGCGAACGCCCGGGCATAGGCTTCGGGCTGCATAGGATCAAACGTAATGCCATCAAACAAGGTTTCCTGCCGCATATCCGTGTGCGGCGTGTCCAGGCCGAGATCCTTGGCGGCCATACGGCACAGATCCGGGCGGTGCACGCGGTTGCTTAACCCGGCGTAATCCACGCCTTCCTTCGCCATGCCCCAGCGCCGAAACTGGCTGAGCCACCAGATGCCATGCGACTTCCACGGAAAATTCGTCTGCCGGTCAAAGAACGTCATATAATAGCGGTCCTGCTCCGGGGGCCGCCCATCGCCATAGTCGTACTGGCCGAGCAGTCGCCCGAGGATGACCTCTTTCTGGGTGTTGATATATTGCGGGCGGGCCACCACCTCTGCCACGTGTGGCCGATTTTCCAGCTTATCAATGTACTGGCCGGCCTCCAGGAGGGCACGTAGCAGAGCCTGCACGGTTTTGGGATTTTTTTCGGCAAATTCTTCCGTCATCCCCAGCACCTTTTCCGGGTGATCAGGCCATATCTGTTGCGTCGTCGTGACGGTATAGCCAATGCCGTCGGCAATGGCGCGGGCGTTCCAGGGTTCCCCGACGCAGAACCCCTCCATCTTCCCCACTTTCATATTGGCCACCATTTGCGGCGGTGGAATGGTAATCAGCGTGACATCTTTATCAGGATTGATGCCGCCAGCGGCGAGCCAGTAGCGCATCCACATGGCGTGCGTGCCTGATGGAAAGGTCATGGCGAAGATCATGGGCGCGCCCGCCTTCTTGGCGGCATCGACGTGTGGCTTGAGCGTCTGCGGGCTTGTGACCCCTTTGGTCAATAACGTTTTGGCCAGCGTAATCGCCTGGCCATTGCGGTTCAGATACATCGGGATCACCAGGGGTTTTACCGGTGCGCCCAACAGACCCATCGTCGAGGCATAGGCCATGCCCAGGAGCAAGTGCGAGGCCTGGTTTTCCCCCAAAGCCAGGCGATCGCGGATCACGGCCCAGGAGGCTTCTTTGGAGATGGTGGCTTCAATGCCATATTGCTTGAACAGCCCTAACTCGTGGGCCATGACGATCGAGGCGCAGTCGGTGAGGGCAATGATGCCAATACGCACCTGGGGGGTCTCGGGGCCATCGGCGGCGTACACGGGGCCGACCCAGCCCTGCGGCAGGCCAGCGAGCAGGAGCCCGAGGCCGGTCTGCGCGGTGCGTTGGAGGACGGTGCGCCGTGTCACGGAAGCGCTGTCAGGGGCAGGCTCTGGCGGTGCTGAGGTCATGGCTGCGGTGGTCATGTTCTGTCTCCTCCGGTTGCAACATTGGGCTCAGCCGCGTACGGGTTCTAGGACAAAGCAAGAACAGTGCCAGAGGTATTTTTTGCCAATTATTTCCTCTATCTCCGTGCTGCATAGGCGTGTTCAAGGATGGGCCGCGTGCGGGCCGAGCGGCGACTGTGACGCGGTTCATACATCTTTGGCTTTTTATCATGGCGAGGCGACAAATGTGTGCGTCATCGCGGCGGGCAGGGAGACCAGGTGCAAATTCTGTAGACATTCCTCACGGGGTGGGGGAATGCTCATCGCTACATCTTTGTCGATTCGCATGCACCAAACAGCAAAAATGTCTCGTGGTGGGGCCTGAGCGCTCACGCGACCCCTCCACGACCAGTAACATCTTCACACCACGTGCGGCGACAGCGACGCAGGAAAACGCCAGGCGGCACAGAGGCGCACCACACCTAGCGGCAGGAGACGTGGGCGCTTGGAGGAGGGCTTAGGGCACGATGACGATTTTGATGGGATCATCGATGCGCTCACGCATGACGCGCAGGGCCTCGGTGATCTCCTCCAACGGAAACGTATGCGTCACCAACTCACTGCCGCGCAAGCGTCCTTGGGCGGCTAGCGCGACCGCCCGTTTGACGTTGTTGCCGCCTTCACCGCGCGTGGTGTAGATGGTGATGTCGTTGCGCACCACGCTGCTTAAATCGAGCGTCACCGGGCCGGGGTAGAATGCCACCACGAGGATTTTCCCGCCGCGTTTGGTCACCTCGGCGCACTGCTGGGGCGTTTCGAGTGCGCCAGAGCACTCAATTGCCAGGTCCACCCCCAGTCCACCCGTCAGCTCCCGAATCACCGCCACAGGGTCTTGTTCACGGGCGTGAATGAGATGATCAGCGCCTAGGCGTTGGCCCATCTCCAGACGGCTCGCGCGGGTGCCCACCAGGATAACTTTGGCGGCCCCGAGTTGCTTACAGGCCTGGACGGTCATCAGGCCCACCGGGCCGGGGCCGAAGATCGCAATATCCTGTCCGGCGATATAACCGCCCGCGGCGTCGAGGCCATACAGACCAGTGCCAGCGGTGGTCAGCAGTACCGCATCCTGGTACGACACCTGCGGCGGTATCCTGTAGAGTGAGCTGACGTGATGCAAGGCATACTCGGCAAAGCCGCCATTGGCAGTCATGCCGGTGGCACGATGCCCCTTGCTGGGGTTGCCATAGTTCAGGCACGCGGTATACTTGCCGACGAGACAGTTGTTACACCGTCCACAGCCGTGATGCGCTTCAATACACACACGATCCCCAAGGCCCACTTCATCGACGTCCTCTCCCATCGCCACGACGGTGCCTGTCCACTCATGCCCTGGCGTGAAGGCTCCAAACGGCAACGTGAGGGGAAAATGGCCATCGTAGATTTTCAGGTCTGTGCCGCAGGTGCCGCACATGGCCACGCGCACCAGCACCTCGCCAGGTCCAGGACGTGGCACAGGCTGATCCATGACGCGCATGTCCTGTGGTCCGCATAGCACAGCAGCGCGCATGGTGTCGGGAAGGCGGACCGGTAGAACGTTGTCAGGGGAGGTGAGGGCCATACTATGCTCCAGACTGTATGATGGTTGGCGTGTGGCGTACGCGGTGCATTGGGTGACCGGCCGGTCACCCCGACTGCGTGGTAAAGCGTGTAAGGTGGAACGCGCTGATGTCCGCACTCAGCTCCTGGCCCAGCACCGCTTCCGCAATGACCTTGCCGCTATATGGCCCGAGCGTCAGGCCGGTTGGCCCGTGCCCAGTGGCCAACCAGATGCGCTCCAGACCGGGCACAGACCCCAGGACCGGCATGGTGTCGCGCATCAGCGGACGCAGCCCCACACGAATGTCACGGATCTCCGCCTGCGCCAATCCCGGCGCCAGCCGTAGGGCTTCGCTGAGCACCTCCTGAATGCCGCTCACGGTGCTGCCCGGCTGAAAGCCCGCGTCACTTTCTCGCGTTGCTCCCACGACCAGACGGCTGTCAGGCCAGGGCACCATATAATGACCGCGGAAGGCACTGAGCATCGGCCAGGCGGCCGTGTCTACCCCTGGGAGACCGAGATGGATAATCTGGCCACGCTGCGGAGCGAGCGGAATCTCCACACCCAATTGCGCCCCAAAGGCCGCCGACCACGCCCCTCCGGCAAGCACCACCGCGTCTGCCGCGCGGGCAGTGCCGGCGACCACCACCCCGGTGACAGCGCCGTGCTCGATGCGCAGACGGTCCACCGTACCCTGCTCAATGATGAGACCGCGATGGACGGCGGCCTGGCGCAGGGCTTGATTGAGCAAGCGTCCATCCACGCGGGCCGCCTGGCGATAGTAGAGCGCCCCATACACCGGCGTGAGCAGTGGAAACAGCTCCTGGGCCTCCGTGCCGGAGAGTTCATAGAGATCGTCACGGCTCGGCAGTCCACGCTGTTCCTGGCGGCTCAGAATCAGACGCCTGGCCCGGTCGTACGGCGCCCATTCGTCCTCCGACACCGCTAGCACGATCTGCCCGCAGCGGGCGTAGCCGGTGTCACCCCCCTGATCTTCCTGCAAATGCTTGATAAGCGTGGGATAATCACCCACCGCCGCCAGCGCCAGGTGAAACCAGGCATCTGGATCGCGGCTATTGGTCTCTGGCGACAAAATGCCCGCTCCAGCATCCGTGGCACGTCCTGGATCAGCGCGATCAATCAGCAGCGTCTGGGCTCCAGCGCGTACCAGATGATAGGCGGTGGCCATGCCGACAATCCCACCACCGACAACAATGACATCAACCATGGTCTCTGTTCTCCTTACTGAGCGCGTACGACGGGTTCTGCGTGCAATTGCCCCAGGCATGCTCTAGGATAGCGCAAAGGCAGGCAGGATGCACAAACGTGTATGGAGGGGAACCCATGGCCGACTATGCCATCTATGCGTTGGGCAATGTGGTGCTGCAATGCGGCTTGACACTGCACAACGCCCAGCTAGCCTACACCATCTACGGCAGGCTGAATCAACGGAAGGATAACGCCATTGTCTTTCCCACCTATTACGGCGGCCAGCACACGCACAATGAGCCGATGATTGGTCCCGGCATGGCTCTGGACCCGTCCACCTATTTTATTATCGTGCCCAATATGTTCGGGAACGGCCTGTCCTCCTCACCCAGCAATACCCCACAGCCGTACGACCGGGCGCGTTTTCCGTTGGTGACGTTGTACGATAACGTCATGTGTCAACACCGTCTGGTCCCGGAACATTTTGGCATTGAACGCTTGGTGCTGGTCACAGGTTTTTCCATGGGTGCCCAGCAAACGTTTCACTGGGGCGCGCTCTTCCCGGAGATGGTGCCGCGTATTCTGCCCTGGTGTGGCACGGCCAAAACGTCACGCCACAATTTTGTGTTTCTCGAAGGTGTCAAAGCCGCGTTGACCGCCGATGATGCCTGGCAGGGGGGGTGGTATGAGCGGCAGCCGGCCAAAGGACTGCGGGCCATGGCCCGCGTGTACTCGGGGTGGGTGACGTCGCAGGCCTTTTACCGGGAAGAGCTGTATCTGCAAACCGGGGCCGCGTCGTTGGAGGATTTCCTCATTATGGCCGAGGGGGCGCGCTTGAGCGGGGATGCCAACAACTTCCTCGCTATGTTGGGGAGCTGGCAACAGGCGGACATTAGTGCCAACAATCTCTATCACGGGGACATCCATCGTGCGCTGCAAGCCATCACCGCCCAGGCCATCGTGATGCCCTGCCAGACCGATTTGTATTTTCCACCTGACGACAATGTCTTGGAAGTCGCGCACATGCCGCACGCCGAGTTGCGTCCGATTCCCTCGCTGTGGGGACACATGGCGGGCAGACCAGGGGTCAATCCTGTTGATACGGCGTATATCAATGAGGCGTTGCGTGAACTGCTCGCGCGGTAACGACGCCTGGAGAATCGTTGCATGTCTTATCTCACAGCGCTGTTCCGAGCCTTCTGGCACCAGTTGCGGGACAATCTCTGGCGTGTGGCCGCAGGGTGAGGCGCCAAGTCACCCCCTGGATCGGGGGATGCGTAGCGGACACCAGCCTCCCAGGGCAACACGGGGGTCTGGCGTCCGCTGCAGTAAGGTATGGGGCGTCTAATCTGCCAGGGCCGGCGTGGGGGTCTTGAACGCCGGCATGACTTCGCGGGCAAAAATCTCTAACTGCTCCAGGATGACCTTCTGGGGTGTGCCAATCACCGCACCGACATTAATCTCTTGTAGCCCTGGGTAGCGTTCTTGCGTGGCCTGCAGTTTCTCAATAATCAGCTCCGGGGGTCCACACAGCCATGAACCAGCCTCGACGGCTTGTTGCAGCGTGGGTAAACCAGCCGAACGTGCCCGGCGCGGGTCGGCAATGGCCTCGATTTGCTCTGGCGTGATGCCGCGGACAAACCCCAGCGGGGCAAACATCTTCATGTTTTCCTCAAAGAAGGGCGTCGCCTCTTTGATGGCTTTTTCTTCCGTCTCGGCGATGTGAAAAGTGTACCCGATAGTCAAATCCGTGCCCAAGGTGGTCTCACGCCCCGTACGCGCTAAGGCGGCTTGCCACGCCTCCATCACACGGGCGGTGGCCCCACCTGCTGCCGCCCCACCGCCAATGATGCCCTTGAGACCACGCTGGGCCATAAAATCCAGCGCCCGCTGCCCAGCACTGACGATGGGTAACCAGATGTCTACTGGCAAGTGCTTGGGCCGTGGCACCAGAGTGATGTTGTCCAGCGTGTACCCCCGATACGGAATGCTGGGCGGAATGTCATAAAACTTGCTGTGATGTGAGAAGGATGGTTGATGGAACGCTTTGAGGAGCACCTCGATTTGGTCCTCAAACAGCTCCCGATTGCCCTCGTCGTTGATGGCCGTGCTCGGCGCACCCAAGACTTCGCACTCGCGTGAATGGTAGCCACGCCCCACACCAAACACGACGCGCCCGCCGGTGAGACGATCCGCCGTGGCAAAATCTTCGGCTAAGCGCAGCGGATGCCACATGGGGGCGACGTTAAAGCCACAGCCAAATTTGAGCCGCTTGGTCACATGGGCGAGGTGGACGAAAAGCATTAACAGGTTGGGAATACACTCATAGCCTTCGCGCTGGAAGCGATGCTCCGCCGCCCAGAAGGTGTCGTAGCCGAGACGGTCAAGCGTGGTCGCAATCGCTTCCGCTTTGTCGAAAACCGTCGCGAGATGCTCGTCCGGCAGCCAGCGCTCATTCACCGGCGTGCCCTCAAAACCGATATGCTCGAGATCAACATGCCCAGCGAACAAACTACCAAATCGTGTAATCATCCGTGTACTCCTTTGTATTGTGCGCTACCGCCTCTGACGCGGACCATAGACCTCGTGTCCGATCATGGGACTCCCCAGGCGACTATAGCACCTCGCGGGCGTAGCAGGTAGGACAAAGGCCATGCGGGCCCAAGCCCCACCTTCGAGTCTCTCCCAGTCGAGGCGACCGGCTGGTCGCCCCGACAACACCGACGGGCCTATAGATAGCCTCTTGGGATAGGCTCTTAGACCACGAGTTTCTCCCAGTCAGCATCGACGGCATCTAGTGCTAACGCCAGGCCCCCATCGGCCCCGGCAAAAACCACATCATGCACCATCTGGACACGACCGCCGCCAATATCCCCGAGGGCCTGTTCGAGGGCTTGCCCCAGTCCGACAATTTGTGAACCACCACCGGCCAGGGTAATGTTGTGGCGGACTTTTTCCTGAAACTCGGGCTCCACCCGTGACACGAGTTCGAGCATGGTTTCCAACACCGGCGGTACCAAGCTCTCACAGGCCGCGCGTATCTCCTGGGTGATATCGAGCCGTGTGGGCTTGCCGGCCATCGGTACCGTGACCATGGCCCGCGTAGTCGTCGTGCCGACGAAACTCCACTTCTCTTTCCACTCGCGTACCATATGCATAGAGAATTGCGCTGTGGGATGGCGCTCGCGGAGCAGGGAATGGAGGCGTAGATCAATCGCATCGCCAGCCATGTCCAGGGTGCGCTGGTCTTCGTCAGTGGGGTAACGGCCTTTCATGACGCAGAAATCCGTTGTCCCAGCACCGATGTCAATGATCAGTGTATGGACCAAAGCATTAAGTCCATAGGCTACGGCAAAGGGTTCGGAGACAATCATCAGGCGATCTGCCACGCCTTTCAGGGCCTGCCGCAGGTGTTGTTTACTCACCCGCAGGGCCTCGGCGGGCACGCCGACCACGGCGCGCACTTGTGGGCGTTCGGGGTCATCGGCCTTGACGCCAACCAGAGCCAGCACATGCTGCAACAGGGCATGCACCGCAGCGGCGTCTTTCTCAGAACCTTCCTTGATGAGCCCGCGTTCGAGAGGCCGGCGCAGATCGAGCATGGTCCGATTCTCCAGCGCTTCTTGGCCAATTAACACCGAGCGTTTCAAGATTTTTCGGGCCACCATGTCGACGGGCCAGCCCACGTAGCTATCCACCACGTGGCGCTGGCCGTTGGAGGCGGAGATGGCACTGTGTGACGTGCCGAGATCGATACCCACGTTGAGAATGTGATTGGTCTCGCTCATGGCTTAGTTGCCTTTCTGCGACAGCTTCGGAGAGCGGTTACGAGCCTGCACATAGGCCCGGATGCCGTGCGCGAGCGCGCGAGCGATGTTCTGACGATACTGTGAGGTGGCAAGAAGCCGTGCTTCTTCCGCATTGGAGAGACAGGACACCTCGGTAAGAATCGCCGGCATCTCAGTACCCACGAGGACGGCAAAGGGAGCGGTTTTGACGCCACGATTCACGCGTGCCGGATTGTGCGGGGACAAGGTCGTGACCAGCGTGCGCTGCACGGCTTCGGCCAAGCGTTGGGATTCTTCTCGCCGTACCGACAAGTAAATCTGATCGAGAAAGCGACGAAAATCCGCCAGGGAATACCCCGAGTCGCGGTTTTCCTGTGCGGCAAGTTGCAACAAATCTGGGTCTTCGGTGGGACCGAGATAATACGTCTCGATACCGCGGGCCTGGCGGCGCTCCACCCAGTTCAAGTGGATCGAGACAAATAAATCAGCGCGCTGGGCATTGGCGAAGGCGCTCCGCTGGCGTAGCGGCACCGCTTGGTCTATGGTGCGTGTCATCAACACCTCGAAGCCGTCTTGTTTGAGGAGCTGAGAGAGACGCAGGCCAATATCCAGGGTCAGCTCTTTTTCCGTCAAGCCGGACGGGATGGACGTGCCGGCGTCTTTGCCCCCGTGTCCCGGATCAACCACGATGGTTTTAATGTCGAGGGAGAACGTTGCCAGATCAATCCGCTTCGGGGTCGTCAAGGTCAGCACCGCAGGCTCCGCCGCCTCTAGTTCCTGTATGCCTTCTTCGGGGAGTGTGAGAGACTCCCACACCAGGGCGTCCTGGATGGGTACGTTGTCCTGCGCATCGACCCACGGCAGTATCACAAGCTGCTGGGATGCTGTGGGCACCGGACGTGGTGTCGCTCCTGGAAGCGCACGCACGGTAGAGATCGCCGTGGAGATATCGCTGGTAGGCACGACCAGCAGTACCACAGCCAGGTACACCATGCTCACCACGAGAGCCCACAGGGTCCGGGGGGGAGGGGCGGGAGGGCGCACGCCTAGGACGCTGGGGACAACTGAAGCTCCCGCGGCGCTGGAGAGGTTGTCCTGCACCGCCTCATGGAGCATCCGGCGTTTGATGTCGTGATCCATGTTCATCTACAGCCAGGTTGACAGCCCTATCCCCACGCCGCACACGAGGCGGCTCCGCATCTCCGTATTGCCTAAGCGGCTTATTGTAGCATTATTTACCATCGAGCTCACTCACGCTGCACACGGTACGGGGTGGGGCAGGCATGAGGGCGCGATAAATGCTTTGCACTGTTCTGTAGCAGTACGCTATCCTCCCAGCAATGCAACCCTATGCTGTGAAGGAGAGGTATGGCTGAGAAACCACCCCTGGCTATTAACTATCACTCGGGGACCATTCAGGGACCGAGTGGCATTATCAGTCGCCTGTTTGCCACGCCAAAAACCAAGAGCTGGGACTGCCTTCCAGAAGCCACCATTGTGATCAGTGATCCACAGCGCCTGCAACAAACCGTGGCACGTCTTCGCCAGTTGGGGTATCCCCTAGTGGAAACACCTGCACTCCCCCACGCGTCACCCGGTGTCGAGACGTCATAACCGTAGGAAAGGAGACAGTATGCCGCGCATGTTCCGCGTCTATAGTGGTACCGATGGGCAATCACATCTTGCAGAAGAGCCTATAGCCATGCAACCCTTTGTGGACACCGAAGGCGCGTATGGTGAAGGAACGCCCTTGCAACCGGCCAACGGCATCACGTTTCGCCTCGCCCCGCCAGGGTATGCACTGAGCTGGCATTGTGCCCCCAGGCGACAATACACCATCACCTTGACTGGCCGGGCGGAAGTGGAGGTCGGCGATGGCACCGTGGCCCAGGTGGGACCGGGGGACGTCTTGCTCGCCGAAGATCTGACGGGTCAGGGTCATGTGACCCGTGTGGTTGGGACTGAGCCACGTTTTTACGCCGTGGTACCCCTGGCCGACGCCTAAAGACCCGTGGAGCCCAGCCTCCGCGGGTCCAGCGCCGTCAGCACACACGCCATGAGTCGTCATGAGGACTTTTTCGTGCTTTTCCGTCGTGGACGGGCTTGCAACCCGCGCTCCCAGAGGTATTCTTTCTCACCGAGACGCTTGCCGACCCAGCGGGACAGCACGAAGAACACGTCGCTGAGGCGATTGACATACTTGAGCGTGTGGGGATTGATGGTCTCGTCGCGTGACAGCAGCAGAATCTCCCGTTCGGCCCGCCGACAAATAGTCCGGCACTGGTGCAGAAAACCACCGATGCGGCCCCCACCAGGGAGAATAAACGAGTTCAGCGGCTCCAACTCTTTCTGGCACTGGTCCATGAGTCGCTCTAATCCTTTGATTTCTTTCTCACTAAAGCGGAACATGCCTTCATAGACAGCCTCTTCTGGCGTCGCCAGTTCACTACCGAGATCAAACAGCTCGTTTTGTAACTGGCGGAACACGCCATCCAGCCATTGATGGCCTTCACCTTCTGCCAGGCGCTCCTCGTTGAACACACGTGCCAGTCCGAGGCTGGCGTTGAGCTCATCAACGGTGCCATAGGCGGCGATACGCGGCGTATCTTTGGGCACGCGCGCGCCGCCCACCAGAGCCGTGGTCCCGTCATCGCCGGTGCGTGTGTACACGCGTGTGATGCGAACGGGCATGGGGTTCTCCTCTGCAAGTCATAGGTGGGGGGAAACAGTTGAGTCATCTACCAGGGTGCCAAGAGCCAGACCCTGCTCGACAGAGTCAATACGCACCTGCCGCAACGTATTCGCCAACTCCGCCTCGGTGCGAATACCGACTTTGACATAGTGGTCGCTAAAGCCAGTATACAGCCCACTCGCCTCACGTTGCTCACCGAGGACGCGCACCGTGCGACCGATGAACTGCCGGTAAAACGCCGTTTTTTTGCGTGTGCTCAGCTCGCGGAGGATACGGCTGCGTTCCTGCGTGCGTGCTGGCGGTACGCGCTCCGCATAGCGCTGCGCTAGGGTATGCGGGCGCTCCGAGTAGGAAAAGACGTGCCAGTACGCCAGGGGCAGATCCGCCAGCAGAGTGCGCGTATTGGTAAAGGCCGCGTCATCCTCGCCAGGGAAACCGACCATGACATCGGTGCCAAGACAGATATCCGGCACGCGGCGCACCACTCCGGCGATGAAGGCGGCAAACTCCGCGCTGGTGTAGTGCCGCTTCATGCGCTGTAAGACGTGATCATCACCGCTTTGGATCGGCACATGCAAATAGGGGCAGAGTTTGGTCGAGGTCGCCATCCATTCGAGCACCGCTTCGGAGACCGTTGTGGGCTCGATAGAACTTATGCGTAGGCGTGCGAGTCCATCCACCCGCTCCAGGGCTTGCAGGACGTGGAGGAGGTCAGATCCGCCACTGGCATACGTGCCGATATTGACCCCGGTGAGCACCAACTCGCGATGCCCCAGGTCCACCAGCCCATGCGCCTCCCGCACAATATCGTCGAGCGTGCGGCTCCGTGCTCCGCCACGCGTAAAGGGGATGATGCAAAAGGCACAGGCAAAGTTGCAGCCATCTTGGATTTTCAAGTTGGCACGGGTCTGCCCCTCGTAGTGCCCGACTCCGGCCATGGTAAAATCGCCGCGGCTGATTTTGCTGCTGTGCACCACGCGAGCGTGACCGACTTTCTTCGGGATACCGACCAGGTCCGCCACCTGCATCTTGTGTTCCGTGCCAACAATCAGGTCTAAGCCAGGGATGCGCTGTAACGTCTCCACACCGACCTGGGCATAGCATCCGGTGACGACGACATAGGCGTGCGGCGAGTGTTTGAGTACCGCGCGTACGGCCTGGCGACATTTCGCGTCTGCCCCTTCGGTGACCGAGCACGTGTTGATGACACAGACATCGGTATCGGTGCCATACGCGACGATGCTATAGCCACGCGCCGCAAACGTGGCGCTGATGGTCGCGGTCTCCGCCTGATTGAGCCGGCAGCCGAGCGTGTGAAAGGAAGCCCGTAGGGGTGTCATCAACTATCTCACTTCCACGGTGATGCACGTGACACTCTCCAGCTCACTGCATGGCAGTTTAGCTGGAGCTTCTTGGGACAAGCCCAAGCTATTTCCAGGGTGTCCACCTGTGCTACCTGGCGACAAGCCAGGATACTTTAAGGGATGCACAAAGTGCAGCGTGTTTGGCACACGACAACCAGGAACAAAGCGGCCATGCTGGCCAAGGCAGAGGATATGACGACTCCCGATGACATCCCTGGGAGCGGTCAAGCCACATCTACGACAGCGATATATCCGCCGGCCTTTGTTCCGTTCCCCGCATACAGGACCTGTTTGCGAGGTGTAATGTTCATCAACCTGGATGGCGCCACAGGATTTGGAATCCAACTGGGCAATCAGTTTGGCATTACACGCACTGCTGACTTGTTGGGCTTGACGTCTGCCCATCTTTTGCGCCGCATCATTAAACGGCTTCCCGACAAAGCAGGTGGCATTGGGAAACGCCTCCACGACTTTGCGCGTGGCTTTGTGTGTCATATCATGCAGACGCCTGCGCGATTGCGCCAGCATGCGCGCCTTGCGGCGCTGCAAGCGCTGCCACTGGCGCGAGCCTTGCTCTTTATGGCTTTGGGCTTCCTGAAGCGAGGAGAGGTGTTTGTTGCGAGCCTGCACCAAGGCCTTTGCCCCACGTCCACTAATCAAGAGAGCCTTCGTGCCATCGGTCGCCGCGATGAGGGTATTCACGCCCAGGTCCACGCCAATGACGGTCTGCTGTGGACGTGGCGTCTCTGCGACTTCGCAGACGAGCATCAGGCGTCCCATCTGCAACCGGGCTTCCATTAAGCGGCCTGGCAAGGCTCTTCTTGGCAGAGGGATATGCAGCCGGCCACTGGTGCCATGGGGCAAAATCAGGTCTCCATCGCGGACTCGCGCATCCTGGTTGGTATACACCACGTCATGGAAGCGCGGTCTACGCCAGGGATACCGTGCGTCGTCATGGCCTTTTTTACGCAGTTGGCGTGTACTATGCACCGCTGCGCAGAATTCCCCAAGAAGCTGTTGGGCCGACTGCGCCGACAGCCCCGGGTACTTGCCGCGTGCCCACCGTTCCCAGCGTCCCTTGCTCGGCCACTTCAAGCGCCGCCTGCGCAGTCGGTGGTGTCGCGCCACCAAGTCACTCCACAGGCGCGCCGCTTCCTTGCGAGAGGTGGTAAACGTGCGCCACTCAGAAGGAGTATGTGGGAGCCAATGTATTTCTACGGTTCGGTAATTCATAGTATGAATATATCATAAATCAGGGGAAACACCAGGGAAAAAGCTGTTGCGCTCACCGCGCCACGCGTGCTTCACCCCCAGCTAAACGCGTGGCGTTCTAGCTGGGGCACTGCACGCGAAGATCTGGTAGGGATGTGCCTTTGCGAGGCAGACGGCGCTAGAGATCGCGTCGTCCTTCTAATGAGCGACTCAGGGTGACCTCATCGGCGTATTCGAGATGTCCGCCCACGGGGAGACCATGCGCCAGGCGTGTGAGGCGCACGCCGCGTGGTTTCAACAAGTGGGCCAGATAGAGTACGGTGGCATCCCCTTCCATATCAGGATTCGTGGCACAGATCATTTCGCGGATGTGGCCCTCGGTGACGCGTTTCAGGAGCCTATCAATTGTGAGTTGCTCTGGCCCAATGCCATCTAAGGGCGAGAGCGCCCCCATTAGCACATGGTACAGTCCTTTATAGGCCGCTGTGCGCTCGATGAGAAACACATCGCTCGGATCTTCGACCACACACATCAGACCCCGATCACGTGACGGATCCCTGCAGATAGCGCACGGGTCGGTTTCTGTGACTCCGCTACACTCGGTACAGAAAATAATTTTGTCTTTCACCTCGACCAGAGCACGTGCCAGGCGTTCCACACGGATTTTAGGAGAGCGTAGCATAAAGAAAGCCAGACGCTGCGCCGTTTTCTCTCCAATGCCGGGGAGACGGCACAGTTCTTCCACCAGATGATCCAGCGCACGTGGTCGGAGCATGGTATGTCTTCCCTACGTGCTGGTTAGAAAGACAGGCCAGGAATTTTGAGGCCCCCGGTCAGTTTGCCCATCTCTTCTGTCATCATCTCCTGCGCTTTGCGCAGGGCTTCGTTGACACCTGCGACGACCAGATCTTCGAGCATCTCAATATCTTCTGGATCGACCGCTTGCGGTTCAATTTTGATGCGGAGCACTTCACTCTTCCCGTTCACCGTCACGGTCACCATCCCACCACCGACGGAGGCCTCCAGGGTTCTTTTGGCAATTTCTTCTTGCAGCTTGGTCATCTTTTGCTGCATCTGTTGGGCCTGTTTCATCAAATTGCCCATGCCACCTCTCACGGCTCTCTCCTTAGATAGGTACTGCGCTAAAAATATCGATCACGTCTTGTTTTAAGGTATTTTTCTGGCGCTGGATCTCCGTCAACACCCCAGCCTCGCGTTGCAAAACGGGGCTGGCACCCGTGGTGCCAGGGGTCTCTGGCACCTCGCTTTGTATAGGTTCGAGCACTACCGCCAGCGGGTATCCGAGGCATGCCTGGGCAGCCTCGCTCACAGCACTGCGCTCATCCTGTAGAGAGTCTAAGGCATAGTTATTGGTAAATCCTACCACGAGGCCTTGGGCATCGCAGGTCAGGGGCTTTCCGTGCACCATATGCGCGGCCAGGAGGGGGCGTCGCTTCACCATATACTGGCTGAGGGCTGCCCATACCTCAGCAGCGGTGGTGGGTTGTGCCGGTGGTGTGATTTTGACATCAGGCGACTCTGCCACGAGAGCCGGGACGGCGGTGGGCTCCTCGACAACGACCGGCGGCTCTGCCACAAGAGCCGGGACGGCTGGCGGTTCCTCGGCGCTCACCGGCGACTCTGTCACGAGCGTCAGGACGGCGGCGGGCTCCTCGACAACGACCGGCGTCTCTGTCACGAGAGCCGGGACGGCTGGCGGTTCCTCGGCGCCCACCGGCGGCTCTGCCACGATAAACTGAGCGGTCGCTGGCTCTTCCACGACGTCGAATACTCGTGGCGGGGTGATCGGCTGTGGGAGCGGGCTCTTCGCAGCGTCTTTGGTATGTCCATTGCGCGCTACAGTGAGTGGGACCAGGGCCGGAGGCGGTGGCGGAATCACAGGATGCAGGGGGAAGGTCGTGGCGGTTGGAGCGTCACCGCCTAACTGCTGGAGGTGCTCTAAAATGCTTTGCAGGGGCTGTACACGCCCAATACAGGCCATCCGTACCAGTGTCATCTCCAACACGAGGAACGGATTGCTGGCATGACGCAGGGTTTGTTCAGCCGCGGAGAGGGTGTGAAACAGTCCGTAAATTTCCTCAATGCTCGCGTGGACGACTACGGTACGGAGCGTCTCGATGTCCGTCTCGGATAGGGGAATCAACTCGGTAGGATTGGGGACAGTTTTGAGGACGATGAGGTGCCGCAGACCCTCAAGCAGCGCCCGCGTAATCCCGGTGGCTTCGTGGCCATCGCCTTGCAAGACGGTGAGGAGATGCAAGGCCGTTGCGGCGTCTTGCCGGAACAGAGCGTGCAAACATTGGGCTAAGGCTTCAATCCCGACATAGCCGAGAATCTGGTCCACGTCCTCGTCCCGTGCTTCCATACCGCAGTAGGCGATGACTTGGTCGAGGAGACTTTGCGCGTCCCGCATACTGCCCTCGGCAGCCTTCGCAATACGCAACAGGCCGGCGGGTGAGATGTGTAAGCCCTCACTACGCGTAATATGGCCAAGCTGTTCCGCCAGGCCGGTGAGCGAGACGCGCTTAAATTCAAAGTGCTGGCACCGGGACACGATGGTGTGGGGGATACGTTCAAGCTCGGTGGTAGCAAACACAAAGACGACATGCGCTGGGGGCTCTTCGAGGGTTTTGAGCAGCGCATTGAACGCTTCCTTGGTGAGCATGTGGACTTCGTCAAGAATATAGACTTTGTAGCGCCCACGCGAGGGCAGATAGTGTAAATGCTCACGGAGGTCACGAATCTCGTCGATGCCTCGGTGTGAGGCACCGTCGATTTCGACAATGTCGAGGGAGGTGCCTTGCGCAATCTCTTGACACGATTGACAGGTCGTACAGGGATGTTCGGTAGGGCCTTGCTCGCAGTTGAGGGCTTTGGCGAGCACACGGGCCATGGTGGTTTTGCCCACCCCACGCGTGCCAGCAAAAAGGTACGCATGAGCGATACGGCCTAGACGGATGGCATTACGGAGCGTGCGAGTGACATGCTGTTGTTCGACGACATCGTCGAACGTTTGGGGGCGCCATTTGCGTGCTGTAACCTGGTACCCCATACGTTGCTCCTGCGGCTACCTCACTGACGTCGCAGGCAGAAGATCGTGCACCTAGCCTCGACCTGCCAGGGTAGAGCTCCGCACCCTATTTCCAGCTCAGATTAGGCACTCCTGCGGCACCCGAGGCTCTTTGCTTACGGCTGCTTCCTTCCGGACCTGACCGGGTTCACAACACCTCGCTGCACAGGACCCAATCCTCAACACTTTCCCTAGGGGAAAACTCAGCCTAACGCGGCCTCAGCAATAGGAATTCAGCCCCGCTATAGCGGATTGCGGGTTACAGGGCACCGCTACCTCCCCACCTAGCACGACCTCTCTACACACTGCATACCAGCGGATAACCTGCGGACTGTCATGAGC
>SXGT01228542.1_pt1 | contig 32546 bp, 36 predicted proteins | sample 3176221 | NCBI WGS metagenome assembly SXGT01 (sample SAMN11356862, study PRJNA531348) | freshwater metagenome | isolation source: freshwater sample F1-120 | place: China: Fuxian Lake, Yuxi | collected 2017-12-25
CACCTCGACGCGCTCGATGTCGAACAGGCCACCCTCGGAGGAGGCGATGCCGAAGTCCTCCGAGTACACACCGTTCTGGTAGGTCGCGATGCCGGGGTCGCCCCCGAGGTTGCGGAAGTTGCGGCCGACACCCCGAACTGCCATGTCGTAGGGCTGGATGACGGCGGCGGGGATCATGTTCTGCAGGTCTTCGGCATTGCGGATGCCGAGGTTCTGCAATGTTTCCGCCGTGAAGGCGCTGATCGAGATGGACGTGTCGCTGATGGTGGATTCCTGGCGTTCCGCCGTGATCACCACCTCCTCGATCCGTCGCCCTTCGGCAGCATCTATGCCCATGGATGACATGATGAATGCACTCCCCAGTGCACCCAGCACGACCAGCCGCGATCGACGCGCATTGGCCATTGTTCGCTCCCCCCCCGGTTTGCGAGTTTGTTGATTGAAACCTCGTGCTCCGCCCTTCTCCACGCCGGTGACACCGTCTCATCGAACCCAAGTCGCCTAGACTGGACTTGGGAAATTCGACGTGTCAAGACAATAAATCGGCGAACTTCGAGCGGGGAGCGAGGCGAGCGCCTGGGCACGCATCGTGGGCGCCATGCGCCGCGCCCGCAGTGTGGGCGGTTTCGGCGTGGGTCGCGCGTTGCGCGGCGTGGCGCTCGTTGGTCTTGCGCCGGTCGCGCACGCACGGAACATGCACGCGCGCGGCGTGCAGGCGCACGTTCCGGTGCCCGGCACAGGCGGTGAGCGTTACCCGGTGAGCGTCACCCGGTGAATGTCACCCCGTGAGCGTCACCCGGTGCATATCACCCCCGCGCGGGCGGTGAGGTACTCACCGTCCTTCCATGCGACCTCACCGTTCACGATGACGGTGTCGATGCCCACGCTGTCGCGCACGTAGCGCATGCCGTCGCCGGGCATGTCGAACACGGCGCGTTCGGCGCCGCGGGCGATCGTGTCGGCATCGAACACCACCACGTCTGCGGCGTAGCCTTCCTTCAGGGTGCCGCGGCGCTTCATGCCCCAGATCTCGGCCGTGTCCGAAGTCAGCTTCTTCACCGCGCCTTCCAGCGTGAGCTGGCCGGCCTCGCGCACGAAGTCGCTGAACAGGTAACCCGTATCGCCGTAAGTGGAGAACGAGGTGATGTGCGCGCCGCCATCGCTGGCGCCGATGTGCACGTTCGGGTGCGCAAGCAGCGGGCCTACGCGGTCGGTCTTCTCGTGGCCCATGCCGGCGGCAAGGAACGGCACGTTGAGGTCGTTCTCCAGCGACAGCGAGATGAGGGCGCTGGCAGGGGATTCACCGCGGTCTGCCGCGATGTCGCGCAGCGTGCGGCCCTCGAGGTCCTTCGGCGCGCCTTCACCACCGCGCACCGTCAACCGCCCGAGCGCCTGAACGCCGCCGTCGGGGCCGGTCTCGGTGATCAGCTTGGCGCGCGTGGTCGCATCGTTCAGTGCGGCCAGACGTTCGTCGCGCGGCAGCCGCATCACGCGGTACCAGGTGGGAAAGCGGCCGAAGAACAGGCTCGGGCGCTCGAAGGAGAAGCTGATGTCGATCGGCCGCGTCTGCACCTGCGGCCACACCCGGGCACCACGCGCGAACTGCTGCTCCACGCGTGCCATCGTGCGCGGCACGTTGTCCGGCGTGGCAGCCGAGTCGAACAGCGGCGAGAAGGTGGTGGGGATGCCGTACTTCAGCGACAGCTCCGCGAGCTGGTCCACCCGCGCGATCGTGATGTCGGTGTTGTAGAACTCCGGCACCACCTGGAGGATGCGGCCGAACTCGCCGAGCACCTTGGCCATGCCGTCCAGTTCGTCGCGATGCGCCCAGCGGCTCGGCACCGGGCGCAGGTTGGCGTCCACGTCGACGAAGCTCGTGCTCAGGCCCACGGCACCCGCCTCGAGGCATTCGCGCAGCAGGTCCTGCAGTGCCGCGATCTCTTCGCGGTTGGCAGCGCGTTCCTGGGCTGCATCGCCCATCACCCACATGCGCAGCACGCTGTGGCCAACGAGGGGCGCGACGTTGATCGACAGGTTCTGCAAGATCGCGTCGCGATAACCCGCGAAGCTTTCCCAGTTCCAGTCGAATGCATCGGTGAACGCCGCCGGCGGCATCTCCTCGATCTGCTGGAACATGCCGACCACGCGCGAACGGTGCTCGATCTTGATCGGTGCGAGCGAGAGCGAGCAGTTGCCCGGCACGATGGAGGTGATGCCATGGGCAAGCGCCGGGCGTGCCTCGCCGTCCCACAGCAGCTGCACGTCGAAGTGCGTGTGCGGATCGATGAAGCCGGGGGCCACCACGCGGCCGCGCGCGTCGATGATCGAGCGCGCATCGCCGCCGAGTTCGCCGATGGCGCGGATGGCGCCGTTGTGGATGCCGACGTCGGCGCGGAAGCCACGGCGCCCCGTGCCGTCGACGACGAGCCCGCCCTTGATGATGGTGTCGAACATGTGAACCCCTGGGCTACGCGAGCCGGTCGTCTGCATTGCTTTCATTCACCTTCCCTGTCTCCGTCTGGCCCTGCTTCCAGCACCTTGCGCCAGGAGTGGCCGGAAAGGTCCGCGATGTCCCGTGCATCGCAGCTGCGCATCAGCCGCATCCCTGCGTCCGTATCCAGCGTCACCCGGGTGATGCGCTCGGGCCCGAACCGCAGCGTGAGCACCAGCTCGGCACTGCCGTCGTGGCCAGCGCCGATCTCGGCGCCGATGATCACGGGGTCGTCCATGCCCAGGCCCCCGCCGGTACCGCTCATGGCGGCTCGACGAACACCACGTCACTGCCCAGCAGCTGCCCGGCGGGGCGGCGCAGGAAGATGTGCAGGTTCCAGCTCTTGAGCTTCTCGATTGCGGCCGCTGTCTCTTCGGTCGGCAACGCCCGCGCCGCGATCTCCTCGAAGGACTCGTTCGGCTCCGGGGCGATGAAGCGGCGTATCTGCGGCAGGGTCACGGGCGTTCGCTCGGTGCATGCCGGTGGCGACTGGCGGATGCGCAGGGCGCACCCGACCGTCGGGTGCGGCGTCGCGCACCTGAATTGCAACCGGTTCTGAAATTTCTGGAGTCCGCGTTATAGACCGCTGGCCGCCGGAGCGTCAACTCGGCGCCATCGATGCGGGGGCGCAGGCAGCAGCCGCGGTGAATCGTGTCAGGCAGTGATGCGGGCCCACTGGTCGCGCAGTTGCGCGAGCATCTCGTCCTGGCTGCCGTCGTTCTCGATCACCACCGTGGCCCGCGCGCGCCGCTCGGCATTCGAGAGCTGGGCGTTCAGCCGGTTCTCCACCGCCTCGCGAGGCAGGTTGTCGCGGGCGATGGCGCGGGTGATGGCGACCTCGCGGTCGACCACGTTCACCCACACCTCGTCGCCGATGTCCGCCCAACCGGCCTCGAACAGCACCGCGGCCTCGAGCACGATGACCTTCGCCGTGCCGTCCGCCTGCACTCGGGCGATCTCCGCCTCGGCAAGGGCGCGGATCGCCGGCCAGACGATGTCCGTGAGCTTCTTCAATTCCTCGGGCTTGCCGAACACCTTGCCGCCCAGGGTGCGGCGGTCGATGGTGCCGTCTGCCGCATGCACGTCCGCACCGAAGGTGGCGATCACCTGGGCATGCGCAGGCGACCCGGGGTCGTAGGTGCGGTGCCCGAGCACATCCGCGTCGATCACATGCGCGCCCTGGCTGGCGAGAAAGCGCGCGGCGGTGGATTTGCCGGACGCGAGCCCGCCGGTAAGACAGATCACCTTGGCCATGGCGCTCCTGATCCTGCATGTGTCGTGGTTCGAAGGGCGCCGAATATAAGCGCAATCGCGCCGTGGCCAGCACGGCTGGTCTTGCCGGAACGGCTCGGGCTAGACTCCGGTCCGATTTCGAGGAAGGCACATGTCCCAGAAACGCGAGGCCGCGATCGTCGGCATCCATGAATATCCGTCGCGCGACGTGGAGAACCAGGTCAGCGCATTGCAGATCAAGGCGGCCTCCGCCGCGCGCGCACTCGAAGACGCAGGCCTCACGTGGGCCGACGTCGACGCGGTGTACGACGCGAACGAGGGCGGTGGCTTCGGCGGCGTGAGCATTGCCGAGTACTTCGGCATCAAGCCGAACGTGGTCGACACCACGAGCGTCGGCGGCAGCTCCTACCAGTTCCACACGGCGCACGCGAAGCGCGACATCGCGTCGGGCAAGGCGAAGGTGGCACTGCTCACCTACGGCTCCACCGCGCACAGCAACGCGCGCGCCATCGGCGTGGGCGGTCGTGGCGGCGGCAGCGCGCATCCCGGTGAGAACCTCGATGCCTACCAGGGCATGACGCTGGTCGCCAACTACGCCATGGTGGCGCGCCGGCACATGCACCAGTACGGCACCACGAGCGAGCAGCTCGCGGAGATCTCGGTGGCCACGCGTTACCACGCGATGCGCAACCCCGAGGCCGTGGCGGCGATGGAAGCGCTGGAATTCCTCGACATCCGCGAGACCACCATCGCGGATGTGGTGAACTCGCGCATGATCGCTGACCCGTTGCACCTGCTCGAGTGCTGCATGATCTCCGACGGCGGTGGCGCGGTGGTCATCGCCAGCCCCGAGGTGGCGCGCAACTGCCGCAAGAAGCCGGTGTGGATCCTGGGTTCGGGCGAGGCGGTGAAGTATCCCGAGAACGGCGGCGACATCACGTCCAGCGCCGCGGTGCAGTCCGGCCCGATGGCATTCGGCGAGGCCGGCATCACGCCGTCCGAGATCGATATCGCGATGATCTACGACTCGTTCAGCATCACCGTGCTGACGATGCTCGAGGACCTGGGTTTCTGCAGGAAAGGTGAAGGCGGCGCGTGGGTCACGGGCGGCAAGCTGCGCTTCGACCAGCGCGGTGGCCCTGCACTCAACACCGATGGTGGCGGCCTGTCGTCGAACCACCCCGGCATGCGCGGCATCTTCCTGCTGCTGGAAGCCACGCGGCAGTTGCGTGGTGAATCCACCTCGCAGGTGTCCGGCGCGAAGCTCGCGGTTGCCCACGGCAACGGCGGCATGCTCGGCAGCCGGCACTCCGGCGGCACCATCATCCTCGGCAGTGACTGATTCGGGAGCGATCGAGATGAGCGAAGCAAACTCCGCTGCAGCACGGCCGGCGCCCACGCGCCCGCTGCCGCTCACCGATGAACATGACACGCGCGCGTTCTGGGCAGCCACGAAAGAGAAGAAGCTGATCTACCAGCAGTGCCGGGACTGCGGCACGGTGGTGTTCTTCCCGCGTGCACATTGCACGGGCTGCACCGGCGGCACGCTGGAAACGAAAACCGCGAGCGGCAAGGGCACGGTGTACACGTTCTCCGTGGTGCGCCAGAGCTATCACCCGTTCTTCCGCACCAAGGTGCCCTACGCGGTGGCGTGGATCGACCTCGACGAAGGCCCGCGCATCCTGTCCAACATCACGGGTGTGGGCGACGCGCTGAAGGACGTAACCTGCGGCATGAAGGTGCAGGTGGAATGGGAAGAGCATGAGCAGCTCTGCATTCCGTTGTTCAAGCCAGCCTGATGAATTCCGCCTGATGAATGGCGTGCAGGCGTCGCGCGCAGCTCGGCGCTGAGCGGTACAGCACGTGCGCCGCCTGCTGTTCCTGCCCGGTGCCGGCGGCAGCCCTGATTTCTGGCGCCCACTCGCCGACCTGCTGCCTGCGCACATGGACAAGCGCTACCTCGGCTGGCCCGGCCTCGGCACCCAGCCGCACGCACCGCGCGTGCGCGGCTTCGATGACCTGGTGGCGCTGGTGGTCGCCGAACTCGGCGACGAGCCCGTCGACCTGCTTGCACAGTCGATGGGCGGTGCCGTCGCGTTGCGCGTTGCGCTCGACCATCCGGCGCGCGTGCGCAGCCTCGTGCTCGCGGTGACGTCGGGCGGGCTCGATGTCGCCGGTCTCGGGGGCTCGGACTGGCGGGCGAACTACCGGGCCAGCTTCCCGCGTGCCGCGGCGTGGATCACCGACGCACGGCCCGACTACACGGCCGATCTCACGCGCGTTCGCCAGCCAACACTCCTGCTGTGGGGCGATGCGGACCCGATCAGCCCGGTCGCCGTCGGCAAGCAGCTGCGAGGTGCGTTGCCGAATGCCACGCTGCAGGTGCTGAAGGGCGGCGACCACGACATCGTCGCCACGCGGGCGCAGGAGGTGTTGCCACATGTGCTCGTGCATCTGGGGTTGCGTGAGGAACCCCGGGGGTCCAGCGCCAGCGCCCCGGCCTAGCACTGGCGAGCGTTGTCCAGCGTGGAGCAAGCGCGTGCTAAGTTGGCGCGACCGTTGGCAAGAGGAGGCAACCTGCATGAACCTCGAAGACCTGGCGAAGCGCATCGACCGCATCGAATCCGTCGAGGCGATCAAGCAGCTGAAGGCGCGCTACTGCGGCATCTGCGACGACAACCACGATCCGGAGCGCATCACGACACTCTTCAGCGAAGACGGCGAGTGGGAAGGCCGGGGCATCGGCCACGCCAGGGGGCACGCGGAGATCCGTGAGCTTTTCCTCGGGTTCCAGCGCGCCATCAGCTACTCGCAACACATGGTGATCAACCCGACCATCCACGTGGACGGCGAGCGAGCGAGCGCGGTCTGGTACTTCTTCGGCGCGTTCACGATGCGCGACGGCAACCAGGCGAAGTGGCAGGCCGCGCGCTATCACGACGACTACGTGAAGGTCGATGGCGAGTGGAAGATCCGGCACCTGCGCGTGAAGGGTCCGCGGATGAGCGCCGACTACGAAAAGGGTTGGGCCATCAGGGGCTGACTGGTGGGCGCAACGGGCAAGCACGGAGAACGCTATGGCACAGAACGACGACTGGCTGGCCCTGACACAGGAGTCCGTGCTCGAGCCGCACCTGCCGATCATCGATCCGCATCATCACTTGTGGGACCGCCCCGGCAATCGCTACCTGCTCGACGAAATCGTGGCCGACTGCGCAGGCCATGCAGTGCGCCAGACCGTGTTCGTCGAGTGCTCGGCGATGTATCGCGAGGACGGCGCGGACGAACATAGGCCCATCGGTGAGACGGAGTTCGTGCAGGGCATTGCCGCGATGAGTGCGAGCGGCGGGTTCGGCAACACACGCGTGGCGACGGGCATCGTCGGAACCGCGGACCTGTGTCTCGGCGAGCGCGTCGTTGCCGTGCTCGAGGCGCAGCTCGCAGCCAGCCCGAACCGCTTTCGCGGCGTGCGCCATCGTGCCGCCTGGCCGGAGCCCACGCCGCGCGCGGGGCAGCCGGCGGCACGTGCGCAGCTGCTGCGTGATCACGCGTTCCGCGCGGGTTTCGCGCACCTGCGCCGCTACGGGCTGAGCTTCGAGGCCTGGGTGTTCCATCCGCAGATCCCGGACGTCACCGACCTTGCGCGCGCGTTTCCGGATACGACGATCATCCTCGATCATCTCGGCGGCCCGGTGATCGGCGGCGAGTTCCCCGGCACGCGGGACGAGATCCACGCACAGTGGCGCATGGACATCAGCGAACTCGCGCGCTGCCCGAACGTCGTGCTCAAGGCGGGGGGCATCCAGATGCCGGTGAACGGTTTCGGCTGGCACACCCGTGAGCGCCCACCGTCGTCCGACGAACTGCTTGCCACCAACGCGCCGTGGTACCTGCACGCGATCGAGGCGTTCGGACCACGGCGAACGATGTTCGAGAGCAACTTCCCGGTCGACCGTGCGTCGTGCTCGTACACCGTGCTGTGGAATCAGTTCAAGAAACTCAGCGCGGGATTCTCGGCGGACGAGCGCGCGGCGATGTTCGCCGGCACGGCGGCGCGCGTGTACCGGCTGCGCGAGGAGATTGCGGGCGACGCCCAGGCGAAGTGACCGGGCTCCGGGATGCACGCATCGGCATCCATCCTCTCCGGCAGGCAATGAGGTATCCAGATGCAATCGTCCGATCCGATCGACCTTGTCATTCCTCTGCGTATCGCGGTGCAGGTCAACGCCGAACGGGAACTGCTGGTCGCGCCGTTGTGGTTCATGCATGAGGGCGGGGCCTTCTGGTGTGCATCCCAGGCGAACTCGCTGATCGTGCGTGCGCTGCAGCGCGAGCCGTCCTGTGCCTTCGACGTGTCGACGAACGACATGCCCTACCGCGGCGTGCGTGGGCGCGGCAGCGTGACGCTGCATCCCGAGGAGGGTCGGCGCGTACTCGAAGCGCTGTTGAGCCGCTACCTCGGTGGCACGGACTCGCCCCTCGCACGGCGGCTGCTGGCGAGGGCTAGCACCGAGGTCGCGCTGCGGCTGCAGCCGCACTGGCAGAGCCAGTGGGACTACAGCAAGCGCATGGCGAGCGCGCAGGGCGGCTGACGGGGATAGATCGAGCCTTTCGCGTCCGTGAACAGCTCCGTCACCTGCTTGCGCAACAGTCGTTGCGAGACCCGGCCGTTTTCGTCGAGCCGCCGCCGTACGTCGCGTATCACCTCGAAGAGATTCACCGGGGGCATCCTGGTTGCCAAGGCGTCACGCGTCAGGTTCAAAGGGCGCAGAGCGGCACGGCGAGAATCCGTTCCGCCAGCGGGTAGATCGACGTGTCACTGTGAAGGACGGCGCCACGGACGAAGTCGGTACCCAGCCAGTCACGCAGGCTGACCAGGCGGCGGGCATCGCGCGCATCCGGGGCCACACCCGCCTTGAATTCGAAGCAAAGCAGCCTTCGCGCGACCAGCTCCACCACCAGGTCGACCTCTTGCCGGCCCGCTTCAGTACGCAGGTGATACAGCGCTGGACGTGGCTGCATGAAGGCTGCCGCCGCGCGCAACTGCGCAGTTCCGAGCGCATCGGCGTAGCGGCCGAGCAGGTCCGCATCCTCCAGCACGGCGCGAACGCCAACGCGGGCGGCCGCGCCTGCAAGCCCCGTGTCGACAATGTACCGCTGCAGCCAGACGCCCCGCTGCAGCGCGCTGCGTTCCCGCCATGCAACATCCGGAAAGCCGCCGCGAAGCGCGCGTTCCACATGGCCATATGTGCCCGGTAGCTCGGCGGGCAACTCGATGGCTTCGACGCCATGCAGTGCGAAGCGCTCGATGAGCGAAGGTGCACCAAGGTCAGCCGACGCGCGCTATCACGCTCGACCAGCGGGTACATGTTCATGCGTACGGCACGCACGGTGCCCGCCCACATTTCGTTCTGGGGCTTGGCGCGGACACGCCTGTTGAGCGCGAACGGGCCGGGCGCCGGGCTCGCATCGACCGCGCTTCACTTCCGCCAGAACGGCCGGTACTTCCTGCCACTCCTCAAGACGCAGGGGGCGCGCCGCCCGACGCAGCGCGGCATCAGGGCAAGCACGGTTACACGCAGCAACGTCGGGCTGGTCCAGCCGATCAACCTGCGCGGCATGCTGGCTTGCCGTCGTGGACTTCCCAGCCGCCCGTGGGCCAGTGATCATCACTGCAGGAAATTCAGCAACCAGATCATGGGAGTAGCGGTCTGCAGGGCGCTTGCGACAGGACGTACCACTCATCGGAAGGGGCTCGAGCGGAAGGCCGGAAGGTGCACTCTCGGTGGGGTGCACTACCAATCTCACACACGCCCGACTACCAGATTCACGCCGGCCGCGCCCCGTGCCGCATCCTCGATCCCGGTCGTACGGGCCATGGCAGGATCGGCCGGGCCTGCGGCCACCGGATCACGCTTCCCAGGGATTCACGACGTCGATGCCAGCACCCTGGAAGTCGCGCACATTGCGCGTCGCCAGCTTCGCGGAATGAACACGTGCAATGGCAGCGATCATCCCGTCCTGGGCGGACATGACGCGCCCGGCACGCGCGGCAGCGGCCATCAACTCACCATAGGCCAGTGCGGACTGCTCATTGAACGCCATGATCCTGCCCGCCATTCGATCGCGCCAGGCTTCCAGCCCGCGCAGGAGGCGCCCGGCACGCTGATCGGGCTGCAGCTTGTGAATGCCGAATGCGATCTCGGCCACCACGATGCTCGGCATCGCCAGTTCACTGTCATGCCGAACGAGCCACTCGAGTACACGCGGTTCCGGTTGCGCGCGAAACGTCTCCGACACGACATTCGTGTCGACGAAGATCACAGCTCGATCCCATCGTTGGGACGCCGATCCGCTCGAATGACTGCCTCGAGGTCGATGTCCGAAGCGAAATCGCGAGCGATACGGGCATAGAACTGCTGCGCGGGCTCCCGCCCTGTCTGCGCGATGTCGTAGGCCTCGAGCGCGCGCTCCACGATTTCGGCAACAGATCGCCGTTCCCGGCGGGCAAGCCGATGCGCCAGGTCGCGCGCGCGCGCACTGCGTACTGAGAGTTGCGGTTCGGCCATGAGAATCGCCGCCCTGTGCGGGGTGGACCGGCAACATAGACGTGATGGCTGCTGCCAGCAAGATGGCAGAAGCCATCACCCTTCGAACCCAGGTACGGGCATCCCGGATAGGTCCCCTGGACGCGCCTGGCCGTGCTCGGGCCGATCACCCCGCAGCATCCGTCTCGCATCCGTCTCGCATGCCGGCTCAGCGCCTGCACGCGGGCAGCTCCCCGCTCGAGCGCACCGCCCACACGCAGCGTGCCGTGGCACCGAACCACCGTGAGCGCCGCGTGGCGCACGTATACCGGCCACTGCCAGCCCGGCTCGATCCTGTGCGTCCCTGCGAACTCCGGTACGCCGCGATGCCTGCTACTGCTGCATCTGCGCCGTCGACCGCGCAAGCGCCGGTGCGACGCGCGTCGCGATGGCGCAGGGGGTAGGCGGTTCATCCCGCAGATCCGTCAGTCGGGAATAGTGCTGCGATGAGGGCGCTGACATGGGTCGAGTCGCGGGTGGTCGCGGTTGCGGAGATCGCTGCCACGTTGCGGGGTGACTGGCGCACGTTGGTGGTGGCGGTGTTCGCACATGGCGTGGTGATTGGCCACGGGCTTGCGGGCTCGGCGGCTGGGGGCGTCAGCCGGCAAGCTTGAAGGAGCGTCGTCGTTCAGTACCGGCAGGTCTGGTGGCGAGGACGCCTCTGACGCCTGACGCATTCCCTGGACCTTTGGGCGGGGCAGCGTTGTTCGCAGGCCGAGCAGTAGCGTCAACCGTGACGATTACGATGGCCCGACGCGATCTGGTGCTGCCGCATCGGCGCAAAGCCCGAGACGAGGAGTGAACCCATGCGCCTGGTCACGGTGTTTCTCGCGCTGATCACCTGCCCGGCGCTGGCAGCCGAGACGCCAGGCTCCATCGTCGGCATCTGGACGCTCGACCTCGCCCGGACGATGGCGGAGCACTTCCAGGCCGTCTCGCGTGAGCATCCGGCGCTATTTCCCCAGCGCACCCCGCAGAGCCAAGGCGCGACCGTGCCCAGCGAGGCGCAGCAATGGGCACTCGGCACGCTCACGATCACCGACGAAGAGATGATCCAGACCAACCCCAGGTCGGGCACGACGATCTCGCGTTACCGTGTGATCGGCGGCAACGCCGGCTCGCTGACGCTCGAGATCGCGGGCGACGACGGGATCGAATCCGTCGCCCAGGTCCGCTTCGTCGAGGGCGGCTTCGTCATTCGATCGTCTAGCTGCGTGGATGATCCCGATGGATGTGAGCGCAAGGCGCGGCGTGTTGCGGAAGAGACGCAGGAGGCGCCTGTCGCGGGCGCGAACTCGATGACACGAATCGATAGCGCCATCGTCGTCGAGAGTGAATCCTCGATGGACACGGCGACCGCCGCGGACGCGGCCGGCTCGACGACATCTGCCGGACCTGCGCCGCCGACGTGGTTCTACTTCAAGCCGGTGGAACGATAGGCAGTTCGTCGATTCGAGTCTTCCGCGACGGTCACGGCAGAGCACGCTGATGACGGGCGGATCAACCCGCACTTTCGCCGCGGTCGGCACGTACTGCCGGGGGATGCGGACCCAGCGCCGCGCTGTGCCCGCGCCGTACTGGGCGGGCGGACGACGAAGGTCTGTTGGCCGGGCGGCGGTCATGCGCCGTCGCAATCCTTCGCCGCCTCATGGGTCGCCCTCGGCCGCCGAATGGGCACGCATGCGATGACCACCGAAACCCTGGTCAGGTCCTACCCAGACTGGCGGACCAGAATCGGTACGTCTGTACCGACTCGACCCTGAATTGGCGGGGATAGCCCGCGCCGGGATCAGTTCCCGCTGACGCGCCGGCTGTGACCGGCCCAGTACGGCTCACGCAGTTGCTTGCGCTGCAGCTTGCCTACGACCGATTTCGGCAGCGGCTCCGACGCGAACACGACCCGAGACGGCTTCTTGTAGGATCCCAGGCGGTTGGCGCACATCTCGATCAGCTCCGCCGGATCGACCTCGGCCCCGGTTTCGAGGAAGACATGGGCAATCGGAGTCTCCCCCCATTTCTGGTCGGGAATCCCGAACACCGCTGCCTCGATGACCGCCGGATGGTCCGCCAGGACCGACTCGAGCTCGGCCGGCCAGATGTTGAATCCCCCACTGATGATCATGTCGTCGGCCCGGTCGAGTACGTAGAGGTAGCCGTTCTCGTCGATCCGGCCGATGTCGCCCGACTTCACCCATCCGTTGATCACCCGCGTTGCCGACAGCTCCGGGTCGCCCCAGAAGCCGCGCATCTGGCCTTCGACCTTGACGACGATCTCGCCTTCGGCTCCGAGCGGGAGCGGCCGGTTCTCTTCGTCCCAGATTTCGAGTTCTGCGAATGGCAGCACCTTGCCTGCGGCGCGAAGAGGGGTTGATCCCTCGACCTCGGCGAACCACTCGTGCGGCCCCATGAATGCCACAGGAAGCGCCTCGGTCTGCCCGAAGCCCTGATACAGCGTGTCGCCGAAGACCTCGCGCGACGCCAGCGCCGTGTCGTCGGTGATCGGCGCACCACCGACAACGAATGACCGCAGCGCGGACCAGTCGTACGTGCGCACGTCGGGGTGGCGGACGAGTGCTTGCATGATCGTCGGCACTGCAAACATGTGGCTCATCCTGTGCTCGGCCATCATGCGCAGGACCTTGCCCGGCTCGAAGGCGCCGAAGAGCAGATTGGCGCCGCCATGCAGCCAGCCGGGAAGAAACAGATAGCCCGAGCCATGACTGATCGGCCCGGCATGACCGACCACCGACGTCGAGTCGAAACGGGGGATCGGGTACGCCCAGTTGCGGGCCACCAGCAACCAATCCCGATGGGTGTAGCCCACTCCCTTCGGGCGGCCGGTCGTACCCCCTGAGTGCCGGATGACGAACCAGTCGTCGTCATCGATGGAGACGTCGGGATCGTCGGTTGGGAACGACGCCAACCAGTGCTCGTAGTCGTCGCCCCGCACGACCGTCGGAAGGTCGATGTGCGCGACGGACTCGGCGTAGTGGGCGTCGGTCATGAGCGCAACGCATTGGGTGTGCTCAGCCATGTGCGAGTGGGCGTCGGGTGAGTTGCGCGGGTACAACGGCACACGAACAGCCCCCGCAATGGCGCACCCGATGAAGAAGTCGGCCGCGGCAATGTTGTTGTCCTCGAGCCCCGCGACACGGTCGCCCGGTCGCACGCCGAGGGACATCAGGCCGTTGGCAAGTCGGCAACCCCGTGCCCACGCCTCTTCGAAGTTGAGCTTGTGGGTCTCGGTGATGATCGCCGGGCGACGTGCGTTGTATGTCACGGCCCGGCGCATTTGGGTGCGAACGTCCATTGATCGATCCTCTCAGTCGATGCCGGGCCGACGTACGTGCTCGGCTTCAAGGTTGCCAGTCCAGCCAGATAGGTCCGCGTTGGCGCGAGCGCCCGGCACCTGCAACGCAAATGCCGGACGCAGAATCTGGCGCACCACCTCTCCGGCTACAAGCCCAGCAACGCCGTCGGCGTGATCGCGTCGGGCTGCGCGTGGCGCGCGACGACGCTATCGACTGGCAGGCGATGTTCGTTCGCTGCCAGGCTTGCAACGACATCCTGGCTCTGTGGATCAACCAACGTTTCCGCTGCGGTCGGCAGTTGCTGCCGGTAGGGTGCCGGTTCCGCGCCGTGAGGTGCCTGCGCCGCATTGGGCGTGCGAACCGAGGAGATCTGTCGGCCAGGCGGCGATGCAGGGCAGTGGTCATGCGTCGTGGCATACCATCACCGCCCAATGTGTCGCCCTCGAGCATCGTAAGGGGACGTATGCGATGACCACCGAAACCCTGGCCTGCAACGACTGCGCGACCAACCGGAAGGGCAATCTCGCCTTCGCCGAGACGACGACTGGCACGCGCCCCGTCGTACGCCTGATCGCGATATGCGCGGCGCCTTGACGCGGACCCTGCACCTGCGTGCGCTGCGCCTCGGTGCGATCACGTTGCTGTTCCTCCTGGGCTGGGGCTGCGAGCCCAGCCCGGCGCTCGAGCGTACGGCGCGTGTGCTGGGTGCGAAGTCCGCGTGTTCCGCCTATTTTCTCGCGCCGGCCGGCGCGCGCCGCAGCTTCGACGACATCGTCGCGCGCGACGTGTTGCCCATCGATCGCGCCGTGCCGTTCGGCGCGCCGCTCGCGGCGTCGGACGTGCGGCTCGACGCAGCGGCACGCAGCGTGACCGTCGTGTCGCGCACGCACCCCGATCGCGTCGCCCACGCGCGTTACGACGAGGCGACGGGCTGTGTCGCGCAGGCCGGCCCACCGCCGCGCGCTGCGCAGCCTGCGCGCGTCGCGCCGACGGCACCCGTTGCGCACACCTGTGCAGCGCCATGGCGCGTGCACGGCGTGCAGGCTGCGAATCGCCCCTGGCCCGACGGCGAGGGCGTGGTCGCGTCCACCGTCGCCGATGCAGGCGTCGATGCCGTGCTTCGCACCTACCTCGCCGAGTACCCCGACGTGCGTGCCCTGCTGGTCGTGCGCGACGGGCAACTGATCGCCGAGCGCTACGGCCGCGGCTTCGGGCCGCGCTCGCTTCATCTAGGGTGGTCGATGGCCAAGACCGTCACGGGCATGGCGCTCGGCCAGGTGTTCACGCCCGTCGAGGCCGAGGCCCCTGCGGCGCAGTGGTTGCCTGCCTGGCGTGCGCCCGATCCTCGCGCGCGCATCCGTGTACGCGAGCTCCTCGAAATGCGCTCGGGCCTCGCGTGGAACGAGAGCTACGCGAGCGCAGACTCGGACGTGCTGCACATGCTGTTCGCCGAGCACGACATGGCGAGGTTCGCCGCAGGGCGCCCGCTCGATGCGGAAGCCGCCGGCGAGTTCGCGTACAGCAGCGGCACCTCGGTGATCCTGCAGGCCATCCTGCACGCGCGGCTCGCGCAGCGCGGCGACCGCCCGTACTGCCGCTTCGTCTACGAACGGCTGTTCGCGCCGATCGGCGCGTACACCGCGCGATTCGAGAGCGACGGCAATGGCACCCACGTGGGCAGCAGCTACCTGCACGCCAACGGCCGGGATTGGGCGCGGCTCGGGCAGCTCGTGCTCGACGGCGGCGTGTGGCGACCGACCGGACAGCAGGTGGTGCCCACCGAGTGGATGGCCCGCTCGCGGCCGCCGCCTGAGCGCGGATACGGCTGGCACATCTGGTCCGGCCGCCGCAGCGGGCTGCGCGCACTGCTCGGCGGCGAAGACGACGCCGTGCCGGACGACACGATGGTGATGCGCGGGCACTGGGGACAATCCGTGAGCGTGGTGCCGTCGGCGCGGCTCGTGCTCGTGCACCTCGCATGGGACACCTCGCTCGTCGGCGCGGGCAACGACGGCAGGCAGCTGCTCGTCGACGTGCTCGCGGCCGCGCGCGCACACGGCCGCGCTGCGTCCCGGAACCCGTAGTCGCGCAGGCAGCGGTCATCGGCGCACGTTGGCCGTGGCGATGTACTGCGTGCGATTGCCCGTGAGGCAGGGTTTGCGGATTGCTGCGGGTTCGGTGATATCCGCAGGCGCCCCCGGGATCCGCCGCAGTGAGTGCAGGTAGCGATGTCGATCCGGAACACACGGCGTGACCGTTCAGCCCAGGTCATCGGCGCGAGGGGCGGGCCGTCGTCGTTCAGCGCAGATACAGCACGGTCTCTTCCGGGCGATGGCACCGATAGCGCACCGCGTCGGAAACCGGTGATGGGTCGATCAGGTTGGTTGCGCGGACCCGTCCGGCGGACTGGGTCTGCATCGGCCGACGTTGCGGGTACCCTGCGGCCCGGCGCGCCAGGCAGTGGCCGGCCCCACCGTTGCCGAGGCGGGCGACGACGGACCGTGGTGGCTTGGATCGTGCTGAGTCGGTGCGTCGGTCGCTCGACGGTGCGCCGCCGCGCGGACAGCGAGCAGGCGTGTTCGATTGCGGTGTGGAGGGATAGCGGGAATGAACATCCTCGTCACGGGCAGCGCAGGCCACCTGGGTGAGGCGCTCATGCGCAGCTCCCGTGCGCGCGGCAGCGCCGTGCGTGGCGTCGACATCCTGCCATCGCCGTTCACCGACGTTGTGGGCGACATCGCGAATCGCGCCTTCGTGGACGAGTGCATGCAATGCATCACGCACGTCCTGCACGTGGCCACGCTGCACAAGCCCCACGTGGCCACGCACCCGCAGCAGGCGTTCGTCGACACCAACGTTACCGCCACGCTGAACCTGCTCGAGGCCGCGGTAGCGCACGGCGTGAAGGCATTCGTGTTCACCAGCACCACCAGCGCCTTCGGCGATGCGCTGACGCCGCCGGCGGGTTCGCCCGCAGCGTGGATCACGGAGGATGTGATCCCCATCCCCAAGAACATCTATGGCGTCACCAAGACCGCCGCCGAAGACCTGTGCCGCCTGTTCCATCGCGACGAGGGCCTGCCCTGCCTGGTGTTGCGCACCTCACGCTTCTTTCCTGAGCAGGACGACCTGCCCGAGCGCGCGAGCGCGTTCGAGGACGCGAACCTCAAGGCCAACGAGTACCTCTATCGGCGCGTTGATGTGGCCGACGTGGTGAGTGCGCTGGAAGTGGCGCTGGACAGGGCTCCCGCGCTGGGCTTCGCCAGGTTCATCGTCACGGCCACCACGCCGTTCCTGCCGTCGGACGCAGCAGCGCTCGGCGTGGATGCACCCGCGGTGGTCGCGCGCTACTTCCCCGAGTACGCGGCGATCTACGCCGCGCGCGGCTGGACGATGCTGCCCACGATCGATCGCGTGTACGTCAACACACGCGCGCGCGAGGTGCTGGGCTGGCAGCCGCAGCACGACTTCGCGCACGTGCTGCGCTGCGCGGCGGCGAGCGAGGACTTTCGCAGCCCCCTCGCGCTCGCCGTGGGCGCGAAGGGCTATCACCGGCGAAGGTGAGCGGCGGCCGCGTCAGGCCTGCAACGCCCCCACGAAACCACGAAACCACGAATCGGCGAGACGGGCTCGTGCACCTCGCGCACGAGCAGCTCCGACTCCGGCGCGCCGCCACGCAGACGGGTGAGCCACTCGTCCGGGTCGTACTCGACGCCCACGGGGTTGAGGCTCATCTGCTCGCCGCGGATGAAGTCGTTGCAGCCATCGCCCGCGAAGGCGTCCACCTGGAACTCCATCTGGTTGCCATCGGGATCGGCGTAGTACATCGAGGCCGTGAGCCCGTGGTGCACGCACCAGTAGGGCCTGATGCCCTTCGCCTTCAGCTCGGCGTAGTTCTCGAGCAGGTCCGTGAGCGACGCATTGGTGTACGCCACGTGGTCCACCCCCACGGCACCGCGACGGTCCTTCTCCGCCGTGCCACCGGGATCGGTCACCGCGAGGTCGAGGAACGCGAACCGGTGATGCTCGCTGTCGTAGGTGAGGAACGCGAGCGCGGGGTTCTGGTGCTGCACCCGCGCGCCGAACACGGCCTCGTACCAGGCGAGCATCTCTGCAAAGCGGCGAGTGCGGTAGACGACGTGTGCAAACTTCGTTGGCTGGCGGGTCACTTGCTCGCTCCCTGTGCTGGTCGTCGCGCCTTGGCGCAGGCGAGACAGAGGTGCGGCGACTGTAGGGTGCGGGCCTGGCCGTCGCAACGCGCGGATTGGCTGCCGACATGCGTCCGCCGCAAGGGGAGCGTTGGGGCTCCGTTGCAGGTGTTGGCTGCCGTGGTCAGGCGGCGTGTGGTCGCCTCAGAGACGAGCTTCGTGTCGCTCGATGTCACCCTGCCACGCGAGCAGCCGCTCGTTTGCGGTGACCAGCCCTGCGCCGCGCTGCATCGCGGCGGCGAGGATCATCCGATCGGCCGGGTCGCCATGCAGCGGCGCCAGGCGCGTTGCGAGGAAGCCGGTCGCGCCGTCGACGGGTAACTCCTGCAGGCCGGCATCCAGCAGGTCCTGGCGCCAGCGCTCGAGGTCGAGCGACGTGGTCACGCGCCCCTTCGCCACCAGCATCGCAACCTCCCAGAACGAGATTGCACTGACCGCAATTGCACCCTCGGCTGCGGCCGAGGCGATGATCGAGCGCGCCATCGATCCGAGACGCGTGCTGTCCTGGTCAAGCCATAACAGCACGTGCGTATCCAGGACGATCACGCAGATGCCTCCCAGGTCGCGTCGACGGGCGATTCGACGTCGCCGCTCAGGTCCATCGCGCCAGCGTGCCGGCCGAGCAGGCTTGCCTTGCGTGGCCGCACCGGAACGAGCTTTGCCACGGCGACGCCGTTCTTCGTGATTAGTCCCACGGACCTGCGCGTGGGCGGGCGCCTGGGCTGGTGGTCGTCGCATCGTTAGCCCGCCGGATTGATTCCAACCACTGTCCTGTGCCGCCGCGCCCTCGACGTCTCGGCAGTTCCAGATGATCGTGCGTTGCTGCGCTAGCATCGGCCGACCCTCCACGAGTCGCCTGCAGTACCCGCGCATCCTCCACCACCACCATGCGCAGGCGCCGCCCGGTGATCTGCAGCAGCTGCGGTCATGAGCCCCCTGCCGGGTCGGCGTTCTGCAACGGCTGTGGGGCGAAGCTGCCCCTCGTGTGCGCCAGTTGTGGCACGACGCCGCCGCCCGGTTCACGCTTCTGCAATGGCTGCGGTGCGTCGCTCGCAACGGGCGCGCCTGGCCGCGCACTGGCACCTGCGTGCGGTGGCGTGGTTGCGCCGCACGGACATCGGTGCGGCCATCCAGCATGCGCAGCGCGTGCGCGAATGCCTGCGCGGCATGCCGGTGGACGCCGACGTGGCGTCGCTCGGCATCGCGGTGTGCCGTGAGCTCGTGAACCAGGCATGGCGCGTGGGCACGCCCGCCGCGGAGGTGCGTGCCACGCTGGACGAGGGTTGCTTGCTGGCGGACAGCATCGGCGATGCGCGCGCCAGCGTGATCCTGTCGCTGGTGTACTCGCGCACCTTGTGTGGTGCGGGCGACGTCGCCGGCTATGTCGAGCTCGCGCAGGAGAACCTGCGTGCGGCGGAGGCGATGGACGACGCGGTGCTGCGCGCGAACGCGCACGCCTTTCTCGCGGACGCGCTGCGGATCGCCGGGCGTGTCGACGAGACCATCGCCGTGGCCATCGAGGCGGACGCACGCGATCCGGCGTGGGTCACGCCCGACATGTGGCTGATCGGAATCTAGCCGAGGGCCTGCGTGGTGTATCAGCACGCGATCGCGCTCTACCTGAGGGGGCACGTACCCGAGTCGCACGTGGTGTTCGAGCGACTTCGGTTGCTGGAGCGCGAGCGAACGCCGGAGATCGATGCGTATGTCGAGGTAGACGAGGTGCACCTGAGCTGGGCCAGCGGCGACGCGGAGCGTGCGCTCGTCCACGCGCACGCATGCGCGGAAAGGGCGAATACGCTGGGAAACATTGGCGTCCTGGGCGTCGTCGTGCTGCGCGCGTTCTCATGGGCCTTCCTGGCCGGCGGGCGCTACGAGGATGCGCTGAAGAATGCGCAGGACTATGGGGATGCCGCCGCGCGCGCGGGAAGGGATCACGTGGCGGAGGCTGCTGTCGTGCTCGCCGCAGCGCGTTTGGGCATAGGTGAGCACTGTGCCGCACATGCCGCAGCGATCGAAGCGATCGATCTCGCGCGGCGCACGCCGCGCGCGTTCTGCGAGATCCTCGCCCATGGCGTGAAGGCGCGGGCACTGCTGCGTCGCGACGGTGCCACGGCGCGCGAGGAAGCCGCGGCGGCATTCCTCGACGCGGCAGCGGTGATCGAGCGCACGGGTGCACGCATCTTCACGCCCATGCTGTGCGAATGGCGTGCGGAACTCGCGGCGGTGCTCGGCGATGATGCAGGGCGAGTTCAACTGCTGTCCGAAGCGCGCGAACACTTCGAACGCATGGGTGTTCCGCTGCAGGTGGCGCGGCTCGCGGCATTGCTCCCGACCTGAGCCCTGGATCAGCGTTCAGCGCCCGCTCGAGGAACCCGTGCCGGCGAACGGCATGGTCAGGTCGAGCCGGCGACGGATCGCCCGCCTGCATCACTGCTGCTGCGCCAACTCCGCTGGTGCGCGTGCCGCGACATCCGGGCGTCGGCACGTTGTCCTCGCGCGCACTACCGGTACAGCAACTCCGGCCCGTGCCGCACCTCGAGCGCCACGCGCTGCGCCTTCGGCAGCGACCTGACGACCAGTCCGTAGGAGCGGTCGATCATGCGCTCGATCTCGCCGCGCGGGATCGAGCCATCCAGCGCCACCGTGTTCCAGTGCCGCTTGTTCATGTGATAGCCCGGCAGCACGGCCGCGAACATGGTGCGCAGGAACTCTGCTTCGTCCGGGTCGCACTTCAGGTTCATGCGGCCGATGCCGGCTTCCCTGCTCATGCCAGCGTCGGAGCCGAGCGTCGCAAACATCTTCCCCGCCACCTTGTAGACGTACACGTCCGGGCCGAAGGGGAAGTCCTCGATCGCCTCGGGTCGCTGCAGCAGGCAGTCACGCGCTGCATCGAAGCCGAATGCGATGCGACCAGTCCTCGCCCTGGGCTTGCTGACCGGCGTCGCCTGCGTGCGTGGCATGGGCTATTCCCCTGGCTTGGTGCCACCGTGGCGGCCGAGCCAGTCGATCGTGCGTGCATCGAGCCGACCGGCGAAGAAGGTAGCGAGCACCTCGGTGTACACGGGGTCTGCGCCCGGCACCGCGGCGAAGAGCGTCATGCTCGACTGCAACTTGAGGTCGTCCGGGCTGCCCATGATCTCGTGCGCGCTGCGCTGCGGATGGGCGAGCAGCGCCGTGGCGCATTCACGCAGTCGCGGGCCGAGCACCGGATGGGCGAGATACGCCGCCGCGTGGGACAGCGAGCGGATGGCGAAGCGCCGCGAGGTGGCGGACATCCCCAGCCCTTCAGCCTGGGGAAACACGTACCACATCCAGTGGCTCGCCTTGCGGCCGGCGCGCAGTTCGCCGAGAGCGGCGGTGATGCTGCCGGCCTGGGCCGTCACGAAGCGCTCGAGGTCCTCATCGTTGTTGCCCTGCATGGTGCGGTCAGCCGCCTTCGCCGGAACGGACGGCATTCGTGCTGCGGTCACGCTGCTCGAGCATCGTGCGCGCGGTCTCGCTCTCCGCGGCCATCTCGGCACGGGTGCGGCATACGCGTTTGCTGATGTGCGAGCCGACATCGCGCACCTTGCGGCAGACGCGCTCGTTGTCACTCCCCGAGACGGGCGCACTTGCCTGGGCCGCGCTTGCGGACTGGCCTGCGACAGGAGGCTGGCTGGTTGCAGGCGCCGTGACGGGCGTGCCGGCGTCTGCGGTTGCAACAGCGGTGGCCGCATGGCTCAGGCTGCCAGGCGGCACTGCAACGAGCGTCAGCAGGGCGAGCACGACGGCACCCCGGGTTCGGCGCCGTGGCGCGTGGGCAGCGCGGCGTGGGTTGGCAGCGAGGCAGGCGAAATGGCGCATGGATCCGGCTCCGTCCGTTTGCTCGGGCCGGAGCCTACCAGTTCGTTCGTGCACGCCGTTGCGACGATTGCGCCGCTGCCCACGGGGTCAGGCGGGGATGAACACCTGGGCGGTGCCGAACACGCGGGTCTCGCCCTTGTCGTTTGCCACCGTCAGGTCGATCTCCACGATCGATTCCTCTTCCTTGATGTCGGTGACCACGCCCGTGATCTTGCACGGCTCGTCTGCCACCACCGGCGAGCGGAACACGGTGTCGACGAAGCGCACCTCGGAGGTGGGCGCCCAGGCGTGGATCATCGCCACCAGGAAGCCCTGGCTCATGACCCCGGGCACCAACGCCCCCGGGAAGCCTTCCTTGCGCGCGGCCTCATGGTCGCTGAAGCGGCCACCGAGCCCCCAGCCCACGACCTCGGCGAAGCGGCTCGTCTTGGCGAGGCTCGTGTCCGGGATGAAGGCCGGCAACTCGGCGCCGAACTCCACGTCCGACAGTTTCAGGATGCTCATGCCGCACCTCGCTCGCGCATCACCATGCGCGAATCGGAGTTCGCCAGGTGATTGCCTTCAGGGTCATAGAACTCGATGCGCGACACCACGAACACCATGCGGCCGCTGCGGCCGGTCTTGGTGTAGATGTCGTGCAGATGTGTGCGGCCGATCAGCGGCGTGCCCGGCCGCACTGGCTTGAACCAGTACACCGCCTTGCCACCGTCCATGCCCACACCGAAGCGCGGGAAATCCGAGGGCAGCGAGCGTCCGCCGGAGAGGCTCGCCACGAAGTTCGGCGGGGCCTGGAAGTCGGGATGCGACTGGTCCAGGTACTTCTGCTGTGTCTCGCCGCAAAGCACGGCGAATTCGGCCGTCTTCTCGGGGTCGAGGGTGAAGGTCTTCTCGTCGAAGTCCTGGTTCAGGTACTTGTCCCTGAGCGCGAGGATGTCGGCGTCTACGGGCTCTTCCATTCTCTGGGTTCCGGTAGGGCGGCGGCTGGCCGCGAGTGGACGAAGGCGGTGTTTCGGTTGCTGCGGCGGCGCGGGGCAGTCGCAGGCACAGGCTTGCAGGCCAGGGGCCGAAGGATAGGGCGTTCGGGTCAGGCGGTCTGCTTCAGGGAGATCGCCTCGAACGTGCCGGCCTTCAGCGCCGCCACCAGGTCCTGCTCGTCCGCGATCTCGCGCGGAAAGCGGGTGGCGCAGCGGCCGATGTGGCTGACGATGTGCGAATCGCTGCCGCCTATGCCGAGATAGCCCTGGGTTTCAGCCATCTGCAGCGAGACGCCGTCCTCGTTGTCCCGGCTGCCGCCGTTGCGCGTCTCGACGATGCGCACGCCCGGCGGTACCCCGTAGGTGCCGATGTGGGCAGACATGCCCACGCGCGGGCGGCCCGGGTGGCAGGGTGCCGCAAGGGCGCCGTGGGCCTCGCAGTGGCGCAGCACGTCGGCCAGCTTCAGGTGGGTATTGGTGAAGTCGAAGCACGCATAGAGTTCGGGCGTCACGCCGAACACCAGCACGTGGCCGTACTCGGTCTCCACCTCCGCGCCCTTCAGGATGCGCAGGGCGAACTTCTCGGCCAGCGCCGTATAGTCCGAGTCGAAGTCGAACTGCCGATGCTCGGTGAGCACGAAGCCGTCGATGGGCAGGTTCCGCGAGCGGATCCACTGGCAGTAGTTGTCCACCTTCGCGCGACCGTCGTCGGACTTGATGGAGTGTGTGTGCAGATCGAGAACCACGTTCGCCTCACCCTTGCATGCGCGGCAACGCTGCCAGAGCCCCCCCGTCCGTGCAAGGCGAGCGGGCCGTGCAGGGCACAGGGGTGGCGTCCGGCGGCGACCGGCGTCGATTCGGATCATGCGTGCGCACGGTCATCCGTCGGCGCCCGCAGCGTGCAGGGCATGGATGTTAAGCGTTTCCGGCGGCATTGCCTGTGCCGCGGGTGATCTTCGTCTTCGCGGATGGCCGCGAGCAGGCATGCGAGGCGCTGGATGGCACCTCGGTGCTGGATTGCGCCCTCGATGCGGGCATCGCGGATCTTGGCGGACAGTGTGGCGGCGCGGCGACCTGCGGCACCTGCCACTGCTACGTGGACGAGGTGTTCCTCGTTCGGGTCGGGTCGCCCGAGGGGAGTGAGGCGGAGCTCATCCCGTGGCTCGACGACCCGCAGCCGAACAGTCGCCTCGCCTGCCAGATCAGGCTCGGTCCGGGGCTCGACGGATTGCGGGTGCTGATCCCTTCGCCCCTGGTGTGAGCGCCCCTGGTGTGGGCGCCCGTGGGCGCACTCCACCTGCGTTCCTGCCGCCTGCCCTCAGGCAGTCCTGCGCGGAAACCTGAGCGTGAGCGAGGTCACCTCGTCGTGCAGTTCGGCACCGTGCTCGGTGAGCTGGTGGATGTATGCGGTGATCGAGTGCGGCGTGCCGTCCCGTGCGTCCTTGCCGATCTCCAGCACGCCCAGGGTGCCGAGGCGCAGCGACTGGTTGCGCGGCAGCGTCGGCGACCCCGGGTTCACGTACAGCACGTCGTCGATCAGGTGCGTGCTCTCGAGGTGCGTGTGGCCGTAGATCATCACCTGCGGCGCGATGTTGCCGAAGTGCCGCTCGGTGTAGGCGCGCAGCAGGGCAGGCGACTTGCGGTCCGGCGAGGGGAAGCGGTGGATCATCGCGATCGACACGCCACCGAGGTCCAGGTGCCAGGTGTCCTGCAGGCGGTCGTCCACGAGGTCGAGGTCGCCATTGCCCTTGGCCACGTAGACCGGCGCGATGCGGTTCAGCTCGTCGACGATGTCCAGGGTGTGCAGGTCGCCGGCATGCAGGATCACATCCACGCCCCGAAAGACCTCGATGGCCTGGGGCCAGAGGTCGCGCAGGGAGCCCGGCATGTGGGTGTCTGCAATCAGTCCGATTCGCATGGTCGGCAGGATAGCCCGGCATGGCTGCCGATCGCACGCCGTGCGGTCTCGCGGCAGGTCTTGGCGGGGTCGCTGATCGCTAGCCGATGGCGCGCGCCGCCCGCAGGCGAGCGATCTCGGCATCGTCCAGGCCCATCTCGCGCAGGATCTCGCTGCCGTGCTCGCCCGGGTCCGGGCCCGCGTGGTGGAAGCGCTCGGGGAAGGGGAACTGCGAGAGGTTGATCGCCGAACGCACGAGGTTCAGGTCCCCCGCGCGTGGATGGGGTGCCGGGCGCGTCATGCGCAGGTGCTGCACCTGCTCGTCCTCGAACGCCTGGCCGATGTCGTGGATCGGGCCGCAGGGCACGCCCACCGCGTTCAGCCGCGTCACGAGCTCCTGGGTTGCGAAGTGCCGTGTCACCGCGTTCACGTCGGCATTGAGGGCGTCGCGATGCCGTGCGCGCGCGCGCCCGTCCGCATACCGGGCGTCGTCGCGCAGCGCCGCTGCGCCGAGCGCCTCGCAGAAGTTCGCCCACATCTTGCCGCTGCTGGCCGCGATGTTCACGAGGCCGTCGCGCGCGGTGAACGTGCCCATCGGCACCTGCGTGGGATGGAAGTTGCCCTGCTGTTCCGGCACCTCGCCGCTCATCGTGTAGCGCGCGCCCTGGAAGTCGAGCTTGTTCAGCATCGCCTCGAGCAGCGAGGTGTGCACCCACTGCCCCTCGCCGGTGTGCTCGCGATGCAGCAGCGCGAGCAGGATGCCCTGGCCCAGGAACATGCCCGCGCTGGTGTCGGAGATGGCAACGCCCACGCGAACCGGCCCCTTGCCGGGCTCGCCGGTGATGGACATGAGGCCACTGGTGCCCTGGATGATCTGGTCCACGCCTGGCCGGTCGCGATAGGGCCCGCTCTGCCCGAAGCCTGAGATGCTCGCGAGCACGATGCGCGGATTGATGGCCTTCAGCTGTTCGTAGCCGATACCCAGCCGCTGCTTCACGTCTGCGCGGAAGTTCTCCACCACCACGTCTGCCTTGACCACCAGCGCGCGGAACAGCGCAGCGCCATCCGGATGCTTGAGGTCGATGGCGAGGCCACGCTTGTTGCGGTGCAGGTTCTGCTCGTCCGGCCCCACGCGTGCGCCAGTGACGGAGTTGCCGCCCTCATCGCTGCTCGGCGGCGGCTCGATGCGGATGACGTTCGCGCCCCAGTCTGCCAGCAGGCGCACCGCCACCGGTCCGGCGCGGGCGATGGTGAGGTCGAGCACCGTGTAGCGCGACAGGGGCAATTCGTTGGGCGCGCGAGGCTCGCTGGGCATGCGGGGAACTCCGGTGGATCGATGCGGGCGGGCGGTGCGTGGTGCGCTTGCTGCAGGTGCCTGTGGCCGATGGTGAACCGGCCTCGTGCAAGGGGCAATTCTCTGCATGCGCGTATCGGCAAGCCTGCAACATGGCTCCACAGTCCCGAGCCCGCTTCATGCTGCGGCGCTGGCGGTGCCTAGGGTCCAGCACCTCTCCATTGGCGCGCCTGCGAAACAGGGTGCAGCTTGAAAGTGCGGCGGGATGGACCGCCGCCCACAAGAACGAGGAGAACCGTCATGCAAGCGATCCGTCTCGACCTTCGCAATCTGTATGCGATCGGATTCACGGCCCTGCTTCACGTGGCCCTCATCGGCGGGCTCGTGCTCGTGCTGGGCACGTCGATCATCACCATGCACCTGCCACGCACCACGGCGGACCTGATCGCCGAGAAGACTGTGGAGTCGCCACCCCTGCCTGCGCCGCAGCCCCTCCTGATCGATCCCGGTGATGTGGTGTTGCCGCTGCCGAACCTGCCGCCCGTTGTGTCGTCTGCCGGGGCGATCACGCCGCCCGTGGAAGCGACCCGCGGCACGCTGCCCGTCACCACGCCGGCACCCGCCGCGCTGCTCGCACCGGTGGTGGTGCTGCCGCGTGTTGATCCGCTGCGCCCCTTCGTGCCGCACTTCCCTGCGACATCGCGGCGGCTCGGTGAATCCGGCTCCGTCGTGCTCGGCTTCGTGGTGGATGCCGAAGGGCGCGTGGTGTCGCAGAGCATCGAGATGCTCGCCGGCAGCGGCTACTCGCGGCTCGACGAAGCCGCGCGCAAGGCGATCCTCGAGGTGCGGTTCCTGCCGGGCACGCAGGATGGCACTGCGATGCCCATGCGGCATCAGTTCAGGATCACCTATGCGCTGGATGGCTGAGGGCAATTCGCGTAACGGTTGCATTGGTACCGCGAGCCCTTGCTGCTCGCGGTACCGCTGCTTGCTGCCCTGAAGTCGCGCGCGGTCAATACAACCGGGTGGTTTCCCCGCCATCGAGGGGAATGGCGGCGCCGTTGACGAAGCTGGACGGGCCGGACAGCAGCCATTCGACGGCGTCCGCCACTTCCTGCGACTCTCCCAGCCGGTTCATGGCGCTGTGGCGGCTGAGGATCTTCGCGGCCAGCTCAGGCATGGCATCGAAGCTGGGATCGACCATCTCGGAGTGGCAGTAGCCGGGACAGAGTGCGTTCACACGGATGCCCTGCCCGGCGTAGTCGATGGCGGCGGACTTCGTCAGGCCGATCACTCCGTGCTTGCTTGCCGCGTACGCGCCGTGCCCGATGTCGCTCCCGGCCAAACCGAAGATCGAGGCGATGTTGACGATCGAACCGCCGCCGTTTGCGAGCAGCGCCGGGATCTCGAACTTCATGCACATGAACACTGCATTCAGGTTGGTGTTGATCGTGGCGAGCCAGTCCTCGTCGCTGATCTCCGCCACCGGCGTGAACAGCGCGCCGGTGATGCCGGCGTTGTTCACGGCGCCGTCGAGCCGCCCGAAGCGATCGACCGTTCTCGCCACCATGGCCTGGACGTCCGCGCGCACGGTGACGTCGGACCTGATGAACAGCCCGTCGCCACCTGCGCGAAGGATCTGCTCGAGAACGGCCTGGCCCTGCTCATCGCGGCGACCTGTGAAGGCCACCTTCGCGCCCTTGCTCGCGAGCGAGATGGCCAGCGTCGCGCCTAGCCCTGAGGTGGCGCCGGTGATCAGGATGACCTTGCCTTCGAACGGGTTCATGCGTTGGCTCCTCGCGAGGGGTTGCTATTGCACATTGGTGATGAGGCGTTGCACTCGCTGCAGGCAGCCGTGGTCGCGCATGGCTGCGAACGTACGCCGTCGGCCGACGTCCCACAGCCGTTTGCCGCGGGCACCTGCCGGTGTCGCGAAACTCGGCAGCAGGCCGGTACCGAGCGTCACGAGCGCACTCCACCAGAAACACAGCGACAGCGCGTAGTCGTCCACCAGGTCGTTGTAGCTGTATGCCGCCGCAGCGGGTTGCAGCTGCACGAGCCGATCGTGGTACGCACGCAGGAAATCGACATCGTGAATGCGCAGTTCCGGCGGCAGGGAGTGCATCCAGGCCTCGGTGAACTCGGGTCCCGGTGGGCCGGCAGAGACCAACTGCCAATCGATGTAGGTGAGTGTCGAGGCGTCCACATCGATGCCTGCCGCGGGATCCGTGCGGAACAGGTTGTCTGCCCGCATGTCGCCGTGGATCAGGGTGCGCGGCCGGGACGACAGAAGGTCGAAGATCGCCTCGTGGATCGCGGTACAGCTCGGCCCGGTCAGCAGATGGTGCAACTGCTCGACTTCCCGCCACTCCGAGGCTCCGAACGGGTCCTCGCCATACACGCGCGCCCAGGTCTCGCGGAATGACGCAGCGTGAATGGGCGACTGCAGGCTCCACGCGCCAACCGAGGGAACGTAGCGACCGTCGGGGCGCGACAGCCAGTCTTCCTGAAGGATCGGTGCGCCCCAGTACTGCGCGTGCATCGACGCGACGTCGAGCACCATCCTGCGAACGAAGCCTGCGGTTGGCGGATCGTCGACCTGGTCGAACACGCGGGAGTGCGTGCCGAGGTCTTCCATCGCGATGACGAACTGCGCGGCGGTCGGGCTGCCGTCGGTGTGCAGCGCGTAGAGCTTCGGCGTGCGCAGCGCCAACGTCGGCGCGATGTCGCGGAAGAAGCGGGCCTCCTTGATGTAGGCCCCGGCGGCGATCGCGTTCTCGCGGCTTGCCTGCAGCGAGTGCGGGAACTTCAGCACCAGCGAGGTGGGTGCCGATGGCGCAGGCGAGCCGTAGCGGATGTTGTGCAGCCTGAAGGCGTCGGACAGGTTGCCACCCTCGAGGAGCTTCACCTCATGGCCGGTCACGGGCGCGCCGAGGATTTCCGTGAGCCAGGCGGTCGTGACCTGCTCGATCGTCCTTGGGAAGTCCATTGTCGTCTCCGGCCGGGGTGCATGGCGCGCATGCTCGTGGTGTCGCGCGCATGGCAGGGCGTTGGCGAAGGGTGACGCAGAGTGGCGGACCACGACGGACCGTGTCCACTCTCGCGATCGTCGTGCTCGGTCCGGCAGGCACGCCACCCGGCGGGTGTTGTTGCCGCTGCAGCCCAGGGCGATGGGATGCAGACGAATTGCCGATGAATCGCCGGGCAGGGACGCGGCGGCGCGTGGTCGCTCACGTCTTCCGGCCGGCGGGGCGAGGCTGACGGCAAGGGGCTGTTACGTATTGATCCCATGCACCCCATCGCGCTGCAGCGCCCTTCCGCGTCTCGGCAGCCCTCCGAGCCTGCGAGCAGCGCCTGGCATTGCGCCGAGCCGAGGTGGGTCAGCGCGACACCGTGGACTCGTTTGCACCAATCGGTTTGGCAGACTGCCGGGCCGGAGTGACTACCCACGCCTCGCAGCGAGGCTTCCGGTCAGCGTGCCCGCCAAGACCCACACCGATCAGCGCAGCACGCCCGCCGCCTCGAAGCGCGCGATCGCCGCGTCGTCGTAGCCAAGGACCTCTCGCAGGACCTCGCGGGTGTGCTCGCCGAGCACCGGCGCGGCGGTGAACGGGCCTTGGATTGCTCGCGAGAAGCGCGTTTGCAGACCGTCGAAGGGCACCTCGCCCATCGCGGTGTGGCGCAGCCGGACGAAGTGCCCACGGTGGTTCAGCTGCGCGTCCAGGTACAGGTCCGATGGTCGCAGCACTGCTTCGGCTGGCACGCCGGCCGTGCGCAGTTCCTGCGCGGCAGCGAAGGCATCGCGCGGCGCGCACCAGCGGTTGATCGCCGAGTCTATGCGTGCCGCGTCGCGCCGGCGCAGCGCCTCGGAGTCGTAGTGCGGATGGGCAAGCGCGGCATCGTCGAGCACTCGCGCCAGGCCGCGCCACTGTGCATCCGTTTCCACGGCAAGCGCGAGGTAGCGCTCGTTGCCGGCGCAGGCGAACACGCCATGCGGGCTCGCGAACATCGACCAGTGGCCGGCCGCCGGTGCCTCCACGCCCTGGTCCGCGCAGGCGAGCAGCAGCGGTTCGATGAACTGGATGCCCGCCTCGATCTGCGACAGGTCGATGTGCTGGCCGATGCCCGTGTCTGCCCGATGATGCAGCGCCGCGATCAGCGCGGCGACGCCGTAGCGCGGCGCGATGAAGTCGGTGTATGCGCCCCAGGGTCCGCAGGGTGCGCGATCGGGCCAGCCGGTGATCGCCACGATGCCGGCGAGCGAGGCACCCTGGTTGCCGAAGCCGGAGTAGCGCCGTTCCGGGCCGGTCTGGCCGCGCATGCAGGTGGAGAGCATCACGAGGTCGGGGCGTGCAGCCGCCAGCGTTGCATGGTCCAGCCCGAGCCGCCCCATCGTTCCGGGCGTGAAGCTCTCCACCACCACGTCGGCCCAGTCCGCCAACCGGCGCGCGATGGCGCGGCCGTCCTCCTGCTGCATGTCCAGCGCGATGCCGCGCTTGCTGGTGTTGAAGTTCGCCATGAAGTGCGCGCGGTTCGGGTCGCGCACGCCGTCCTGGAACGGTGGCAGGTTGCGCAGCACATCCGGGCGCGTGGATGACTCGACGTGCACGACGGTCGCGCCATGGTCGGCGAGGGCCTTGCTGATGATTGGTCCAACGCCCACCCAGGCGAAGTCCGCCACCTTCAGGCCCGCGAATGCAGCACTTGCGACCGACGAATCCGCGCCTTGCCGTGCGAGCGCGCCCGCGGCCCGCCGCGGCGTGAAGGTCGCAAACGCGGGCTGTCCGGTTGCCGATGCCGGTGCGGGCAGGTTCGCGTGTATCGGCGTTGCCGACAGCCGGGCGAAGGCGCCGGGATGCGTGCGCTTGCCGATCTGCGTCCAGAAGCCGCGGTCCATGAGTTGCGGATCGGCGTGCAGTTCGCCGGGCCGCTGGATGCTGGCGATGAGGATGCCCTCCTGCACGGCGAGTTCCTGCAGTGCCCGCCGCGGTTGCAGCATGAGCCAGGACTGCAGACGCTGCAGCGCCGCGTTCGCGAGTTCGGGCGCGAAGCGACCTTCGCGCAGGGGTGCCAGCCAGGCCGTCCAGTCGACCTGCGCCAGTGCGGGGTCGTCGGGACCCGAAGCGAGCGCGCGCGCCATCAGCGCGGCCATCGTTCGCTCGCCGATGCCCGGGATGTTCACGCCGAGTGCGATGTAGCCATCTGCGCAGGCGACGATGCGTGGCAGGCGCACGCCGGGCACCACCTCGGCGGGTTCGGCGCGTGCGCTACCGGTGCCGGGTGGGTCCATGCCCGTCATCGGCAGGTAGCCGGCGGCGTTCATGAGCGTCCACACCATTGCCTGCTGTGCGGAAACGTCGAGGTGCTGGCCCCTGCCGGTGGTTCGCCGTGCATGCAGCGCGATAAGCGCATCGCTCGCTGCCTGCACGCCGGCGTGGAACGATGCCTGGGCGAAACCCACCGGTACCGGTGGCCGGTCGCCATCGCCCTGCAGGCCGAGCAGGCCGCCGGCGGCCTCGACGGTGAGATCGCTCGCAGGTGCATCGGCCTTGGGGCCGGTGCGGCCGAAGGGCGTGACGCTCACGTGCACGAGATGCGGATGACGGGCCGCGAGGTCCTCGGGCGCGAGGTGCAGTGCACGCGCCGTCGACGGCGCGAAGCACTCGATGAGGATGTCTGCCTGCGCCAGCAGGGCGTGCAGCGCCTCGCGGTCCTGCGCGGAGTCCAGGTCGAGCGTGCAGCTGCGCTTGCCGCGGCCGACGGCGGCCCAGTAGAGCGACTGGCCCGCATCCGCTGCCGCAGCCGCTGCGAAGGGCGGCAGCATGCGCGAACGCGCGCCGGCGGGTGGCTCCACCTTCAGCACGTCTGCCCCGAGATCCGCGAGCACACGGCCCGCGAGTTCCGCGAGTGGCGTCGCGAGATCCAGCACCCGCACCCCGGCGAGTGCGCCTGGCGCACGGTCGATCATCGTCCTCCCCCTCGCTGTGCGCGCCCGTCGTCCGCGGGCCCGGTCGCGCCTGTGGCTGTCGCGACGCGGCACGGCAAGTCGCGCGATCGACGGCGTGAATCGCCGCGATCACGACAATCGATTGGTCGCCATGGCGAGCGTTGCCTATGGTCAGCGCCTTCAACACACGCACGGAGAGAGGCAGGACCATGGCCACGAACAGGACGACAATGAAGCGCACCGCAAGCGGAGGCGGTGCCGCGGTCGCAAAGCCAACCAGAGCGGCACGCGGGCGTGCTCGCGGCACCTTTGCTGCTGCCACCACAACGAATATCGAGATCGACATCGGCATCGGCCGCGATGCGCGTGCCGCGATTGCCGACGGTCTCTCCGCGCTGCTCGCGGACAGCTACACGCTGTACCTCATGACGCACAACTTCCACTGGAACGTGACCGGCCCGCAGTTCAACAGCCTGCACGCGATGTTCATGGCGCAGTACACGGAGCAGTGGAATGCGCTCGATGTGATCGCCGAACGCATCCGTGCGCTGGGCCATCCGGCGCCGGGCACCTATCGCGAGTTCGTGCAGCGCGCGTCCATCCGCGAAGTCGAGGGCGTGCCCGCGGCGGATGCGATGGTGCGACTGCTCGTCGCCGCCCAGGAGGCCACTGCACGTACTGCGCGCAGGCTGTTTCCGGTGGTCAACGAGGCGAACGACCAGCCGACGGCAGACCTGCTCACCCAGCGCCTCGAGGTG
>SXGT01082933.1_pt1 | contig 32530 bp, 29 predicted proteins | sample 3176221 | NCBI WGS metagenome assembly SXGT01 (sample SAMN11356862, study PRJNA531348) | freshwater metagenome | isolation source: freshwater sample F1-120 | place: China: Fuxian Lake, Yuxi | collected 2017-12-25
GTGCAAAAGTTGGTTAATAGCAATGCTCGTTACGGTCATGCCCTGCCACTGAGGATGCTGACGAAATTTTCCATCCCTGAGTTCGGTGAATGACAGCTATTCGGCAACCAACCTTACGTCTTTTTTGGCTCCACCCGGCCATTACCTGCCATTCGAGGTCATTTTCCAATTTCAGATTTTTAGGGCGTCCTGTGCCCAATTGGGTGTCCGGTTTGTGGCGAGCAAATTGAAACCTCACTGCCACTCCCAGAGCAAAACCCACCCGCATTTCACAAGCCAAATCAAGGTATTGTTCGGTAGCAGCCAAATAATAATGACTGCTATTTGTCGACAGCAACTTTCAACACATCTCCCGCGCTCTTCGTGTCGCTCAAGTTAGCCGCATGCACTCTGACATGGAGCAGGTTCCCTAAAATATCCATTTATGCCCTGTGGGTACGACAATATAGCGCTTATGGCCTTTGACTTTCTTGCCGCCATCAATGCCGCGTTCCTCGCTGGCATATTGAGTCTTGACGCTTTGGGCGTCGATGATGCCGTAGGTGGGTAATGTCGTGCGGGCGGCTTTTTTTCCGGGCGTATCGGTTCAATCGGTCCAGGCAGGCTTCCCAAACACCGCGTTTGTTCCATTTGCTGAAGTAATCATAAACGGTTTTCCAGGGCGGAAAGTCTTTCGGCATCATGCGCCACTTGATACCGCCCTCCAGTACATAGAGTATCGCGCCTACAATCGATTTTTTGGAATGCTTATGGCTATTGCCTCGTGAACTGAGGGGTTCAAAGTCTTTTTTATAAACTCCCATTCCGCTGCACTTAAATTACTTTCGTAAGACATCTTTTACCTTGTAATCAAAAATGATTGATTTACTAAAAATTGTTTTGCAAGACAGTTTCTAATCAAGCTATGTCAACTCGCTACCGCCTAACGGATCAAGAAATCAATGAGCTGGAATATGAGCATCGTCATACCAGTGATAGGCGCTATGCAGACCGACTAAAGGCCGTTTACCTGCTTGGCAGTGGCTGGCCAATCAGTCAAGTCGCTCAAGCCCTGATGATTGACCGCGAAAGTGTGCGTAACCATCACAAACGGCGGCCTGATGGCGCTACTACGCAACGATGTCGGCGGCAGCGAGTGCGCATTAAATACCGAACAACGCCAACAGCTGACCGACTACCTGCAAAGCCATTTATGCCTCTTGTGCCCTTTAGGGTAGACCTCCAAGCAGGTTGCGCACTATGTTCAGCAAACTTGGCAGATCAGCTATAGCGAGCGGGGCATCACGCAGTTACTGCATCGCTTGGGCTTTGTCTACAAAAAGCCGAAACTGATTCCAGACAAAGCCGATGCCGAGCAGCAACGTGCTTTCATTGACCAATACCGTAAGTTCCAGGCCGATAAACCCGCGGGTGACCGACTTTATTTCATGGATGCCACCCATCCACACCACAATCCGATTGCCAACTATGGCTGGATCAAGCGCGGACAAGACCACGAAATTCGCAGCAATACCGGGCGACAACGACTGAACATCAACGGGGTCATCGATTGTAGTGATCTCAGTGCCATTATCCGCTATGACGACACCATCAATGCTCAAATCGACAATTAAACTCTTTCAACAAATTGAAGCTCAAAATCCGCAGGCCAGCCGTATTCAGATCATTTGTGATAATGCGCGGTATTACCATGCACAGGTCGTCAAGGATTATCTGACAGACTCTAAAATTGAGTTGGTCTTTCTTCTGCCCTATGCGCCCAATCTGAACTTGATCGAACGGTTCTGGAAGTTTTTCAAAAAAAATATGCTCTATGGGCGGTATTACGAAACCTTTTACGAATTCAAAACAGCATGCGATAACTTCTTTGCCGAATTAGAGCAGCACCATGCCTCGTTGCGTTCGCTATTGACCGATCGCTTCCAGATTATCAGGCAGGGCGGAGTGAGTGCCTAAATTTGAAGTGCCGTGGGTATATAATTTGTATTGTGATGGATTTTCGGCTCACGTGATCGAGTAGCATCACGCTGGATTTGGGTTGTATATAATCGCCTAGCCAAACCTTTGGGATTCCACCAGTCGGGGAGGTCAAACATCGTTAATTAAGTTTTCAAAAAAATGATTCAATTCATTCCAGCGCACCATCCATGAAAATTTAAGATATAGCTGGCGAGGATTTTTTCGTTGTTTGCTGAGCAGCAATTGATGAATCAAGCAGGCAGCATCCTCAGGTGTCGGACAAATATGCAAATATTGCTGCATTCTGATTGCTTGCGGAATCGGTGTGGAAATGACTTCCATGCCGGCACATAAATAGTGATAAATTTTATCAGGATTAATATATTGGGTAAGCTTATGTTCAGCGAAATATGGGATTAGACCAATTTGATAGTCAACCAAAATATTTGCCAAGTTAGAATTCTGGTAAGCACCGCGGTAAACGAGATTTGGGTAATCTGAAATTATGGACTGTAACGTCAATTCCATAGTTTTATCTCCAGCATGAACCCAGCCGTATAGGTCAAATTGAATATCTGGTGCTAAATGTACAAGTCGCTGTAACCATTGCCAGTTCAGTCTACGATCAAAAGACGCTATTACTACAACACGAGAACAAATGTCAGATTGTCCTGAAGTTGAAGGGAGTATATGCGATGCGTTATCCAGATGAAATGCTCCAGGATAACGACGATTGCTTAGGTCTTTTGATAGCACAATGATACCTGAACTCAGGCGTGAATAAATGTAATCGAGTATTTTAAATATTGTTAATTTAAAGCCACGAGCATCGTAAAAATAGTCATCAAAAACGTCGAATACAAAATGCGCCTTGCAAAACTTTACCCTAAGCTGTAATACTTTCCAGGCATTCGCATAAGCTGATGAGTGTAGCAATACCAGTCTGTCGGTTCCGGCAAATTCTGCAATGCTGTTTATTATGGGTTGCATAGGGCCGTAATAGTCATAACTTGCAATAATATTCCCATGTCTAACCAAGTCAATTTTATTGTTCTGTGGCAGTAATGCTACATAAAGTGTCGGTGTGCCTTGTTGTTCAGCAACCTCAAGCAATTGTTTTCGAAAATAATCTTCGTATTTTTGGCGAGCTAATATCACTAATTTCACAGCTAATCTCCGAGATAACTTCTCAACCTTAAATAGTCTATATTCTAATTATGTCCACTTCAGATAAGTCAAAGGCAACCGAACAGTTACGACAACTTGCCCTTAAGGGTAGTATGGCAACGCTTATTGCTCAGAGCACAAAGCTAGGTTTTTCTGCTATATCGATTGTCGTACTTTCCCGCTTGTTAAGCCCTGATGATTATGGCATTTTTGCAATGGCGATTTCCGTTATTGGCTTCCTTGAGATTCTCCGTTCACTGGGATTGATTGAGGCTATAGTAAAAGAACCTATTCTTAGCGACGAACAACTCACCGCATTATGGATTGTCAACAGCTTAACCGGTTTAGGATTTACGCTATTTATAGTTGCAATCGCCCCTCTGATGGCTTGGTTCTACCATGACTCGCGTGTATTGCCGATTATGACTGCGCTTGCACCAACATTTATGATTGCTTGTGTATCGATTCAGCACAATGCGCTGTTAAGGCGGGAAATGCGATTTAAAGCCTTGTTAACAGTTGAAGTTCTCTTTGTTGCTTCCTCCGTTAGCGTTTCCATTTGTCTGGCATGGCTAGGATTCGATTATTGGGCATTGGTAGTAGGAACACTTACCGGTGAAATTGTTTCGACCATATTATTATGGCTAATAGAGCCATGGCGGCCAAAGTTGCCAGCCAATTTCGCCGCAACTGCCAAGATGTTGCGTTTTGGGTTGCACATGCAGTGCGCTAATATTCTGGCTGTCATACCCATCAAACTTGATAATATTTTAGTGGGGCGTTTTTTTGGCGGAGCCAATTTAGGCATTTATTCACGAGCTTTCAACCTGATCATGCTGCCTATCGATCAACTGATCGTTTCAGCAAATATGGTCGCGATACCCACTCTTAGTAGGTTACGCGACGACCCAAAGCGTTTTTGTGCTTATTATTTAAAAGCATTATCGATAATGACGCATTTTTCACTACCAGGTAGTATGTATCTGCTGATAATGAGCGAAGAAATCATTGCGCTTGTACTTGGCAATAAATGGACGACCGCAGTTCCCATTTTTCAAGTACTGAGTTTGGTTTCTTTTGCCTTACCGATCGGCGAATCTCATAAATGGGTCAATATAGCCCTAGGCAGGGGGGGGAGGATGTTGCGAATTAGCGCTTTTGTTTCCATCACTTTTGTATTGGCCTTGTTTGTAGGCTTGGCATGGGGGCCAATTGGGGTTGCTGCCTCAATTACCATATCGTACTGGCTGGTATTTCTACCTATACTTGCTTTTGCTTTTAAAGGTAGTCCGGTAAAGTATTTGTCAGTATTAAAAACCTTGCTGAAGCCGTTGTTAGTTGCAGTCTTTGTTGGTTTGGCTCTAGTAGCATATAAAATAAATATTTCATTTATGATAAGCGCTACTTGGCAAAGTTTGACCATAGCTTTGGTTATCACAAGTTTGACTATGGTAATTACGAGTAGTGTGTTAGCGGGTAAAATTAACCCACTACAACACCTACGAACCCAATTGCTTGAACTGAAAACTGGTTCACCCAATCCGCAACGCCATTAATTTTCCATCTCAGGGCTTAAGCTAACGCCGTTATAGCTGAAAGGGTTCGGTTGTAAAGGTATAAAATCTGTTATGGATTTGGATATTGCATAAGTTGGGTTATTAGCATTCCAGATATACGGGAGCAGAAATCTGTTTGGTATTTCTAAACCATCGACGCGTCGTTCAGTCGAAGCGTATCCAGACTTTCAGTCCGTTATTCGAACCGACCTGCTCTAACAGGTGGTTGTTTAGTAGGTGATACTGGCTGGGCGCAGCTAAATTTATCGGCCTATTTTCCAGTTCGCAAGATCTTAATCGTCTGCAGTAAAATTTTTATATCGAGTAATATCGAGCGATTACGGACATATTTTATATCGTAATCAACCCATCTATGAAAGTTGTTCGACGTGCGTCCCATAACCTGCCATAAACCGGTAATTCCGGGTTTAACTGATAAACGCATGTCCCGCCAATGGGGATTCAAGCCCATTTCCTTCATCACTAGAGGCCTAGGTCCAACCAAACTCATTTCACCATATAATACATTCAATAATTGGGGCAGTTCGTCCAAGCTGGTTTTTCGTAAAAACCTGCCAATTTTGGTAATACGTGGATCGTTTTCGATTTTAAAAACAGGCCCATCTACTTCATTTTTAGCTCGCAATATATTCTGTATTTTATCGGCATCATTGCTCATGGTACGAAACTTCAACATTTGAAATGGTTGCCCATAGCGTCCGCACCGAGCCTGTTTGAAAACAACTGGGCCACTGGAGTCCAACTTGATAGCAACGGCAATCAACATCCAAACGGGCAATGTCAAAACCAGCAATGTTGAACAAACGGCTATATCGAAGATTCTCTTTGACACGAAATATAACTCTTTTTGTGCAAGGGCAATCCTCTGATCCTTAAGTTTTTGCGAGTCAACCACAGTTGTCGGACTAAAAGGAAAGCCAATTTTAAGCTCTACCCCAACTTCCGACGCAAACACAAAATAACGGCGGCCACTTTCCTCAACTTCGTGACTATCACCAAGAATGCTAAAATTCACATGACTTTCAGGATTGATGTATACCCGACTACCGATACAACTAGATTGAATGATTGCATTAGCTTTGATCTGACAATCATCCCCGATCACCGTTGGACCATTGATTTTTGCTCCGGCCTCAATGATACAGTTGGATCCAATTATAATAGGTCCAACTAGCATAGCACTAGTATCGATAACACAGTTTTTTCCATACTTTACATAACCAAAAACTGAGAAGTGGTTATTTGAACTGTTCTTAGGGTTCGATTCAGCCAAGCTATTTAGTAAATCGAAATGCAGCCTTAAAAACACTTCCGGGGTACACACTGCAAAGCAATTGATAGCTGAACAAAGCTTTATGGAAAGACCAAGATCCAACAGCTTTGGAAACAGTTGTTCCTTTAAGTCATAGTATATGTCAGCCGGTATATAGGCCAATATTTTGGGCGACAACAGAAACAAACCAGTTAACACTAGATTGGTTCTACGGCAGACAGGATCGTAGCGGCGATGAATCTCTTTAAGTAAGCGCTCTCCTCTGACCTGAATAGTCTCACCAAGACCTAATTGCCGTGATTGAGGGTTTGTAGCAGCATTTCCAGCCCAATTATCCTCATTAATAATTTCTTCATTCAAGAAGTGAACAAGCGATTTTGGCTCGATATAAGTGGAACCGTATACCAACAAAAAAATTGATTCGCCAATCCAATCAGAAATTTCTCGTAACGAGCCCGCTGACCCGACAGGTACATTTTGGGATTTAAAGTAAACCCCCTTAAACTCTTGACCAAATAATTCAAAATACCCACTAGGACAAATAACACAAATATTCTCTATCCCAGCCCGCCGCAAAGCATCAACTTGATGCTCTAAAAAATGTCGGTTGAGAAGCCTAATATGCTTACTTTGCTCAACACTGCCATTGCTAAACCATGGCATAGAATCTCGAACTAAAATTACGGCTTTTAAAGTTGGCATAAACTCGACAATGTTATAGTCCCAGCAAAGTCTGGGCATCTTTAGGAAAATGAATCAAACTCCCTTAAGAATGTATCCTAAATACCAAATCAAAGTTTTGCAACAAAGATTAAAACTGGCGAAAAATGCGCGATTACCAGCCAGCCTTGTCCAAGGTACAACAGATCGTTTCGCGAGTTGAACTTTGTGATTAATGCCTTCGAGAATCCCATTGGTGAGTCGAGACTCAACGAAGTGGACAATGCCGTTCCAATGCTAGACGACGGTTATGGCAAAGGCTTGGAATGATGAAATGGATTGGTGCCTCTACAAATATTGCCACCTTGTTGAAATTGTGTTTAAACGGCTCAAGCATTTCAGGGATGTTGCCGCAGGATATGACAAAGTAAATATCCCCCGGCAAAGTCGGGGGCTTTATAGAGTGAACCGCTCAAAGCGGTAAATGGGGACGCTAAATCGGCCCCATATCAATAGCCAATAGGCGGCGACTCATTGCCAAAGATTCATTTGCTCTATTCGCTGGTCTTCCTGTTCTTGATGCCGGATATAGTCCCGGATCATCGTTTCGTCCCTGCCTACCGTCGAAACAAAATACCCTCGTGCCCAGAAATGCTGACCCACAAAGTTGCGTTTCTTCTCGCCATAGTTCCTCGCCAAATGAATCGCGCTTTTACCTTTGATGTAGCCTATCACTTGCGACACCGCGTATTTCGGCGGTATCGAGATCAGTATATGCACATGATCCGGCATCAAATGACCTTCCAATATTCGACTTTCTCTCTGGCTGGCTAAGCGCCGAAACACTTCGCCTAAATGCTTTCGCAACGCCTTGTACAAGGTGCGACGGCGGAATTTCGGTATAAACACCACATGATATTTGCACTCCCATTTCGAGTGAATTAAGCTCTCATTCTCGTCCATCAGGTTCTCCTCTTACGTTTGCTTGGCGGCTCACGCATCGGAGTGTCCTGGTGGACTCCTCTAAATGTCAAACTTTGGCATTGTAACGAAATAACTCTGTCAATTTATGCGATCCATGACTGATATTCAGTACGCTACACAATCGGTGTTGACAGGTTAATTTTGTAGCGCTGCCTTAGACTGTCTCCCCGGCAGAGTCGGGGGATTTCTCATTATTGGTTAATTCTACTTTGTCACATTAGTCTTGCTATTCAAAGCGACCGGCTTGCCGTATAATAAGTCATTGTTTTATATATATTACTACGATTATGTCGTAAAAATTCCTAGAACCTCGCTCATTCGTGCCCTTCAAGGTCTCCCAGAGGCGCTGGGTGCGCATTTGGCGACTTTTTCATCGTTTTTTGTGTCTTCTACCCGCGACTCCACAGTGACATTTGAAGGCTATATGCGGGATTGTTTCAATCGGAACGAGCCAACATGTTGCGCATGAGCGAGGTGAATGACGTGGATCACCAATCCATGCAGCACATGTTGACCGAAGGCAGTGTGGATTGGGATGGCTTGGGTCGACAGATCGCCCTGGAAGCCAATGAGCTGTTGGACAGCAGCGATGCCGTCTTGATTTTCGATGAAAGCGGTTTTGCCAAGAAAGGCGCGGCGTCCGCCGGTGTTGCCCGGCAGTGGAACGGGCGCTTGGGTAAAGTTGATAATTGTCAGGTGGGCGTATTCGCCACCCTGTGTCGGGGCGACATGGCCACCTTGATCGACACGCGCCTATATTTGCCCGAAGACTGGTGTCATGACGAGGCTCGTTGCAAGAAAGCGGCGATTCCGAAGGCGGCTCGCCAGTTTTTCAGCAAGTCGCAACTAGCGCTGGCGATGCTGGAAATCGCCCGGCAGCGCGGCATTCAATTCGGCTACGTCAGCATTGATGGCGGTTATGGCAAAGAACCGGCTTTTCTGCGTGCGGTGGATGCGCAGGGTTGCCGCTTCGTGGCCGACGTGCATTGCGATCAAATGATTTATCGGCAAAACCCCGAGCCACAAGTGCCCGGAGGCTCCGGGCGCGGCAGAAAGCCAATCTATCGTCAGCCACAATGCGCGTCACAACGCGTGGATCAATGGGCGGCGGCGCAGCCGCCTGAGGCATGGCAACGCCTCAGTCTGCGGGAAGGCGAGAAAGGTTTATTGGTCGCCGATTATTTGCATACCCTGGTTTGGGCGTGGGATGGACAAGAAGAAAAAGCGCGTTGCTAGCATTTGTTGGTGCGTCGCGAAGTCGGCGCGGATACGATCTCGCACTATTGCCTATCCAACGCGCCGCTGGGTACACCCTGGCAGGCACTGGCTCGGGTGTAGGCACAGCGCTTCTTCATTGAACACAGCTTTCGAGAGGCCAAAAGCGAATGCGGCATGGCTGACTACCAAGTGCGCCGCTGGGATGCCTGGCACCATCACATGGCGTTGGTGATGCTCGGAACCTTGTTTCTGGTCAAGCAGAAAAAGGCGGGACGCCAACAGTGGCCCATGTTGTCATTCAATGATTTAGTGACTGCTCTGGCGCACCTATTGCTACGTCGCCAACTCACGGCTGAAGAGTTGGCGGACGTTATCAATAAGCGACATTATCTGCGACAAAAAGCCAAGGAATCCCATGACAGACGTTCTCAAGTGGCGCTGGAATGAAATGTGACAAAGTAGAATTAAAACGCAATTTTGAAATCGTCATCGTTTTGGTTTGTGCTTTCTTATGGTTACCTATGTAAAACGGCAACAACCCCTAATCTATGCCGATTTTATATTTCAGTATTCGTCCAAAAAACTTTTTCAGTAAAAGTAGTAACCCGTCTCTGGACAAAGAATTTGACATCCCAATCCTTTTCACTAAAATCAAAAGTCGCTCATTTGCGGCCCAATAACGCTTTAACGGCCCTTTATATTATCCTTCATCGACCTTAGAAGCGTAGACATACACTTAGGAACCATCATGAAAATCATCATAGATGCTATCAACGACAACGAACAAATCCGTGGACCCGATCGTTACTTAATAAGTTTGCTGCGGGGACTAGCTAGAATTGATATTGACAATCAATTTGTTGTTTTTTACGCACATTGGCAGACTTTTTTTGACGAGCTGGATTTACCTAGTAACTTCCGTTTCATACGCGTTACTCCACCACGACATCGCATTCCCAGAGTCATCTGGCACGCAATTTGGTTCTATCGGCTAACCCTAGCCCAACAACCCGATATCATTCATTTACCAAACATTATTTACGTTCGCGGATTAAACAAACCGACGCTAATGACAGTCCATGATGTAGCACATTTTACTCATCCAGAAAAATTCGGTCTTTTTCGTGGCTATTTACAACGTTGGCTGATTCATGGGGCAGTTCATCAGGTGGATCACTTATTGGCAGTATCTGATCACACTAAAGATCAAATACAGCATTATTTAAGTGTAGTTAGCGAACGAATTACGGTTGTTGAAGAAGGCGGCCCGGAACCGTTAGATATTGTCCACACAGAGCCAACAAAATATTTTTTGTATGTCGGACAAATCGAACACTCGAAAAACATTGAGTCCGCCATTTTAGCTTTTGCGCAAAGCAAGCAACTGCATGACCAGGAAGTAGAGTTTTGGCTTGCCGGACGCCCTGGCAATGCTGCCCCCCAAGTTACCAAACTTATAAACTCGCTAAAAAATCCACACATTCGTTTGCTAGGCTATGTAGATGAGAGCAAATTACCCAGCTTATATGCTAACGCATTAGGCTTTGTATTTCCTTCGCTAGTCGAAGGATTCGGGCTCGTTTTACTTGAGGCGATGGCATACGGTACCCCAATTATCGCTTCATCCGCCAGTGTGATTCCTCAAGTGGTTGGGGATGCGGGCATTATTGTAGATGCAACCAATTTAGACGCCTTACAACAAGCATTGGAATCTGTTGAGTCTGATACTGCTCTAAGAGCTAGCCTCATTAAATCAGGCCGCGAACGTTTGAAAAATTTCTCCTGGGAACAGGCGGCGCACTTGACGAATAATCTTTACCACAAGCTTGCTGATGAATAATCAAAGGGCATCCGTCATCATTCCACTATACAACGACGCAACCTCAATTTCGGCATGTATTGAGGCTTTGTTAGTCCAAAATGCAAACCAACAATTTGAAATTATTGTCGTCGATGACGGTTCAACCGATAACAGTGCTGAACTCGTTGCTAATTACCCAGTACGCCTTTTTAAACAACAAAATGCCGGGCCGGCAGCAGCAAGGAATGTCGGCGGTTATAACGCCAAAACTGATATTCTCATTTTCCTGGACGCTGATTGTATTGCCGCCCCCAATTGGCTTGACTCAATTTTGAAGGCCTTTGAAAATCTAAACACAGATGTAGTCACCGGAGCTATTGTGCCTGCTACTCAACATATGATGGCGCGACTGATCCAGCTGGAAATTGAAGAACGTTACTGCAAACTTGCCAACAGCAGCCGTGTAGATTTTTTTGCCTCGGTGGCTTTCGCTATAAGACGTGAACGGTTCATTGCTGTCGGTGGCTTCAGAGAAGATTTTCGATATAACGAAGATGTAGAACTCGCATACCGATTGAACGCCAGTGGTACTCAAATGGTGTTTTTAGACACCCCTCGGGTAGCGCATTTTCATCCAGAAGGCTGGAAAAACTATTTCATGATGAAATTTTGGCGTGGCGTCTGGCGCATGCGACTTTATAGACTGTTTCCCCAAAAAGCGGTATCCGATAGCTGGACACCACAAACGCTGAAACTGCAAACAGTATCTGGGCTCGGTGTAGTGATGACAACGATCGCCACCCCCTTTTATCCTCCAGCAGGCTGGTTAGTACTGATATTACTGGCAATAATTTCGGTTTCAGGCGCAGGATTTATACTAACTGCTTGGAAAAAAGACGGCGCATTAACTACTTTTCACAGCATCCCTTTTCTTGTTGTACGCGCCATTTCGCTAGGATTCGCTGTCGCTTGGCATTTCGCAACATTCCGTTACAACCATTAGAGGCTGTATATGAAAACTTTTCTGTATCTTTGGCTTACTATCATGTTACTTAACATTAGTTTCCCAACAGATTCCATTGCTAAACCGTCCAGGCCTATGGTCACCGTTAATGTGAAATCGGCTATAGCAGTCTCTGAAGCCAACTCAGACATGTGGAAATATGGCGGCGGAGTTTGGCAAACCCCAACGGCCCTAGATTGGGAGGAAAAGCAAATTAACTCACTCTCTAAGCAGGGCATTTTCCGTGCTTCTATTGCTTGGGAGGTATTAGCAGCATCAAAAAACCTAGATGAGCTTAAAGTAAAGCTTAATAGCTATGCGTTAAATGGATTTTTGAAGCGGATACATGCCAAGGGTGCAAAAATCATCATTTGTATTGACGCAATGCCGCGCTGGTTAGCTAGGGATAATTCCGATCGCATGCTCGCTGATGGGCCCGCTTGGGCCAAATCTCCACCTAACAGCTACGAAGATTGGGCTCGGGTAATTGAAACGGTTGTTCGACACTTTAACAACAATTTAAAACTCGATGCTTATTACGAGATATGGAATGAGCCAGATTGGGCTTGGCTTGGGACTACCGAGGAGTATCTTTCACTTTATAAAGCCAGTGCCGAAGGCGCGTTACAGGCGGATACAGCGGTTCTGTTGGGCGGTCCTGCCTTGTCGGATTGGATGGCTTTTACCAATATTCAGGATGAATATTTTATAAAACGCTTTTTTAACTTCATTTCAACAACCCCCTTGCCACAATTCAATCGTAACCGTTTGCCCCTGGCATTTTTGAGTTGGCATAGTTTCTATCGTGACCCGGACAGTATTCCGCCCGCAGTTAAGCTAGTCAGAAATTGGTTGTTTGAAGCCGGTCTGGGTTCAGATGTAGCACTATTTATAGACGAATGGAATGTTGCTTCGGAACCGCCTTATCCCGAAGGCGATTTAAATGCAAACCATGTTGGTGCTGCATTTGTGGTCTCAACCCTGCTTAGCATGCAAACAGCCGGTTTGGACGGACAAGTCTTCCAAATGATTGCTGACCCAGGGGGCGATGGCTACACTGGCGGCACATTTGCACTTAGCGGATTGCCACGTAGCAATTGGTACAGTTATAAAATTCTGGACATGCTAATCGGCCAACAACGTCAAACCGACACTTCACATAAATGGGTGAAAGCACGTGGCTTTGAAACCAAGGATGCTTATTTTGTATTGATAAGCAGTTTTATGCCGACTAATCGCATGGCAATAGCAGCCCTTTTTGAAGACCTGATCGTAAATAGACCGGAAATGCTATTTCCTTTACGTAAAATGGACAAAGAAGTTCTAGTCAAATACGTTAAAAGCGGTGGTAATTTGCCTGACGGCTTAAGTCCTGAATTAGGTCTACAACTAACTGAGCAGAGGCAAAGGTGGGCGCAATATCAAAGCGAGGAAAAGCTTTGGCAACAAGGTATAGACATTCAGTTAATTATTTCGGATCTCAAATCAGCAAAATCTGCCATTCTTTACACAATAGACGCTGAGCAGAATATTAATCCAACTTCTTTGAAGAAAGCCGAACAAGCAATGAAGCTAGAGCTTGATACTTCGCTAAAGACTGTGGCCGAGCAGTTTAAGCGTCTGGGGACTTCTGAAAAATTACAACAACTATTTGGAGAGGAACTTCGGCAAGGGATGAATCTGAAACAAGAAACACTTAAGTATGCCGCTAATGAATCAATCAGTCTGCTTGACGCTTTAAGTAAAATACGTTCGGGTTATGATACAGCATTCAAACGCCAGTCACTCAAAATTCCAAGTGAACCGTCTGGAAAAACTTTCGCTCTACCCAAAAATTTGCAAACCATCAAACTACAACTAAAAACACCCTCAGTGCAATTGCTGGTCATTAAAAAAAATTCCAAATAAAGGATAAATCTCAAAAAAGTGCAGTTTTTTGGCATAAATTTTCTTTAGCAGAGCGATGCCTTACCAGGTTCAGAGAGCCGCACTGGCAAGATCATAGCAACAGTTGAGCCATTTCATTGTAGTTCAAGATCGAAGGCCCGAAAAAAACATGCGACTGTTTGTAATTTGGAACCACTATTTGCTGGTCGCCAAAGCTGGTAACCAACTCTGCGAAATGACGCTACTCATCGTATATTGAGTAAATGCATAGCGAATTGGTGGAAAAACGATGAGCGTGCCGTGTGCCGGAACAGATGCTGGTAGTGGCTTCTAAGTTAACTTTGAAAGCTATGCCTTGATTTGAATAAAGCTATGTCCTAGCGGTTATGACCCATAGCAATCGCACTTAAATTTTAGTCATTTAAAATCAATGTAAAACAAATTGTTTTTTAGTGACTTTTTACTTTAAGGCCGGAAATTTGAAAGAGTGCTTTTTCTAATTGCTTGATTAGCTGATAATTATAAAAGTCAAGCTACTTTAAGCGTGATTGCCCAGGGTTATGCCCGCCTAAACTTGACAAATTGGTATACGAAGGGGTGATAGAAATAATTCGCTATCGAGCGATAATTTTGTAAGAGGTTAAAATGATTAGGGAATTTTTCACGACACGCTCTAGCATTCAGCAACTGTTAGTTGTGATGTTACTTTCATTGCCATGCGCATTTTTTGTAACCTTTGATGCAGAGATCAGTAGAATATTACCTGAAAAAATTTGGAAAACCTTATACATCGAACAGTCGCCGTTAAAAGTCAGCCTATTAATGCCCATATTGTCTGTGGTGGTGATTTTTGTAGTAAAACAGATTAATTATAGTTCTGCTCAGTATATTGGACTAACACTAATCTTTATTGCTGCTCAAACCGGCGGTTTAAAGCTTGGTCGCATAAATGGACTGGATATCGTAACGTTTGGAATTTTCGTGCGAGGCTTAGTCTTGCATATGAAAAACCCGGATACTCAGCTAAAACTATCAAGTCTTTTTTTTTTCGCACTGGCTTTGCAAGGGCTCAATCTTCTCACCTTAATGCACCAACCACCTGTTCAGCACGTTATTGGTGCAATAGGGTTATTCAAGATGTTTATTCTTGCGATGATATTGACCCAGTTAATTAATTCTACTGAATCAATATTATTTGCAACCCAAGCGATTATTGTAATTGCATTGCTTTCAAGTTTAATTGCGATTTCTCAAGCTGTCCTTTATTATATCTTTAGCATAGATATTACCTTTATCGATCAATTTGGGGGGGCAGCCGATACACATTTCAAACCTACACCATTTGGTATGCTTCCACGCGCATCGGCGCTTAATACGACAGCGCAGCATTTATCCAGTTTTTTACTTATTGCACTACCTTTTACATTGTTTGAAAATAATGAGGCTCAACTTACTAATGAAAAGATTTTTAAAGTCCTATTATTGCTGTTAGGTGTTGTTTCAACTTGGAATTTCGGCGGAATATTTGTAGCAATTTTCTTAATGGGTATTTACCCATATGTTCGGTGGCCAAATTACAGTATTCATATAATATGTGGCATGTTGATAATTTCGGTTTTAGCGTATTTTTCAGGGGTTCTAGAATGGATTTATTTGCATTCCTTTGGAGATTCCGGTGTATCCAAGGGGGTAGATCAGAGACATACTTTGCTCAATATTGGTTTAGAGACCTTATTTCGTTTGCCGCTAGTTGGGGAGGGACTACGTGGGTTTGCAGATAACTCTTCGGGCAATTATTGGCATCGGCCAGTCCATAACTCTTATGTGCAAGCCGCAACCGAAATCGGCTTTGTTGGTGCTTTAGTATTTTTAGGGTTGATGCTGACAAAGCTCACACAGCTTGTAATCCTTATGAGCCATAGCGAGCAAAATATTCAGCTAATAAAAGCAGCATTTTCAGCATTGCTTGGGCTAAGCTTACTTATGTTTAGCGAGCCTATGCTGGATCATTCAAACACTTGGATTTTACTGGGGGTTATAGAAGCATTAATAATATCAAGTACCCATTTAAAAATTGCTAACAATAGTAATGTAAACATCGAATAATGTTGTTAACAAATACTGAGAAATCCCCCGGTTCTGCTAAAGAGATAGCAGAAGTTTGACATAAAACATAAATAAAGAGGAGTGCATTCAGAAAACTTAATAGGGGTGACCCGCCAAGCACACGACATGCTAGAACCTGATGGATCAGAGCGAGGAGTTTAAGTAACTCGAAATGGGAATGCAAATGTCAATGGTGTTTTTATTCCGAAATGCTGCCGACAAACCTTATACAAGGCGTTGCGAATGCATTTATTTGAAGTGTATCAGCGATTAGCCAGTCAGAGAGAATGCCGAATATTGGAAGGCCATGTGTTGTCGGGGCGTGTCCATATGTTGATATCGATACCGCCGAAATATGTAGTGTTCCAAATGATAGGCTAAAATCAAGCATAAAAGTGCAATTCATTTGGTGAGTGTGTATTGTGAGAAGAAGTGTAATTTTGTGGGTCAGAATTTATGGGCGCAGGGATATTTTGTCTCGACAGTTGGTAGGGATGAAGTGGTTATACGTGAGTATATCCGGCATCAAAAGCAGGGAAATTAGCGAATTTAGCAAATGAACCTTTGGCAAAGAGCCGCCGCTTATTGGTAACCAATGATAATGGGTTGTGTTAGCATCCCTATTTACCAGTTGAGCGGTTCAGTTTATATAGCCCCCCCAGGGGTTGCCTGGAGATATTTACTAGTTACGGATATATGCATTCTCAGGATGGCAGGGTGATATCCAATTTCCTTTCAGTTATTAAACATCGAGCCGATTACATATATGGTATTAATTGTTTTGAAAGCTTCTTTGCGAATGAATTTTGTATGGATAGTCAAGTGTTTCTTAATAAAATAAATATTTCTCTATTTATTGTAATAAGCTTGCTTATAGGATGTACCATTATTCCGGGTCAACATATGAGTCCGCTTACATATAAATCAAGTGAAGAAATGGCGGTCAATGAAAATAATGAAGTTATTTTAAAAAAACTGAATATTGTTCCTATTACAGCTCAGTTAATAATAGATTTAGAAAAAGATATCAACACTCGTAGCTTAGGTGTTGATAATGTCGCCAATCATTATTTCGATTATCGGATAGGTTCTAATACAGTTAAACAAACGCCTGAAACAGAATCCTACACCCAATATCGGATTGGCCCCAGAGATATACTTAGTATAACAGTTTGGGAGCATCCCGAGCTTACGATACCAGCAGGTGAATTTCGCTCGGCGGAAATGGCCGGTAACGTGGTGGGGGAAGATGGCACTATTTTTTACCCCTATGCCGGCGTAGTTAAGGTTGCTGGGTTGACAGTTGAGGCGGCACGGGATGAACTAACTCAACGACTATCAAAATATTTGAAAAATTTACAACTAGACGTACGCGTAGCAAGCTATAGAAGCCAAAGGGTATATGTAGTGGGAGAAGTGGCTACGCCAGGTATTCAAGCGGTTAAAGACATTCCTTTAAGCGTAGTGGAAGCCATCAATAATTCTGGCGGTGCAAAGCCAGATGCAGATCTACGCAATATTACTTTAACCCGCGAAGGCAAAACCTACAGCATCAACTTATTGAGTCTGTATGAAGGCGGTAACGTTAGTCAGAATGTATTACTTAAAGGTGGTGATATATTGAATATCCCGGATAGCCAATTCAATAAAATCTTTGTTCTGGGTGAAACCTTAACCGGAACTTATACTGGCCGATCTCGTAGCGTCATCATGAATAAAGGCCGTATGACCTTGACTGAAGCGCTGAGCGAAGGCGGTGGTGTAAACCAAGATACATCCGACCCATCCCGGATTTTTGTTTTCAGGGGTGGGCTCGGTAAACCGCAAATATACATTCTGGATGCAAAATCACCCGATATGCTGTTACTTGCGGATCGTTTTCCCTTAGAGCCGCGAGATGTTATCTACGTCGACCGTGCTGAAGGCATACGTTGGAATCAAATAATTGCCCAAATTCAGCCAACTGTTAGTTTGTTAAACTCACTTGATAGCTCAATGAAAATACAACCTTTCATCGGCAAATAGCTGGTTTTATCTAAGCATCAACAATGGGTTACACTCACTATAAAATCAGTTCAACGATGGCCTGCATAATGCGTGCATTTTGCTCAGGTAATCCGATAGGCCACAAAAAATATTGATTAAAATAATTGACCGGCGGTACTAATACACCATTTTCCCTTAGTTTGGCGTAAAACTGATCTGCAATCGGCGTTGGATATTGTGCTAGCATCATGTTGGATTGGGTCGGGATAAAATCCAGATTATGCGCCATCAAAAAGTCTTCGATTATCTGTTTTTGCTGTTTATGGTTACTGTACACGGCATCTACATGCTGAGTGTCCTCAAGTGCAAGGTAGGCGGCATGTGCCGAGAATGAGGAAATATTGAATGCTAATTCCAGCTTGTCCAACAGTCTTATCATTTCTGCTGAGGCAAAGGCAAAGCCTACACGCATCCCGGCTAGACCGTATATTTTTGAAAATGTACGCAAGCCTATGATGGGATGCTCTGATTTCTTGATGAATGCTAATGTGTTTAGTATCTCTTGATCATCTCTATCCGAATATTGAATATAAGCTTCATCCACAATCACCGGTAAGTGTTTAGGCAATTTCTGTAGAAAACTATTAAACGCCTCACGTAAAATCGGCACGCCAACGGGATTACTGGGATGTATCAAGTAAATGAGACGGGTACGTTCGGTGACGGCAGCTAAAATGCCGTCCAAGTTGTGATGGTATTTTCGGGTCTGATGTGCTGCAAATGCAACTTTACGATTATCCAAAGAATAGATGGTACATAATCGGTCAAAAATAAACCAACTGGGGTCATTTGACACAATCTCGTCACCAGGCTGGGTAAAAATTCGCAGCAGGCGTTCTATCAATTCACTGGAACCATTCCCAAAAGCCAACGCGTCTTCGGGCAAATCCAATTGTTTGGCAAGTGCGCCGCGTAATTCGCTGTAAAAAAGATCCGGATAAAGGTTTGAATCAAATTGATAAGCTTCCGAGCTAAGCCATTGGCGAACTGTTGGTGGCATACCCAACTGATTTTCTCCAAGCTCGAGAAATGCAATGTCTTCTACTTTTAATCCATCAGGCACTTGTCTCGGTTTGATTTCCAATTTGCCGCCATAAACTATATTTGAACATAACCAAGCTTCTTCCCTACCTTTATCTTGATAACGCCACGAAGCTAAAACTCGCCCATGCAAAGCTCCTGATGAAGCTGTCGCGGCATAAATAAACACAGGGATATGAATTTCCGCTGGGGGTAATTGCAAATAACTGTCCAAGGGAAAATAATTTTTAGTCATACTGGATTGCGTAGAGCCCAACTCAATTGCCACCATGCTTACCCCGGTGCCTTTAAGATCTACCGCAAAATTGCGAGTCAAGGTTTCCAATGCAGATTTTGAAGTTGCGTAAGCTAAAAGTTTGGCAACTGGCATTGAGGCTGCTCCGGAGGATACATTAATGACCCGACCAGTAACTTGGTTTTCAATCATCCAGCTAATAAAAGTCTTACTGGCATAAAACGCGCCATCCAGATTGACACCGATAGCTTGCTGCCACTCTTCATCTGTTACTTCCCACGCCGCTACCGAAGAGGTTGCGGCCACACCCGCATTATTGATTAAAATGTCTACACTTCCAAACGCCTTGAGCGTTTCGCTTAACAATAATCGGCAGCCTTCTGAGGTCGATACGTCGGCACAAACACCGACCACTTGCCCAGAATACGCTTGCGCAAGGCTAGTCCGCACCTGTTCCAGAGTTTTTGCGTTACGACCGTTCAGTATCACACGCGAACCTTGGCGCAAAAATGCTTGCGCCAAGACAAAACCGACGCCTTTGCTGGAGCCGGTGATGACGATAACTTTTCCGTTTAATTCAGGGTTATACAGTGAGCTTGCCTGGCGAAAGCTGGCTTCAACTTGAGAGTGATATCGCCAGAACCTTGCTAGATGCTTGGCTTTAGCAAGGGCTTTCGCTGTTAAAATAATTAGCGGTCGTTTGATTTTCATCAAGAATGTACCCTTAATCTGATTGAAGGTGTTGTTTGCGGTACTGAAGCAACGCCGCTACAGCAAGACAAGTGGGATGTTGATACGATGAAGTCCGAAACGGCGGACATTCCCAATACCAACCGCCATCGCGACGTTGTCCTTTAGCAATGCGCATGATCCAAGCAGGCCTAATCAAATGATGTAACCCTAACCACTGTAATATCGCTACCCGTTCCGAATAAATATCGCTAACCCGACTACTAGTTTGGGCATTAACGATGGCAGGAATAGTTGAATCAATGATCTCGTTAAGGCGCTGCGGAGCCATTCGGCTGAATCTTTTTAGGAATACACAGCCGAGCAAAATATGGGTTGTTCCATAGCCGCCGCCATCTTCCATTGCCAGTAGTTTTGGCAAAAAACTCTCATCCAACCCCAATCTGTCTGCGTTAACGCAATCCATCATCAGCTGATGCATATCCCGAGGCGGCACATAAACATTGGGAGCCATCGGGTTACTAATTGTTACATCATAATCAAACCAGAAAAGTCGTAAAAACGGGTTACGCCAGTTTTGGCGATGCCGTTCCAACGCAGCATCTGTGATAGTAAGTCGGGCATCAAAATGAATATCGACAAAATTGCGCAACACAAATAGTGAATCAATTTCCCAGTCATCAATATCGTTAAAATATCCAATGCCACCATCAATAGCTGTGTTGATTCTGCGTAGAAAAGCCTCCGGCCAAGTCTTGGCGGAAAAATCCCATAGCCTATTTTGTAGTGGGATCCACCAGCGATCCAGCCAAGGCATAATCCGTAAATATATGTATTTAAATAAAATTTTTAATTCTGTCCGCATCATGAATTTATCAGTCGGTCATAAATCTTTACCAGTTTTTGGATTGCCAACGTAGTTGAAAAGTCGCGTCGTACTAACTCCAATCCATTTTTGCCCAACTGGGCAGCTAACGCAGGATCATCCAATAAACGCCGTATTGGCTTGACCAATTCTTCACTAGAAGTTAATTGTGCAACCAGCCCGGTTTGCTGGTCGTGCAACCATTCAGTAATACCGCCAAGAGCGAATGATACTACTGGCACACCGTGAGCCAGAGCCTCAAGGCCACTTAGACCAAAACTTTCCGGCAACAATGAAGGCATAACCAGCATTAAAGCGCGAGATAATATCAAGCTGCGTTCCATGCTATCAGTCTGCGTTAAGATAACAACTCTATCCTGCAAACCGTATTCGGTGATTTTGGTTGTCAGAGCTTCCCGCAACAAACCGTCCCCGATAAATATTGCCTGCCAGGATTGATTCCGTAACTGATGCAGGGCATCAAGCAAAGTCAGGACGCCTTTCTCAGGCGTCAGGCGTCCCATATAGACAATCACAGGCTTCGCAGTTTTGGCAGATATTGAAGCTTGTATCGATGCTGTCTCGGTCCAATTGGGTATCAGCGATAAGGTTTCGGGCGGAAAACCATGCTGCAAGGCTAATTCCTGCATATACTTACTTGGCACTAAGATTTGTGCCAATGCCTGCCAAGCGAGCAAAGCCGACGCTCCGGTAGCGATAATACGCAATTTCTTTGCCGCATCTAAAAGTGAAATTGGCGTATAGCAACCGGCACGAAAACAACCCCAGCCACACAGCCTGATACAAGAACGAGCCCAGGGACGTTGCCAACGGTCGGCATGAAAACAAAAGGGTCTGACATCGTGCAGTGTACCTACCGTCGGTGCAAATGCAGTAAAAGTCCGAACCAATATCGGACTAATCGTGGTAAACCCGGCATGAAGATGAATCAAGTCCGGATTCAAATGTTGCAATTTTTCAAGCAGGTTTTGCCGCATACGCCAACCCTGCAATAGATCAAAAGTTTTAGGAAAGCCGGCTATAGCAAATTCAGAGGGCGCCACATCATGGGAATCCACTAATACCATGGCTTGGGCGTCATACCCCTGCTCCCTTTGAAGTTTAATTAACCCAAGCACATGGGTTGCAACTCCGCTGGCCTGTAATGGCATATCTAGTACGTGCAGTATGCGAGCCTTAAACATTGAGGTATTGGCGATAAAGTTCAAGATACTCGGTAATAGGCGAAATAAAAAAAGCCTCGGCATAAGCACCGTCCGGTAAAAAACCAGTCACAGCACGATAGCGGTTTAGCCCTTGAATGCCCTTTAAATAGTCGACATCCTTCAATTGCGAATTGTATTGCCCAATAGCTTGCCATTTTGCGGAAGCTTGAGAACTGATATTGACCAAAGTATTCGCGGCAAGCGGAGACCAAATTTCATACGCTGCACACAGCACATGTTGGCTAGATGGACGTTGCCTATATAAGGCATCTAAACATGAATTGGCCGCCCTATGGTCAGGATGAGCGTCAAGAAAAAACGGCACAAATACGATGTCGGGATTTGTAGCATCGTAGCGAGTCAGCAATGCGTCCAAAAAATCGGCTTCGAAATACTCTAGGCGGCTATCGTAAGCGTCCAAAAAAGTCAGTTTCGACACCCCTAGAATATCGGCGGCCCGCTGCGCTTCCTGCCTACGCAGCTCAATTAACTTGGCTTCGCATTCAAGGCGATGACGCGAATCGGGCATGGCACGAATATCAGGATCACCCAGTCGGCCATCGGTCAAAATAACAACTTCAACAAATTTACCAGCCTGATTGTACTGTTTGATGATGCCGCCACATCCGATAGTCTCGTCATCGGCATGAGGGGCTAGCACTAAGATCCGCTCAGCTGCTGGCGGTTTTACAACCTTGGGCGTTAAACCAGCCCTGGATATACCTGTCAAGGTACTAATGGCAGCTTGAGCAATCGCAACAATGCGCCGTAATTTCATGAACTTGCAACCCGCCGCCAAGCCTCAATACCTTGTTTTGCTGCTCGCGAGATGCGTCCCCGCCAACTCGGACTAAAGGCAATAATGTCGCAAAAGGGGTATCTAGTGTTTGCCCAACGCTTGGAAAAGTCCAAATCGGCGTAAAAATCCACTTGCCGGATCGCTCGATTATGTGCGTCTTCTAATAGATAGCGAAACAATTGCCAACCTGGTGAATATTTAGCATACGTCACATCAAAACTGGTCTTAATGGTTGTTAATCGTTGTCTATTTAACAGTGAAATCACCGCACAAATACAGGTCTGATCCAAATAAAGCAGATCAATCTGACAACGACGTTTGTGACCAAACACTTCGACGACATCTGCATAAAACCCGCGAATACTGGGATGATCGTTAATGATTTCACCTGCTACGGCTTTCCAACTGCGCCGTTCCAGCGCCAGAAACTCAGCAAAACCAAGAGCGAGTTGCTCGGAATCGGCGCATTGTTTCCAGGTAACCGTACCCAACTCCCGAAGCCTGCGCCCCATCCGCTCTTGAACACGCCTGGTTTCCTTAGACAAGCTTTGGTAATAAGCAGACCACTCAGTAGGAAAATCCAGCGCATCGTGCGCCCAAGTACGTTCAATATGTGCCGGACAACCAAGTTTAGTCAGCTGCTGGCAGAATGTCTGCGCGAAATCATTTGGCTGATAAGGGATACCCTGCAAGCGCATGACATCCCATTCGGTATTGCTCGCAATGTTGATCGCCAAAGCACACGCCTGCTCGGCAATATGATTATCGGAAAACGCTAATGCTGCCCGCGCGCTATGACTATTGACGATACTACGTAGCACCCGTAATGGTAGCCCTTTGTAGCTTTCCTGGTGTATTTCAGTCAATAGCAGAGTGGAAGTCACCCGATCCTCAATTATTACGGTAACCCGTGAGTCTGATCCAAAGTGGCGATGCCAACATTGCCACCATTCTATGCTTAAAAACGGTGAACAGTAAGCTTCCAATAATTCAGCTGCGCCGCTGCCACGTAACTGATCGAAATTGGAGGTTAAGTTTTCTGTTTCAACCTTTTGCATCTGTTTTTTTTGCAAGGTCTAAAACCCAAGAGCGTATTTGCCTTACCAATAAAGCAAGCGACGATAAATAAAATAATGCAACGGGGTATAGTGCGGGACGAAACAGCACGATCCGTTGGTATTTTTGTTCGTGATCGGAAAATGTAGTCACCATAGAGGAATTGCCATTCATATCAACCCAATTGATATTATTGAGAAAACACCACTCAATCAACTCGCGCATTAAAAAACGTCCAGGGGAAACATGGGCAATAACAGGATCATAATAAGTCTGCATCGCATAAATACAGTCATTTGTGGTGTAGGCTAATAAAGCACCAGAGAGTCTTCCGTTGATAGTCAATGAAAACATCTGTGCATTTCCTCTCTGAGCCAATGTAAGATAAAACTGCTCCATAGCATCGGTCATAGGCAAGTGTATCGCTTGATGAGATCGCCCTTGCTCTTTCCAGCTGGATTTAGCTAATTCGAACATCTGAGCCAGTTCCTTGCTTATCAATCCAGTATCTGTGGTTGTTTTTATGTGAATGTCGCCACAAGCATTGAGCCGGTTTAGCATATTGCAGAAAGTTCTCCGGAAACGATAGCTTTGTTCAGCATAATATTGTTCCCAGCCTCTAACCTTAAAACCCAACAAACTATCTTGGTGAGATAGTCGATAATGAAAACCAAAAGCCTGTGCGGATTCCAATACATCACCGCTATCCTCGCTTTTTAATGCGGGCAATAATAGGATATCCCAAGCGTTATCTAAAGCTAAATAGGAAAAGCCAGCGTTTAATACGATTTTGAGATGCTCCCTCTTACATAACCAGACTCCTCGAATATTTGCACTTTCCAGATTTGCCAACGGGCTAAGTTGCCGAATAGAAAGCCATTTTTTATTACTCTGATAAGCAATGTATTGGCGATCCTCAGGCTGTAAATCGTGATAAACAGCTAAATTTGGAGATCGATTCAACGCTACTCCTATAAGCGGCATAATCCCAAGCAGATCATGTCCATCGCGAATTTCCAACAGGCAGCAACGTTTGCCCTTACCAAATACTTCCAACCATGTCTGTACCCATTCTGGCGTTGTAAATAGTGTGGCATCGTTGGCCAAGCTTTGCAATTGGTGCCATTCGGCAATCAGGCGGGTATTTTGGGGAAACTCGGAATGTTCAATCACGTCAATAGCCATGGCTTGATCTCAATTATTAGACAAACTCGATACATTCTTCAATGAGATTATATCGTTAGAGAATTTGCGCGCCCAAAAATGCAGCATACGCGCATACCAGCCGGTATTGAACACCATGATTTGATAGTAATCGTCGGCAAAATCCGAGAAATATTGGACAAACGGGGAGCCGCCATTCAAATCAAAGATAGTTGCACCCTCAGCCTGCCCGTGCGTAATTAATTCCTTGAGTAACAAACGCCCAGGGGAAAACCTTTCATATTCTGGATCGAAATACATTTGACACCCCAATAACCTTTGCCCGTAGAAGTAAGATAACGTGCCCGCAAACGGATTATCACCATCAAACAACAATTGCACATAAGGCAGGATTTTAGAAGAAGGTGTCAAGCAGAGCCTTCGGTGGAACTCAAGTGCCCGATCCGTTAACGGTACAATAATGCTCTCGCCTTCCCGTCCAGAGCATTTCCAGCTTTTCTGCGCCAATCCAGCCAGCAGGTCAAGGGCAGGTTCTACATGGGTATTCCCCATATATGTGCGAGCCGTGAAATTTTTGTTCTCACTCAAAACCTGTTGGACAGCGTGGCGAAAATTTTTGCGAAAATTACGACTTCTACCAGACAAATACACTTCCCAAGGTTTTAAGTGCATCGCGTATAAAGGCATGCCATGCCGATTTGCATAGGCGGTGTAACCTGTTTTATCCAATGCATGCAGATAAGATTCTATTTCGCTACGTTTGCATACCAATCTGGCAACATCCCAGTGGGGTATTTTTCGTAGAGCTGCTGCATATAACTCCAAATCAGTAGTCGTTATTTCAGTATTAGCAAACAACGGCAGCGATCGAATATTTCCGGATTCTAAAGTGATCAGACCACTGAGTTGCCGAACGGGCAGAAAGCGAAATCGAGGTTGCTTGGCTAAAAATGCCGTATCTTCGCGAGTATAGTCATATACAGCTGACAATGCCGGCCCCCGCCACACGGGCTCGACCATCAAAGGCTGCAAAGCAATAAGCTTACCCGCATCAGCAACCCTTAAAATCCCTATTTTTTTATTGTTTCCAAATATATGCCGCCAAGCATCAAACCAATCAATAGAACTGACTAAATGGGGATTAGCGGGGTTCCCTTCAAGATTTTTCCACTCCTTACGGACGATCTCAAAATCGGACTCTTTAGTCAGAAAGATACTATCAGACCTCATCATCAATTACGGCATCAGGGGCTCGAAACCCGTTATTTCTTGCTAAGTACAAAACACGCCCAAACCAGTTGCGTGAATAAATTCTTAATCGGTAGTGTGGTGTACCTGCACTCGTCCAACGCTGAAATGTTGGGGAATCGCCATTGAAATCCACTATTTTTTCACCCCGAGCCCATGCACTCTTCAACATCTCAAAATACAATAATGTTCCAGGGGAAGCGGCCGCCAATGCTGGGTCATAATAAGTGGTGAATACATAAAGTGTACTTTGCATTCTCAGTAAAGTGATTGCTGCGACCAAACGCCCTTCAATTCTCATAATCCAGCACTCGCCGAGTTTATCGTCGGGCATATCGCTGAATAAGCGCTGGCAAAATTGCAAATCTGCACCGTCCATGGAAGAGTCATTATGCTGGCCTTGCCAGCTTATTTTCTCCAAAGCGAATAATTCAGGCAAAAAAGCTAGCAACGCGTCTCGCGTATGAATCCGTTCGACATAATGCGTACCCAATTCATCGAGTCGTTTGCGAAACTTTTTGATTTGCCAACGAAAATTACTGGATCGGTTGGCCAAATAGTTATCCCACGTCCCTTCTAATAGCAACAATCGATGTATACGTGCCTTGCGCCAGGGGTCAACTGGAAATTTCCGATTTTTAGCAGCCTCTGCTAAATAGGGGTATAAAGGGGATGAGGATGGGAGATTTTCCAGGTATAGTACATCCCACAACCACTTGTGCTGATCGAGATACTGCAAAAGCACAGACACACAAGCCTCTAGCTCATCTATCAATAGAGCATCAAAACGTAACACGTGGTGATTCTTAATCAAGCTAAGCTGACGGATGGGGATACCTTTAATACGCCAATGCGTTTTCATCATCGGAAAAATGGCTACGATCTTAGTGCCTCGACGTACCACTAACGTATATTGCTCGGCTCGATCTGCAAATGTTTTCCACCAAATACTGACATAATCATATTCCCAAAAAATCGCCGTTACGTTTTGTGCCTTAAATAATCGATCCCAGTCGGGTTTTAATTGCTCTAGTCCTGCAATGGTTGTGATAGCGGTTATTTGAAATTGATCCAAATTCGACATAGTCAGAGCGTTTTATTTTTGACTGGTTTAGTAGGCAAGAGTTAACACTAGTAACAATAAGAACAGAGAAATGCTGTAAATCAATGCAAATAACAATCCTAGCTCCAACAATATTTGCATGGATTTTTGTTTAGTAATAATAAATGTTTTCTGTAGTTGCTCACGGTTAAGCCATTTACCTTGGTATGGAAATAGGCCTTGATTTTGACGCGCTTCAAACGCTACTGCCAACTTGTTTAGTAAAGCATCCTCAGATAATCCAGTATCTTCAGGACTATTGTTGTTTGTCATAACTGCAGGTGAAAAATTAAGTTGATGACGATGAAGTTCAGAAATATCACCAAGCAGGCTATAAATAGGGATAAATTTAAAGCACCTAACAAAGCCAGTGCTCTTGTACTAAATGGGTGGGGTTTCGGGATGACTATTACACCACTTTCAGAAAGCTTAAGCTGGACAGAAATATAAAATTCTAAAAGTAGATCTTGTTGAGATTTCATTTCTTTATCTTATTCAAGAGGCGTTATATCCATATTCTTTTTAATATTATTTTTTTGGAGAACACTTAGATAGTCCAAAAATAAAACGTAATACACACCGACGACTAAACCGAATATCATTGATACCACAGTGTTTAGTAATGGCATGGGAAATGCCGGTCGCTCAGGTGGAGTTGCGTGTTCGAGAATAACAATGGTAGATTGTGGAAATCTGTTTTGCATCGTAACATTTTGTAAGCTTTTCTCAAGCTGGGACTGTAGATTTTCCAGTATGCGTTTCTCCGATTGCTGTGCTTCCAACTCCAGAAATTTCGGCACCATATCCTGCATTTGTCGTTTTATATCGCTAAGGGAAATGCTTAATCCTTCAATCTTGGCTTCTAAATATTTCAATTCACCTAATTTATCAATACGTTGTGCGCGAAGACTCTCAAACACCGAGCCATGCTGCTTAGAACCGCTATGCGCCAAATTAACGATTTCAGTTTTAAGAACTTTTTTAGCGGCATCAAGTTCAGTCATCATGGCCTGTAGTTTCCAGTGACTAGGTTCGAATTCAACTTTAGCTCTGGCAAAACTGATTTCCAGTTGCTGCACTTTTTGTTTTAGCGTGTCAATTTGAGGGTTGCTAGCGACTTCTTCATCCAGCTTATAGCCTTTCTTTTCTTCAAGCATTTGTTGTTCGATACTCAAAATATGTTCTTTTGTTGCTGACATATTGCTCTGTGTGAGCTTTAGTTCTTGTTCGATATTTTTGGCAATCTCAAGTTGTTTTTGTGCTTCTTCTGATGAAGCTATCAGGTTTTCTGCTTGATACGCTTCTATCGATTTAAGTTTTTCATCGAAATCTTGTTTGACTTGTTCAAGTTGAGCGCGTAGCGATCGGCCGACCTCTATTCCCCGCTGCGATAGTGCATTAGCCTGAAAATCGTCAAAAGCTTTTGGGTAAGCATTGGCAATTAAAGCAGCAATATTAGGGTCTCGATCGCGAACATATACCTCTATTGCAAATCCAGGGCTTACTTTAAAGTCAATTTTCTTGATAAAAAAATCCAGAGGTTTTTCGGGAAATTTACTCTGTACTGCGCGGGCTATATCCTTGCTGCGCAGAATGCCCAAATTTACGCCAGAAGACTTTTCTTCTGGAAACGGCAGCAATGCTGAAGGAGTAAGGGCATCAAGAGAGTCGCTGGCTCCACTGGTTTTTGTCGGATGGGGCAAGTAGAATACTGACCTGGCTTCATAAACCGGGGGCATTAACGTACTAATAGTATAAGCAAAAAAGCCCGCCATTAGAGCGCACAACAGGATCATCTTTTTGTTGCCGTAAACTATTAGCCAATACTCGAAAAGCGTCCGGTTTTCCATTTCAATAATAAACAATATTAGGTTGTTTTGTATGTTAAGTTCAGTAAGATTGAATACTTAAGCTTCCCAATTTTTGACAAGCCTGACTGCTACCAATACAGGCCTATGAATATAATGCAGGTGTTTGCAATGTGTATTGCAAACCTCACCTTAATTCATTTTCCTTTAATACATTGCCAGCAAAAAACTGGGAAACTTTGGTTCAGTAATATTGGTGGCTAAGCAAATTGTCGAAATAAGCAATAGTAAGTTTAAGTCCTTCATCAAGTTGCACATTAGGTTCCCAATCCAAAGCCGATTTGGCGAGACTGATGTCCGGTTTGCGCTGTAATGGATCGTCGCTGGGTAAGGGTGAATGGATAATGGTAGAACGAGAGCCGGTCAAATCAATCACTTTTTCCGCGAGCTCCCGGATTGTGAATTCACTGGGATTACCCAAATTCATAGGGCCTGTTAGCTCGTCTGGGGTATCCATAAATTTAACAATTCCGTCAATCAGATCGTCAACATAACAGAAAGAGCGAGTTTGTGTGCCGTCGCCGAATAAGGTTATGGCTTGACCATGCAGCGCCTGGACAATGAAGTTTGAGACCACGCGTCCGTCATTTGGATGCATTCTGGGGCCATAAGTATTAAAGATACGGGCAACTTTGATGCGCATTTGGTGTTGGCGAAAATAGTCGAAGAATAAAGTTTCCGCACAGCGCTTACCTTCATCATAACAGGATCGAAAGCCGATGGGATTGACTCGGCCCCAGTAACTCTCGACTTGCGGGTGGACTTCCGGATCACCGTAAACTTCGCTGGTAGAGGCCTGAAAAATTTTTGCCTTGACTCGTTTGGCCAGACCTAACATGTTTATGGCGCCATGCACGCTGGTTTTGGTGGTTTGCACCGGGTCGAACTGATAATGCACCGGCGAGGCCGGACAGGCCAAATTGTAAATCTCGTCCACTTCGACGTATAGCGGGAAGGTGACGTCGTGCCTTAGTAGTTCAAAGTTGGGACTTGACAGCAAGTTTAATAGATTGTTCTTACTGCCAGTATAAAAGTTGTCTATGCAAAGGATTTCGTGTCCGTCGTTGAGAAGGCGTTCGCATAAATGGGAGCCTAAAAATCCTGCGCCTCCGGTGACCAACACTCTTTTTTGTAAACTGTTTTTCACTAAATCCTCTTGTTTCAGATCTGCTAAAAAATGAAGCTTTGGCGAATTATAGAACAGGCTTTTGCTCGAGTGCTTTATTCTGTGGGTTTAAAATAAATTTCCCCCAAAATCAATTGATCGTTTATGTTAAAAATTCACTTGCATGTTTGTAGTTTATGGACTTTAAAACTATTGACATATGACTGGTTTCTGTGAAATCCTTCACACGCTGATTACAATTTATTTTAAGTTGGTCACAACGGATTCTTTCAAGGAAGATTTCTTGTGAAAGTGGTTGGGCTATTTTTGATGTTTTGTGGCAGCGTTTTGCCGCTGAATTTCTTGTTTTTTCGGAGAAAGTTATGAATAAATTATTAAGTGTTTTTTTAGGATTACTGTTATCAGGGATGAGTTCATATACGGCTGCGAGTGTGGTCGCTATTACTGCAACTGGGACTTTTGGAATTGCTGATGGCACACTGAGTGCTGTTAATGGTGAAGCCTTTTCGGCAGCTTTTGTGATTGATACCGATTTCGCTAATGCGATTGCCGTCGATCCAAATCCAAATCTGGATTATCAATCCGCTGCTGTTTTTAGCGGCGTGCCTTATGGGGGTGTGGCGGGTTCGGCATCGGTTCCCGCGTTCTCGGATCCTACAGTCATATTTAAAACGAAAAACAATTTTGTTTTTGACTCGGTTGTTTATAACAGTCTTGAATATTCTTTCAGCAGCGGCGGTGTTGTGCTGGCTCAGCTGAATTTGTTATTTGACGCTGTAACCAATGAATTTTCGAATAATTTGTTTACGCTGCAAAATTTTGATGGCGGAAATCTGGTTGGTTCCGCAATAGGTCTTGCCACAGTTGAAACGGTAAATGTACCTCAAGTACCTTTACCGTCTGCCATTTGGCTGTTTACATCGGCATTGGGTTTAATTGGCGCTGGTCGTCGTTTCAAAGCATAATCTGATGACTTAGCATGCATCCCTCCTAAATTTCATTATGAATCAGGAGGGATGCATCTTTAGTGTGCCGTGCTGTTGCCATTCAGATGGGTAGCTATATGAATGCCACAAGCCAGAGCGTAGGTCCGTCAAAATTGCTTTTTACTTTGCCATAACATGTGGCAATGATTTTGCACTGCCTCTTTCGGGCAAACCCTTTTCGACGAGGTGGCGAATCGCAGAGACAACAATCCATTTCTTCTTTCCCGATGTGAATTTTGTTTTCTTGAGATGATGGGCGTTGCGCTTTAGTCTTAGTTTAAACCCTTTATGCTTCGCTGTCGTAGTCTTAGCCTTTGTCTGCATTAATTTAAAGTCCGCCAAGGGCAGGTTGGTCACAGCCTCTTTGCTATAATGTACTTAGCCATCTCCGGTGACTGCTTTGTAGAGGTCTAATTCGCGGAATCTGGATTAAACTGAATGACCGGTTTGAAGAAAAGCGATAGGCCGGTTAGGGTCGGTTGGGTACAGTGAAGAACGGCTGCTTTCAGGTATCGTAATTCAATGATCTATTTTTCATCACCAAGGAATAAAGCCTGCCCGGATTCCGTTAATGTGTAGCCAATGAAGTGATCGTTATCGTCTCGCACTTCAGTAATGAATCCTGATTTTTCCATTGGAAATATCAATTCTTTCATGACTCGACCTGTTGTTTTGGAACTGACTGCCGAACCCCATCCTGCCTTGCACGCTATTCTTGTCAAATCTTTAGAGCAGTTGAAAACTCCGCTGTGATAAGCAATCGCCAGAATCAGGTTACGAGCATCTTCTACTGCAGATGTAGCCCGGTCATGCCGACGACGCTGACCAACCATGCGATTGATTATTTGCTGAGTAGCCAGATCGTAGCGTCGAGCAGCTTCAGTTTCATCGACATTGTCAAAACCCGCAATTTCAATAATGGCATCGGATCTTGTCCAGCCATTCAGTCGAACTATTTTGTGAGCCAACGATTTATTAGGGAGTCGTTCTCTCATGATACTGGGTAGTGAAATGGTGCCTGCTTCCTACGCTTGTAGTAGATGCTCCAGATTGTTTTTTGATGACAATCATTCCTGAACGCGGCAGAACAATCATTGGGTCAAGTTCTTCTCCTGGATCAAGTTCAATGACAATTTCGAAAAAATCGCTGGGCAGGCATTGCAGTAAATTACAGGCTGTTGACATAAATTTCTTGTCAAATGCAGGGTAGTCTTCTTTTTCGTAGCGAGAAGCATGAGAATTAGACATCTTAAAGCCAGACATATTCGTTTGCTCAAAAGCGGCTATATTTTTCTTGATGGTGTTAAGTTTTGAATATTACGCAAAATCTCACAATACAACGAACCAAAAAAGTTGCAAGCGTGATTATTTCATTCGTTTAGCAAGCAATGTAAACCCAGTAAGGGTTCTGAAGCGTTTTACAGTAGGTGCGGGAAAATGATA
>SXGT01550999.1_pt1 | contig 32525 bp, 36 predicted proteins | sample 3176221 | NCBI WGS metagenome assembly SXGT01 (sample SAMN11356862, study PRJNA531348) | freshwater metagenome | isolation source: freshwater sample F1-120 | place: China: Fuxian Lake, Yuxi | collected 2017-12-25
CGAGTCGCTCCCACGCTTGCGTGACGATGTGGGCATGTCCGCGCTTGCGGGAAGTGACGAACTCCGTGAGGTCCATGGACTCCGTGGCGGCGGCGGCGCCCGCTGCGGCGCGTTGTAGTTCCGCAAGGCGTGCGCTCGCCAGGGTCTCGAGGACACCGAGTGCCTCGTTGATGGCGCGTCCCGTCGCCTTGCGAATCTCCACGTCGGTGATCGACCCGAGGGCCGCCTTCACGTCGAGAAGCACGCTCCCCTTCCCCGTGTGCTCGTTGGTGACCCGTCGAATCTCGTCCACGTCACGGGCGCTTTGCAATGCGGTGGTTGCCGAGGCGACTGCGTCAGCAACTCGTTGCGGGTGATCGTTGTCGCCCGACATCACCTCAAGATTAGTTGACGTTCTCAGACCACGAGGAATGACTGCGAATTTCGGTACACGACAGGTCGGCGGCAGTCATCATGAACGATTGCTCCGAACGCACCAACAAGAACCTAAGGTTCATTCCTTCATAGCGGTCCAGGTCGTCGGCACTCGAGATGAAGATTCCCGAGCATTTCCCCGCAGATTCTGATGCGCTCGCGACGGATCGCATTGCGGTGAGAACTTCGGGTGCATTAGGCGACGGCGCACCCATGGAAATACTCAAGTCCACGGGTCCGATGAAGAGGCCGTCGAGACCGTCGGTACTGGCGATGGCATGTGCATGAGGAATTGCTTCTGCATCCTCGATTTGGGCGACCACCACCGTCGAACGAGCCGACAGCTCGATGTGGGATGCCATACTTCGTCGTGTGTAGTCCGCTGCTCGCGTTGAGCCCGCGTAGCCACGACCGTTGTTTCCAAAATGAGCGGAACGGACGATCGAAGCGGCTTCCTGCGGAGATCGAACGTGCGGGACTACCACACCTTGGGCGGCAACATCCAGCGCCTGTTGGATCCACACGGGGTCGCTGTTGGGAACTCGAACGAGCACGGGCAGGCCACCTGCGGTTGCAGCGAGTACACAATCGTTGATGTCACGCCTGTCGAATGGTGCATGTTCGGCGTCGAGCACCACGAAATCGAGGAGCGATCTCGCAAGGACCTCGAACACGACCGGATCCGGAGTCTTCACGAAGGTTCCAACCAGCAATTCACGATTTCGGAATCGTTGTGAGAAATCATCGATATTTCTCATCACGCTCCCCCTGGCTCGTGAGTTCTGCCGCGCGGGCCAACACATCCACTCCCAACTGGGCCCACACGTGGAGCATGTCGATCAGCACCCAATTCTCCTTGATTCTTCCCTTTTCTACACGCCAGAAATCAAGGCTTCTCATCGTGATTTTCGAACCGTCAGGGTTGATACCCAACCAACCGTCACCAGACACGGTCATCTGCATTCCTGGCCAACCAGTAAACGCAACATACGGTCCTTCAGAAAAGTAGAAGCCGCCGGAAACGTCACCCCTTCGGTCGGGCAACGCTCGCAGGAACGGAATCTGGTGCCCGTTTCGAAATCCCTCGACTCCTCGACAGGTACCGATCGCAGCAGGTCCGTACCAGGTCATACGTGGATGCCAGAACCGCTCCAACTGCATCGCCTCTACCGGTTCCTTCGGATGCCGTCCCATCGCCTCGAGCATGTCGGAAACCAATTTCGCCGAGAACGCTGATTCCTCCATGCTGGCGAAAGCGCGATGAAGGCCATCCTGGGAACTGGGTGTCGGCACGTTCCAAGATCTACGAAGGGCTGGTGCCATCGGCCATGAACCGGTCTGCATCATAAGTTCCGGTAAATCCCAAACGGCTTGGATCTCCTCAATTCCGTTCTCTCCAATTCGAAAGAACTCGTGAAATCGCATGGTGACTTGTTGTCCGCTTGCTGGAATACCCAACCACGGTCGACGAAATGCGCCCGTGTAATAGCCGCAGGTACCGACCATCTCGGCACCAGCCTCCGTCCTTCCACTCACCACGATGGTCATTCGACGCTCCAGATCCGGGATCGCATGGACGAGCGGCCGATAGACGATCTGGAAGAGTTCGTCGATGTCGCGGAGTGTTTCGAATGGATTCGTGAATTGGATAAGCGCATTCGGTTCAACAAGGCCTTGCAAATCCGCCTTCGCCGAATTGAGCTCGAACTCCGACATTTCGAACAATAGGCGTCGAAGGCGGTCCTTCACCACTTGAATCGTCATCCCCACAGCTTTCTCGTTGCCAACGCTGCACCTTCTCTCAGGGAACGAAACTTTGCATAGACGATATTCGTATCGACTCCCGGAAAGCCCGCAAAGGTGGAGAAGCCGCAATCCGTGCCGGCAATCACCCGCTCCCTACCTACTGCTTGTGCGACGTTCACGATCCGCTGCGCTACCAGCCGCGGGTGTTCCACGAAGTTCGTCGTGGTGTCGATGACACCAGGTATCAGGATCTTGTCCTCTGGAATCTGGAGGTTCGGGAGATCCTCCCATTCGTGGGCGTGTCGCGGATTGGCTGCCTCGAAGAGCAATCCCTGAGGCTTGGCCCGAAGTGCAACCTTCAGAACGGTGGTAAGCGGCGCGTCATGAGTATGCGGACCTTCGTAATTGCCCCAGCACACGTGCATTCGAACACGTTCCGCTGGAATGTTCCGAAGTGCATGATTGAGGGCGTCGACGTTCTCATGGGCACGTCGTAGATATTCTTCCTCGGTGAGTCCCTTGAACATCATGTGTCGGCCGAGACCGAGATCGGGCGAATCAATCTGCAGTATGAAACCTTCCTCGACGATCGCCTCATATTCCACGCGCATCGCTTCGGCTACGGCTTCGAGATACGTCGAGTGGGATGGGTAGAACGCGTTCGGCTGAAACATTGCAATGACGCCGGGAGATGCCGAGTTCAGGAACGCGGCGACGGGAGCGTGAACTTGCACGGCATTCCGGAACATCGAACACTCGCGCCGTACGGGCCCAACGTTGACATGTCGGACTTCCCCTACGCACTGTGGACGCTTGTACGTCGGAGTGCCTCCCGACCTCGCTTGGCGTTCAAGGAAACCCGGAAACTCCTCCAAATCCGCTGGTGGGATTCGTGGACTGTCACCGTCAAAACCTGATAAGCGATACTTGATGTACGTCGCGTAGGAGATCTTGTCCATCTCTCCGTCGCTGACGATGTCCACTCCCGAATCAACCTGACGCCCGACCGCTTCAAGTATTGCCTGCTGGATGATGGCGTCATGCTCCACCAAATCAACGGCCTCGCCTGCTTCGATGCCCAAGATGCTGTTCGTTACATCAAGCGGGCGCGGCAGGCTTCCAACGTGGGTCGTCAGGATTCTCTCTGAAGACCCGGTCATGCGATTGCGAGCTCGGTTTCGGCATCGAAGAAGTGCAGTTTCTCAACGGCAACTTCCAACATCGCCCTCTGCTCCTCGCGAACCGACGAAGTCGGATCCACGCAGGCGATGAGTCTCGTCTCGTTCGCGAGCGCCGCCTCCTGCGAGTCGACTATCTTTCCGACGTTCGCCCGCTCAGCATCCACGACCAGGTGCAAGACCGTTTCCGTCCCGAGTGCCTCGCGAAGTCGCACGGTACCCGAAATCCTGCAAGCGTCGCGCACCGGCGTCACGGCCGGGTCCTTCAAGGCGTGAGGGCGCACGCCAACCACGATTCTTCGTCCGTCGAAGCGGTTCAACAGATTCTTGCGATGCGCGGACAAGCCTTTCAAGTCCATGCTTTGCGTACCAATCTGAATCGTCAGCGCATCGCCCATCGCTTTGACATCTCCAAAGATCAGGTTCATCGAGGGCGATCCGATGAACCTAGCCACGAACAAGTTGATTGGAGAGCCAAAAACGTCCTCGGGCGACCCAATCTGCTGAAGTCGTCCATCACGGAGAACCGCAACTCGGTCACCCATCGTCATCGCTTCGGTTTGGTCGTGAGTGACATAAACGGTTGTAGTGCCGAACTCACGCTGCAACGATCTGATGTCCCCACGCATCTGCACCCTGAGTTGGGCGTCGAGATTTGAGAGAGGCTCATCCATCAAACTCAACTGAGGCTGACGTATGAGAGCACGTCCCATCGCGACTCGTTGTCGCTGGCCCCCCGACAACTGTGCAGGTTTCTTCTCCAGTTGGGAGCTCAACTGAAGGAGTTCCGCGACACGCCTCACTTCCTCCTCGCGCTTGACCTTTGAAACCTTGCGAAGCCGAAGTGGGAATTCGATGTTTTGGAAAACCGTCATTTGCGGATACAGGGCGTAGTTTTGGAAGACCATCGACGTATCTCGTTCTCGTGGAGCGATGCCATTCATGGATTTGCCCGCCAGAAGTACCTCACCACTCGAGGCTTGTTCTAGTCCCGCTATCACACGAAGTGCAGTCGACTTTCCACATCCCGATGGACCGACGAGGACGAGGAACTCACCGGAGGCAAGCTTGACATTGAGCGAATCGAGCGCAACGAACCCGTCGCTGAATCGTTTGGTGAGATCGATGAGTTCGAGGGACGACATCACTTGTCTCCCTTCGGACGGGGCGCCGTCCGCTCACCACTGTCGAAGGCCTCCCAGCCTTCACCTTGGAACACATCCACACCAAGTTGCATCAGTATCCAAGCAAAATCAACGGAGACGTAATTGTCGACAATCTTGCCGTCGACCACCTTCCAAAAATCCATGTACCGAATCTCCACACGCTTGCCAGTTGCAGAAACCCCCATGAATTCACCTGAATGAACGGCTTCCTGTCGCCCGAAGGCAGCCCCCCATTCCCCCATGAAGATTCGCGCTTCATCGATGCAAACTTTGTCACTGAACGCAGCCTGAAAGGGTTTTTGCCAGTTGTCCTGAAATTCTCTCAGGTTGCGCTTGGTACCGCAGCCGAAATTGCCCATCCAGCGAAAACTGCTCGCAAAGAATTCTCCGATGTCGTCGATTCGATGATCGTTCAATCCATCGACCATCGACTCGATCACCCGTTGCGTCTCAGCGGTCTTCGTCATATCCGTATTGCGAGTGAGCTGCGCCTGCTCGGGACGGGCACCCTTCATCGTCATAACCCCTTTGATTGATGTGTATAGACCTTGATCGACTCCGGAAGTTCGTCGATTTGCCGGAGAAAATCGACGACATCGATGAATACCCAGTTCGTGGAGATACGCCCGCCCACGATTTCATAGAAGTCGAACACTCTCAGGGTGACGGGGCGTTGGCTTGCGATGGTCCCTAGCCACCCGTCCCCCTCGTGCGTCGCCACAACGCTTGGCCAACCACCGGTTACGGCCCATCCCCCGGCAGAGAATTTCACGAAATGGCCGAACTTGGGCTGAGAAGTGGTGGTAGATGAGACACCACCGCCGACTCGGTCGGGAAACGCAACACGGAATGGCAGCTGATGGTGGTCCACGAAGCCATCTCGGCCTCTGGTACGACCGATTCCACCCGGACCTGCCCAAACGAAATCTTCGGTCCAGAACTGCAGATGGTCTGCATTGAGCATCTCCTCACGTGTCGAGGCGGTGTCATGGAGCGCCGATTGCATGGCGATGACCACCGACAGGGATTCGATGCCATCTCCGTCATTGCTCGGCAATTCCGGGTTCGGCCAACGTCCTGGAGTCCCAAGGCATCGGGGGGTAAGCGGGCATCCGATTTGTTCCGCCAGGTCGAGAATGTCGAGCATGATCGTGCAACGTGATATCGCATGATCGTCGTAATCGCACACGAATCCAACTCGCAGAGCCACGTTCTGACCGCTCGACTTCATGCCACACCAATCGCCGTCATGGACCCCCGAAAGATGACCCCAGCCGGCGATTTGAAATTCACCTGCCGAATTTCTCCCCGAAAGAACCATCGCCGTCGTCCACACGGAATCAGACAAGGCAATCTTCAACGGTGAAGCCACGACTGCGGCCCACTTCGACACTCCGTTGAGAACGTCGAACGGTGCTGATACCCGAAATTCGGTTGCTTCGCTCAATCCATTCGAATCGGGCAATTGGGGATCGAACAAGGCTTCAGGATTGAAGCTTGACGTGTTGAGAACACCTTGACTACTCATCCTTTCAACGCCCCCGAGCCGAGGCCCTTCACCAAGTGTTTCTGAAAAAGAATGATGACAATGACGATCGGGAGAGTGATCGAGACGGCCGCGGCAGCAGCCTCGGTGATGCCCTTGGAGCTCTCGCCTCCTGCCAATGAGACGATGCCCACCGGCAAGGTCCAATTGGTTGGCGCCAACACTCGCACGAAAAGAAACTCGTTGTATGCAAGCAACAGGGTGAACAGGCTTGTGGCAATGATGCCCGGTTTCATCGTCGGAATGACCACTCGTACGAACGCCTGAATTCTGGTCGCACCATCCATCATTGCCGCCTCTTCGAGTTCCTTTGGTACCTCGAGGAAGAATGTGCGAAGCATCCAAATGGTGAACGGCTGATTCACAGCAACGAGTGCAAGAACGATCACGACCCGAGAATCCAACAAACCGAGGAATTTTGCAATGATGAAGAATGGGAGGATGAACGCAAAGCGTGGGAGGGCGCGGAAGGCTAAGGCGGCAATCAAGATGGCTGCACCCGACTTTCCCGAGTATCGCGCGAGACCGTATCCACCGAGTAGTCCGATTCCAATGGAAAAGACGATCGTCGCAACCGTAACGATGATGCTGTTGATGAGAAACTCGAACTGGTCGCTCGTTTCCCAACGCCGTCCGACTACGTACAGCGTTACTACAACTACTCCCATTGCGAAAAGATTGAAAACCCAGGGCTTTTTGGAATGCTTGCCAACAAAGACCATCAAGGTGATAACTGAAATCGAGAGAAGCAGCACAAACAAGACTTGCCACATGTTCGTATCTTGATCGTCGAACCAGTAGGCGCGATATGCAGCAGCGGTCGTGTCATAGCCCCATAGCACCGGAACACGTGAGGCGACATCGCGAGTGAACTTGATCGAGGTCTGAAATGTCCACATCAATGGGAGGACGCTCCATACCACGACCATTAGGAGCAAACCGTGTACTCCAATACTCTGGAACGCACGACTGAACCGCTTCACACTCGATCCGCAATCTGTTCCTTGTAGCTCCGAATGAGAAATGGAATCAGCGCTACAAAGATGCCAACGATCGTCAGGATTGCGATGGCATGACCTTTGCCCAGACGACCGATTTTTGCATCCAGTGCCACAACATTGTTGTACACCGACAAGGAATGACTGTCGTCGAAACGATTTCCCGCAAAAACAAAAACACTGTCGAACACCCGGTAACTGTCCATTACTGAGATGATTGCAACGAAAAGCAGCACGCTCTTTAGATGTGGCAAGGTCACATGCATGAAGCTGCGGAGAGATTTCGCACCATCCATCGATGCCGCCTCGAGCCGTTCCTGGGGAAGAGTTTGAAGAGCAGCAAAAATCGTTACAAAGGCGAAAGGTGTAACGTGCCAGATCGAGTGGAGAATGATGAGAATGCGAACGTTTGATCCGTCCACTACGAAGGTTTCACCAGTGATCAATTCGATTATCCAACTCAGCAAACCGCCCCGCGAGAACAGATTGCGGAAGAGCAAGGTTCCGACGACTGGTGTCACGATGAAGGGCAGGAGAATTGCAGCGAGATAGAGGGACCGAAAACGGTGTACACGGTCGAGCAGAAGCGCGATAGCCATGCCGAAAAGCATCTCCACCGGAACGGTGACACCGACGAACACCACGGTGAATCGCGCAGCAGACCAGAACGCTGGATCAGACAACACTTCCCGATAGTTCTGCAGTCCAATAAAAGGTACTGAGTCCAGATCACGCAATATCAAGTCCGTCAGACTGAGCCACACGGTGGTCGCCAATGGAATCACCATGAGAAAAGTCATAACGGAAACACTCGGGAGGACGAATCCGACGAAACTTCTTCGATTCATGATTTCAACCTCCTCCCACACTAAGAAACGCGACGGAGCGGAATCTCTCGGATTCCGCTCCGCCGCGTCGCTTTTACCCGACTCGGTTGACTAACTCAGAAGATTCTGAGCCTTTGCTTCCTTTAGGTAGGCAGCTTCTGCCTCGGCGATTGCATCCGCCGCTGACACACCATCAAGAATCTTGATGAGGGCCTTCCCGATTTCGGCTCGGTAGATGCCCGCTGCAGGATGGGTTTGATCTGCGCCTCGTCCGTTGGAAGTTGAGACGTTAAGGGCTTCACCGTTACGCGGGCCCTCCGGATTCACGATTCCCGAGCGTGACACTCCACCAAACTTGGCGGCCGCAGTCTGTGACTCTTCGTCGGTGGCCCCCAACATCGCGAGGAATACCTTCTCCGGATCGACGGTTCCGTTGGCAGGAATTGCATACCCGTCCACATAGGCGGGAGCTCCAAGCACGGTTCCGCCAGTGAGTGCCGGCGCGAACTGAATCTTGCCAAGAACCTCTGCCGACGTCGCTTCTGGATCGTCCATGGACGCTGCTCGCGATGCCCACAAATGTCCTATTGCGTATTCGCCAGTCTGAAATGCGTTCTGCACATCGTCGGTGCTGTAAGTACCAATGGACTTTCCACCACATTTGGAAACGATGTCTGAAAGAATCTGAGCCGCCTTGACGCCTTCGGCCGAATTGAAGTTCGGCTGGCCGGTTGCATTGTCAATCGGCTTGACACCGAGTGATCCGAGAACGTTGTCGTACTCGATTTGCCATGCCCAATCGGCGGACAACATCATCTGGAATCCCGCATATCCGCCTTCGATCAACGCTGGACACATGGCGATTGCTTCGTCATATGTCTTTGGGACGGATAGACCGAGCGAACTGAGGATCTCCTCGTTGTAGAACAGGTGTTGCGTGTTGGCAACCATCGGAATCGAATAGATATTGCCATCAACACTCACCAAGTCCCACATTCCCTGAGGGATGTTGTCGAGTCCGAACTGGTCGCGATACTTGTCGATGAGGTCGTTCAACGGGAGAAGAAGTCCCTTGTTTGCGAGCTCCACCAGGAACTGGTTGGATCCCTGCACCATCTCGAACGACGGATTTCCAGTTTCAAGATCGAGGTTGATCTGGTTTTGAGCTTCAGCGGAATCGAGGAACTGAATGTTGAACGTGTAGTTCGCTGCTTCACACTCCTTCAACTCGGCCGCGTATTGGGTGATGATTGGGAACTCCCAGCCCATCACGTCGACGTTCACGGCCTCGTCTGAGACCGGTATCGCGCACTCCTCCGAGGCAAGTGTCACGGCTGGCACAGTTTCCTCAACCGACGAATCGACCACCTCAGCTTCCTCATCGGCACCGCATGCACCGAGGATCATGGCGGCAGCGGCAACCGCTCCCACCATCCTTTTCTTCTTGAATGCAACCTTCATGACTGCCCCCTTGAGGTGATTAGTGATGTTGTGAATTCACTCGTGTGACGGAGTGCATACGAAGTCAGACTATGACTACGTATGCACGATGTCAAGTCTGGGCGAGGGGGGGTTCCAGTCAGGGCCGACCGAATTGTCGATCCACCAAGGCCGTTTCAGCGATACAGCCTCCCGCATCGACCGTGAAACCGTTTTGGCGAGCCGATCGCTGAACGTCCGGGGCCCATGCAATGGGCACCCTCCCGTCCCCGAGGACCGCGACAATGATTTCGGCGGGATCAACCCCGGACGTTCTGATGTTCCTCCAAGTGCCTGCTGGGAGAGATACCACGGATCCCGGAACCACACGTTTACGCACCAATTCATCTTCACCAAATTCAACTTCCACTTCGGAAAACATCGTCAGCAGCACGGCGGGCACTGCAAGCCGATGTAGTCCCAAGGACGAACCGGCTGCAAGCCGAATCCAGTTCACGGAAAATCCATGAGGATAGAGGATCTCCGAGAATGCACGTCGATGTTGATTTAGACCGGTTCCAATGACGGGAGCGACTTCAACGGTATTCGGACCAATCATGCTCGACAGTAGGGCCCCATCTTGCCATCTTCGGCTGTCGAATCGAATGAGTCGCGACGCGATTTCGTCGTCGGAGTAGGACTCCACACGTGCCGCAACCTCCTCGGAAAGCGGAAGCAAGGTTCGCTCTCCGTTTGACAAGTCGGCGAGCCTTACAACTTTTTCCGTTTCATTCAGGACTAGTCCTGTCGCCCGAGCTTCTCGCAAGACATCCGGTGACCAAATGATGCCGCCTGGATCATCGCCACCGAGAAACGTGAAAAGAAAGCCTTCGTCGGAGCCCACGTTTTCAAAACTTCGAAAAACCCACGTAGGAACTGAAAAGATGTCCCCCGGACCGATTGACAACACCTGCTCGTTGTACAGACCAACCATCATCTTCCACTGCCCGGAAAGACATACGAACACCTCCGCGGTGTAATGGAGATGAGCATTGTTCACCATTCCAGGTTGGAGACCCGCGGCTCCTACGCAGAACCCATGCGGTTCAACGATGTTCGTTGTGGCTTCTTCATTTTGTGTTACGCCAGCCCCGATGAAGCTGAAGCTTGTCTTTCCGGAGGAACGTGGAAGATTGATGTCCACGAAAGCAGATCTGTCCGCACTGAACTGGGTAGGGTCAACGATTCTTCGTTCGAGTTCCACTTGAAGCGACTCAGGGACCGTCATATCAGGCTTTGTCGAATCCGGAATATCGGCGAACACGAATATCCGCTTGCTCCTTATGCCCCCAAAAGCGTTCGATCGCGCATAGCCGCGAACAATACTCTCCAATCGTGGCTGATGAAGCCGGGTTGGTGATTCTCTGGTACGTGACTGTCTTGATGAATTTGCCGACCCAAAGTCCACCGGTGTAACGCGCCGCGGATTGGGTGGGAAGCGTGTGGTTTGTACCAATCACTTTGTCCCCGTATGAGACATTCGTCATCGGACCAAGGAACAACGCACCGTAATTGCTCATGTTCTTGAGGAAGAAGTCGTCGTTGGATGTCATGACCTGAACATGTTCGAACGCGAGGTCATTTGCTACTTGCAACATCTCGGCATGATCGGCGCAGAGAATGACTTGACCAAAGTCAGCCCAGGATCGTGCGGCAATGTCGGCCGTGGGAAGTACGGTCAATTGGCGTTCCACCTCTTGGATGGTCTCGTCCGCCAATCGACGCGAGTTGGTCACCAAGATTGCGGGAGAAGTGGGTCCATGTTCGGCCTGTCCGAGTAGATCGACCGCACAGATTTCACCGTCAACGGTGTCATCCGCGACGATCAGGGTTTCCGTCGGTCCAGCCATGAGATCAATCCCCACTCGGCCGTACAGCTGTCGTTTCGCCTCTGCAACCAGTGCGTTACCAGGTCCGACCAACATGTCAACTGGCGCCAGGAATTCGCTTCCGAGCGCCAACGCAGCCACGGCTTGGACGCCTCCGAGTAGGTAAATCTCGTCGGCGCCGGCCAATGCCATAGCGGTGACCGTCTCCGCCGGAATTTCGCCGTTGATCGGAGGGGTGCAGGCGGCAATTCGCTTGACACCGGCAACTCTTGCTGTGAGCACGCTCATATGTGCGGAAGCCACCATCGGATATCGGCCACCGGGAACATATGCACCCACGGCGTTCACCGGGATGAGTTTGTGACCGAGAGTAATTCCGGGAAGCGTCTCTATCTCGACCGGTGACATGGAAGCAAGCTGGGCCTGGGCAAAGTGACGAATCTGGGATTGCGCGAACTCAATATCCCGCACGGTCTTCTTGTCGACCCCATCGATGATTCGATCAATCTCGGAATTCGTCAACTGGAACTTTTCTGGATTCCACCCGTCGAATTCCGCGGACATACGACGGATTGCGGTTTCCCCGTTTTCGGCAACCTCCTTCAACAATTCGCTGACGCGCTGCGTCAACTCTGAATCAGCCCCATGGGCGGCTTTGCGCGTCGCCCTCTTGATGTATTCAGCCACCGTGACCTCCTGACGTCGAACTACCCAGTCGCAGTTCTCCTTCGGTGATCACCGCGTCACGCGCTTGCGAACTTCCGAGGAGTCGTAGCACATTAGAAACCATCAACTTGATCGGCTGCACGAGAGTCGTCAAGTCGTAGCCCTCCCAGAAACTTTGAGGAACTCCGTCGAATCCCGTCACATAAACGTCTCGAGGAACCTGAACTCCGCGTTTCCGAAGTCCGTCCAGGACACCGAAGGCGATCTCATCCGCCGCCACCATGTACACATTCGGCAGTGCATTGCCGTCAGCGGCATCCGAGCCGATTTTGAACCCGGCTTCGTACGAGAATGCGCCGGCCTCCACGTATTTGCAGCTCACTCCCTGTGCACTGAATGTTTCGACGGCGCCGCGATAACGCAGTTGATCAGTGGAGGCCTTGGCGATGCCCCCGACGAAGACAACGCTCTTCACTCGACGCTGCAACAAATGTTCGGCAACCAGTGTCGAACCATGTTGATTGTCCACACTCACCGTCGCCACGAGTCCTGAGGCAGCAGGCTGATTGAATGCAACGACTGGCGTGTTGGATTGGCTCAGTTGAACGATTTCATTGAGGTTGATCGACGACGAAGCCAACACCACGCCGTCCAATCGGTACCGCGAGATTGAACGGATCGCGCTCGCCACCCCGTCGGAGTCATCAAAGGTGGTCACCAGCAACTGACGAGCACTCTCACTAACTTGGCGGGCGAATTCAGAGATAACACCCTGCCAATATTCACCGGCCGACGGAACGACAACGCCGACGAGCCCGGAGCGTTGACTTCGCATTCCACCAGCAATCGCACTCGGCACGTAACCCAGAGATTCCGCAGCGTCAATGACCCGCGCTCGCGTTACCGAGGACACCAACGAAGGTCGCCCGAATACACGGGCAACGGTCGATTGAGAAACACCCGCACGTCGAGCCACGTCGAACGAGGTTGCAATAATCCGATCAATCGGCTCAATTGGCGACACATTCGAATCGGAATGTTTCGAGACTTTTTTCGCCACGAAGCCTCAGTCTATGACTACGTAGTCAATGGTGCAAATGGCTATGTCGACAAGATTTGACGCCATAGCGCCACCTCATCCATCAGGACGAAGAGTCGTTGAATCTTTCCACCGGTGAATTCGGCGTGCCAAATGGTCATCGATTCCACCTTCCGATTTGTGGGTTCTCCGAATTGCCCGGACAAAGTGTGATTGGCCGAGAAGGAGACCCTGGCTGCGCCTCTGGTTCCCCTCAACGCATCGGACCTACTCATGACATGTTCAACCGAGATGTCTTCGATTGTCCAAGCGACGAACAGGTCTCGTAGGGCCGCCAATCCATGGTCTCGACCGTTGACAACCAGCCCTCCAGGCAGATCGAATTGTGCGGCACGATCAAACAACCCACGGACCTCATCACTTTCACCTCTCAAAATTCCCTTTGCGGCAACCACGAGTTGCTCACCTGCCATCCCCCCATTGCCGCCATGCGTATACAGTGGCGCCACGGTTCGAAACGCCGTGTCAGATTCGATCGTGGACCCACCCGAAGTTGCCACAATTCTTCGCGCCGTTGCCTCAGGAGTCCCGCCCATTTGTCTGACGATCGCACCGAAATCGCGCACAAGCCATTCATCGAATATCACGCCGTCGCGAACCGCACAATCAGCTATGACGCGATAGCGCAGTGAACACCCACTGGGTTCGCCGAAGTAACCGTGCCCGAGATGAGTGGCAGTCGAGAAGATCCGATGCGACGACAACCACTCGGAATTGCTCCCCTCACAGTGGATGACATCTTCACCCAACAACTGTCGATCCGGAAATTCATGCAACGTGGCATAGGTTGAGGCGACGACCGAATCGCAGCCCGTAGTGGCACCACTCGGCGACCGGACGACAACGTCTTTCCCGTAGTAGTCCCTGATTGCCTCTACCTGTCGCTCTTCCCAGATCTGATGAGTGATCCGAAGAATGAAGTCGGTGTGCGGGTCCCCGGTGTTGAATGTTTCAGACATTCCTAGAACGGTAGTGACTTCCCTACCAAGCTTCAATCGGGCATGAGACGCCCGTACCACCCAAACCGCAATAGCCGCTCGGATTCTTGCCGAGGTACTGCTGGTGGTAGTCCTCGGCATAGAAGAACTCTTGCAGTGGTGCGATTTCCGTGGTGATCGAGCCGAAACCGGCAGCCGAAAGCTCGGTCTGGAATCGACTGCGCGAAGTCTCCGCAACGGCACGTTGGTGCTCGTTCACCCAGTAGATGGCACTGCGATATTGCGTCCCGATGTCGTTGCCTTGTCGGTTGCCCTGGGTCGGGTCATGATTCTCCCAAAACACACGGAGCATCGCCTCCAGCGTCGTCACCGTGCGATCGAACACCACGAGGACCACCTCGGTATGACCAGTTCGTCCACTGCACACCTCTTGGTACGTGGGATGCGTGGTGTGACCACCGACGTAGCCCACTGCAGTACTGAACACACCCGTCGCCTGCCAGAAATTGCGCTCTGCACCCCAGAAACACCCCATGCCCACGACGAGCGTGTCGCACTCCTCCGGCCAGGGACCCACGAGCGGAGCCCCGTTCACGAAATGCATCTCAGGAACGGACATCATCGGCTCCGCCGTGAAAGTTCATAGTTGATGATTGTTGCAGCCATCGCAACGTTCAGGCTCTCCGAGCGACCATGTTGTTCGATACGGATCCAACCATCGACGAGAGCCTCCGTCGGTTGGCTGACGCCGTGCGCTTCGTTCCCGAGCACCACACAAACCGGTTTTCGAGGTTCAATCTCGGTGATGGACATGGATTCCAAGTTGTCATGCGACGAAGTGGCGAGTATCCAATAACCGAGCGCCTTCACCTCGCTCAATGATGCGCCGTCGATCACCGGCACGTGGAAGAGGGCCCCTGCCGACGCGCGCACCACCTTTGGATTGAATGCGTCGACGCATCCCTGACCCAGAACCACACCGCTAGCACCCATCGCCTCGGCGCTTCGCAGGATGGTGCCGAGATTGCCAGGATCACTTACCGCATCGAGGAACAACACCCACGGGGCCGAACCCAAGTTGGCAATCTCGAGGCGCGCCAACGAAGCGGAGCGTCGCGACACGAGGGCGAGATTCGGCTGGGGTGATTCGGTCGACGCAATACGTTCGAGGACCCCCTCACCGAGCACGAACTCATCAGCGGTGCAACCGGGTACGGATGGGGCACTTGCCGGGTGGAATTGCGCAAGCACGTCCCAGCCGCCGCGCATTGCCTCGGTAATGAGTACGGCTCCTTCGACGACGAAGAGTCCCTCGTCGGCACGTGCCGACCGGCGAGCAAGCAGTCGCCGGAGTTGTTGAACGCGCTGGTGGGAAAACCCCAGCGTCTCGTTCAGGCGAGTGCTGCCTTTGCCGTGTCGACCAGCTTCTTGAAGGTGTCCGCATCGCTTACGGCGATGTCGGCGAGCACCTTACGATCGACCTCGACGCCGGCCTTGTTCAAACCGTCGATGAAGCGGCTGTACGACAGGTCGTGCACACGGCATCCAGCGTTGATGCGCTGGATCCAGAGGCTGCGAAACTCGCCCTTCTTGGCGCGGCGGTCACGAAATGCGTACTGCCCGGCGTGGAGGACTGCTTCGTTGGCGGCGCGGAACGTGCGGCTGCGATCGCCGAAATATCCCTTCGCCTTCTTCATGATTGCCTTGTGCTTCTTCTTGGCGTGTACGCCGCGCTTGACGCGTGCCATGTGGTGTGCTCCTTATCCTCGGTGGTTGGTGGTTAGTGACGAATTCCGTTGGTGGACGTGCGTTGGCTCAGCGCTCGCACAACAAGCGCTTGATCTTGCGGGCGTCGCCCGAGTGCACGTCGACGGTGCCGTCGAGACGACGCGTCCGTGACGATGGCTTGGCCTCGAACAGGTGCTGACGCATCGCCTGCTGGCGACGCAACTTGCCCTTCCCCGTCTTGCGGAAACGCTTCTTGGCGGTCTTGGATGTCTTCATCTTCGGCATTGCTGGCTCCTGTCGTTGGATTCGTTATGCGGATTTCGTTGCGGTGTTCGGCGAAGTGGTTGGTTTCTTGGCGTTGGCGGCAGCCTTCTTGTCCGGTGAGAGCACCATCGTCATGCTGCGACCGTCGAGTCGTGGCTCGGTGTCTACCCTGGCTATCGGACCCAATTGCTCCAACACCTCGTCGAGGACCTTCTTCCCCAGTTCGGGGTGGGCCATTTCTCGACCTCGGAATTGCAGCGACACCTTGACCTTGTGACCCTCCTCGAGGAACTCGAGCATGTGTCGAACCTTCGTGTCGAAGTCACCCTTGCCGATCTTGGGTCGGAACTTCACTTCTTTCGTCGTGATTTGGATGGTCTTCTTGCGCGATTCCTTCAGACGTTGGGCTTCTTCGTAGCGGAATTTGCCGTAGTCCATGATTCGACACACCGGAGGATCCGCCTGTGCCGCCACCTCGACGAGGTCGAGTTCTGCGGCGCGCGCTCTGGCGAGCGCATCTTCGATGGACACGATCCCGACTTGCGAACCATCGGCGTCAACGAGACGCACCTTGGACACCCTGATGCGATCGTTGTACCGCGGCTCATTCGTCGGCGGTGCTATGACTGGTCACTGCTGTTCAAGCGGCTGTGCCTCCTATAAAGATGGAATGTGGTGGAGGCTCGAACCGCCAGTTGCGAGGGCGTGCAAGGGGGCGAGACGCGGTGCTGCACACCGCTGGCGCTCGACCCACACTCACTCACCAACCACCGTTCGATTCGAACATCCGTTGGAATGTCGTGGCGAGGTGGATCGACCACCGAGGTCGCCGATCACTTTGCCGTGACGCTGGCCGCCGAAGCGGTAACAACGCCTCCAATAGCGTAGCGGCGATGAGCGACAACGACTCCGACGGCTTCAATGGCGACGAATCCGACGACTCCACTGCCCTCTCCGACGCCCAGGCAGCCCTCGAAGACGCCCGACGCCGAATTGCGGAAGCCCCGGCCCGGGTGGTGGTGGTGAACCACCTCATGGGAATGTACGAATTGGCCGCCATCCATCTCTCGTCGGTACCACCGAAGTTGGACGATGCCTCCCTTGCCATCGACGCACTGGCCGCGTTGGTCGAGAGGCTCGGTGAACGACTCGGCGACGACCTCAACACCATGCGCGACGCCCTCGCCAACATTCAGATGGTCTACGTGCAAATGAAGTCGAAGGCCTAGCGCAGCGCACTTTCGCCGCGGAGACGGCTACTCCTCGTCGTCGTCGACGTCCGCGGATTCTGCCTCAGCCAGGGCGGCGTCGAGTTCTTTGAGGGCGGCACTATCGGCGGAGATCCCGCGCTGGTGGGCCAACTCGTCGATCTCGCGAACCGGCTTGTTGACCGCCGAAAACACCCGTCCAGTGGTGACCGCCTTCAACTTCTTTTGCATCTTTTCAAAGTGGCCGGCGATGTCCTTCAGATTCTTGACGTAGTTGCCCCACGCCTTTCCGAAGTTGGTGAGCAACCGCAGCACCTCGTTGGCATTCTGCTCCATTGCGAAGCTCGCCGTCGCTTGACGAACCACACCGAGGAATGCGTACAACGTGAGCGGCGAACACAACACCACCCGCTTGGCGACGGCATCGTCGATCAACGTCGGTTTGTGTTGCTGAATGAATCCGAGCACGCTCTCGTTCGGTATGAAGAGCAGTACGTAATCAAGGGCGTTTGCGCCGGACTGCTGCACGTAATCCCGTTTCTCCAACTCCTTGACGCGCTCTTCGACGTTCTTGATGAATGCGTCCTTCATGATCTTGCGGGTGTTGTCGTCCTGCGCCTCGAAGTACTTGAGGTAGTTCTCCATGGGAAACTTCGAATCGAGGTACAACACTCGATCGGGTGGAAGCTTGAACGTGAAGTCGGGCTTGCCGCCGGCCTCCAACTTTTCCTGCATCTCGTAGTTGATGCCGCGCTCAAACCCGGCCTGCATGAGGATGTCGACGAGCATCTTTTCGCCCCAGTTGCCGCGGCCCTGCGAACTCGACAGCACCTTGTTGAGTGCCTGGGTTTGTTGGGCGAGACCCGCCACCGCCGTGTCGATGCCGCCGAATTTCTCGGAATTGGCTTCGCGCAGTTGACGAATCTCCGTCTCGAGGCGCCCCATCTTCTCGTCGATCTGCTTCTTGGTGATGTCGATGACATCGCCAACCTTTGTTGCGGCAGAAGTAAGCGCTTCTTGGCGGTCATCCTTGGCTTGGTCGGCCAAGTCGCGCAGCGTTTCGTTGTGGATTTCCCGAATCACTTCCCGGATATCGGCTGCTGTCAGCGACGGTGCAGTCGCCCCGGGCACGGGTTGGGCCGGTGCCACCGGTTTTCGCTGCAGCACGACGAGAACCGCCACCACGGCGACAACGAGACCAATTGCGAGGCCGACGAAGGTTTCCATGTGATTATCTCCTTGTGATTGGGGGTAGTTGGGTTTCGTGTTGATGTTCGGAGGTGCTACGCAAGTGTGTCATTGCGGTGTGACACGTTTGGTGAGCCAATATCGCCAAATCATCACCATCGCCGCGGTGTCGAGACCGCAGTAGCGATACAGTGCCACCGCCAGAGCATCGCGATAGGAGTCATCGCCGCGCTTGCGACCATAGATCAGTTCTTGGTAGGCGCGCATCGCCCCGACTCCATCGGTGACGGCGTCGCCATTCACCGCGTCGGCAGCATCAACACCGAGCACACTCGACAGCGGGCTGCCGTCGATGGCGAGGGCGAGCGTCCGGTAGGGATCCATGGGTTGACCGTCGCGATCGACCTTGTAATACTGCACGAACCACGGATCCGTCCAGAGAAAATCCCCCGCAGCCCAGATGCTGTCCAACACACGCTTGATTGAGTGACTGCCGTTCATGGCTGGGTGACAATAGAACTGTTTCGACAACTGCAGCAGGTCGAGCATGCGCGTGGCGGAGGGTTCCCGATCGTCGCCCTCCACGGTTTCGCGTCCGACGAGCCCCTCGAACCACCGTTCCAACGACGCGTCAAGGACACCGCGCTCACGCAGTTGTCGTCGAACACCAATGAGGGTCGTCTTTTCATAATGGCTCCAGACCAGGACCGTTCCCGATTCCCCAATCGCCTTTCGCAACTCCCGCACGAACTCGTCGTTGGGATACGCGTCGCGAAGGTTCAGCCATTGCGAATGTTCCAAGGTGGTCGCGTCGGCGGCTCGAAGTGTGTGACAGCTGAACTGGAAGGCGACTTGTTCGTACGGTTTCATGCCTGCGAGATACGGAACCGGAATGCGCGAGGCCTCGAAATCGATGAAGTGGATCGGATACGTGACCTGCTCCAACTCCGACACCAAACGTGGATCTTGAAATTCCCTACCCTCACGCGCAACGCGGACCTGATGTCGACGCGGAGGACCCCACGAGCCCCCGGCATCCACTACCCCATCGGGCACATCGACGAGACGATGATTACCGGCGTCGCGCATGGCATTGAACGCGGCCTTCTGATCCTTGGAGCGATACCCCTGGTGGAGGTCCAGGAAGTGCGGTGAATCACTGGGAGATGGTCCCCAGCATTCTTCGAATCCGTTTGGCGTGAGCCCGACACCGCGAAACTCGCAACCGCGACACAAACTCGCGGTGCGCTCCGGCAGGAAGTCGGGCTGTTTGCCGTCGAGGAAGTGCATCAGATCCTGCGACGATTCGATTACTTCGTCCATGAGTGAGTCCACCGCCTTGGAAACGTCGATGAACTCGAGGAAATGATCCGCGGCCAACGCCGCACGATTCCCGGTGAAAACGGCGCGCGGTTTGTCGCGTTCGGCGACGTTCTCGTCGACGATCTCAATGTTCTTGTAGATGCCTTCGAGATTGGTCCGTTTGGTCTTGTTGACGACGCACAATCGCGGCTGGATCTCCAGGCTCGGATACGCGAGTTGGGCAACCATCACCTGGAAGGTGATGTCCAACAGGTACGGGCGCCACCCGCTGACGACATCACCGCTCCTCGAAAAGAACTGGTCCGAGTCTGCCGATTCCACGCTCGTGGCTTTGATCTCGGTGAGCACCGCCCGATCGGAGAAGGACTCCCAGCCGTCCACACGTGCCTGATATCGATCGTGCTGCAGCGTGACCTCGAACTCGGCGGCGGGATTCCCCTGGAGCATCACCGCGTGGGCGATGGCCTCCACCATGAATCCTCCCTCGGCGAAGAACTCGAGCATGTCGTTGTCCTGCAACGTGCTCGGATACTTGGCCTTGTAGTACTTGAGCTTCTGTTTGCACTCCATGCCGAGTTTGAAATTCGACTTGGTCAAGCGAGGCGATGTCACGGTGCCATTCTCCTTCAGGGGTGTGGGACGTTCCGTACATACGCACGAATCGCCCGGTTCCGTGCCATATCGGCGGGATCACACTCTGCCCAGGGATGTGCGTAACACCCCTGTGGCAGAGTGCCACCGTGCCCGCAACGGCACGAACTTCATCCAGACGACCCGAGGGCCCCGGCCCGTCGAAGGTCACCAACCGATTTCAAGTCGGTGGTAACGCCGGGATCGATGAGGAGAATGACATGACCACCACTACCCCACCAACCCCTGCCGACGGCGACGTCGACCCGAACCAGTTCGAGTGGCAACTCACGCGAGCACACGTCGACTACGTGCTGCACTACACGCATTGGATACCCATGGGCCGCGGGTTCACCCAGCAGATGCTTGCCAAGTACTACCCCGGCTGGACGCTCGGTCGCCTCATCAGGATGTTCGACGCGGCTGGTATCCGCATCGAACCCGACGATCTCGATGGTGCACCCGGTGCGCCGCACGGTGGACGCTGCCATTGGCAAGTCGTCGCGTTCTACTTCACCGATGAGACGCACTTCCATGTGGTGTGGGATCGCACTCGCGAGTTCGACGTGAAGTACACGGCCCACGATCTCGATGACGACACGCTTCGCCCCGGTGGTGTCGGCCCATCCCGCGGCAAGAACATTCGCGCGACCTTCGCGCCGCGACCGGTTGATCTCTCGGGCAAGACGTTCTTTGACTGAAATGACGACGATGTTCGACCGCATACGGTCACTCCGAACGAATTGGCTGTGCAACACCCCGGTGGCACGCTGGAAACGCATGAGTGAGGGAACGCCCCGTTGGAGTGCAGGGCGGCTCACCCATGCGGCTCTCGGAATTGCAGTCGAGCGTTTTGCCAACGTTCCTCGCAAGGGCGGCGATACGCCGTACCTCTCACACCTACTCGCAGTGTCCGCGCTCGTCATGGAACACGGGGGTGATGAGATACAAACGGCGGCCGGCCTCCTGCACGACGTCCTCGAGGACACGAAGATTCCCGCGCCGGAGTTGGTCGAACTGCTCCAAACCCGTGGAGTCTCCCATCACGAAGCCCGTGCTGTCGTCGACATCGTCGAGGCCACGACCGACGGCACGCTGGACGCCGCCCGCGATGACCAAGACTGGCCAGCGCGCAAGAGAACGTACCTCGGTGCCCTGCGCAGCAAGCCCCGCTCACATCCGGCGCTGCTCGTTTCCCTTGCCGACAAGGTACACAACATCGAATCCACCCGCGATGACGTCCGTAGTCGGTCCACCATCGCGTTCTATGACCAACCTTGGTTCAATGCCAAGGCACCCGAGCAAAAGTGGTACTACCAATCGCTCGCCCGCATCTTCCGCGAAAAACTCGACGGAGAATCGAAAGTGGCCCGTCTGTTGAATCGGCTGGAGAGCGCCGTCCACGAAGTCTTCTCCGGCGTCCCCGACACCGTCAAGCCCGAACTGATCGAACGACCATGACCGAAATCGACCTCACCGAAACCAACATGGCGCGAACACGCCGTAACCGAATGCAGACACGACTGGCCAAATACGTTCGTGAAGGTCGCGAGTTCGTTACCGTGATCGCCCACGAACAAACCTGGATCCTCCCCGATCGAGTGACCGGCTCCGATGTCTCGGCAGATCCACCGTACGTTCAGTTCGCTTGGCGCGACGACCTTCGACTACAGGTTGAGATTCAGGGTGACACCTACCGAGGTGAACCGTATTCCGCCATTCAACGGCGCATGATGCTCAGACTCGGCTATGTCGAGCCGTTCGAACTCGGACCGGACTTCGGCAATTGGATTCTGTTTCGTGAGGGAGAGGGATGTCACCCCGATTCGGTGGCGTCACTGATGATCGACTCGATGCGGCAGGTGTTCGGCGCACATTTCCACGACATCCAGTGTTGCCTGAGTCATGGGATGACGCATTGGCAGTACGAGTGGTCGGTGTCGCCCGGCAAGCGTGACATCGAAGGCGAGTTTCGTAGCCGCTTCACCTCCAACTAGTCGACCGATGCGCTCGGGACGACTCCGCACCGTGCAACGAGCACGGCTTCACCGTTAGGGTCGCTGGCGTGTCAGCGCTACACCACGCTCTTCAAACGATGCACGAACAACTGTGGGACGACGAGCAGGGCATGGTCCGGCTTTACGGTTTGCATCTCGTTCGCGAAACTGCGCTCGGTGCGTTCCTTGATTTGGAGCTCGGCAATGTTGCGCGCGCCGAACGTGCACTCCATGCGGTACTCCAACATCAGTACCCCCTGAATGCCGATGCGCGCTGGGCCGGAACCTTCAAGACCCATGCAGCGCAAGCGGCGGCGGGAACGGTGGATTCCGACGGACGAACGCGCGACCAGGAGTGGCGCGACTTCGACCCCAATTGGCGGCAGTTCCTCGGCGTCATCCTCTGGATTACCGAGCGCCTCTACGGACACGTACTCGACGACGACCTCCGCACGGAGATGAACGTCGCCGCGACGCTCGCCGCACGAAGCGAGCCCGTCGAACGAATTGTCCCGAGGTATACGAACATCGCACTCATGCAGGCATGGCTGGCCGAGCGTTGCTCCGTCCAATCGGAACTCGGCTCGGCTGTGGGCGAGCAGATTGCGGCAGATGGCGACATTTCCGAGTACAACTCCCCGACCTATGACGCAATCTCGCTCTTTGCCGGCTGCCTCCTTACCGATTTCTCGACGACCGATTCCCTCCGCGGTCTTGGAAGCCAGGTGGTCGAATGCATCACCTCGCGACTCACGAAGATCTGGCACCCCTCGTTCGCGCTGCAAGCCGGACCGTATTCACGCGCCTACGGCATCGACCCACGCACCTACGTCTCGCTGATGGCGGTGTTGATGGCCGCCATCGACGTTCCCGCTGCCGGGCCGACGCATCTCGATGACCGCACCACACACGTGCACGACTTGTACTTCCTTCCGATCTTCACCCGTATGTGCGGTGGGTTGCGCGGGCGACTCAATCCCACGCAGGTCGACCAACCGCGTCGGCACGTCCAGCGATTCGGTGGGACCCTGGCCACCTCCATCTTGGAACCTCATCTCATGGTCGGCTTCGAACATGGCCGGCGCAATCGATTCGCGCTGGATCAATACGCACCCTTCACCCTCTACTCCGGTGACCGCCATCTCGGTGTGCGAACTCGGCCCGACACGGCGTGGGTCGACGTCCGCGAGGTGGGTCGGCACGTCTATGAGATCTCGACCGCTCGGCGTACCGGCCCGCACGTTCATCACGACACCGCTGCCCTGACGATTACCGCTTCGCATCCGCCGATCATGAACGACAACGAACTGCTATTCGGTGATGTAACGCTGCAATTCCCGGGAATCACCGTCGAGGTTCGTCTGGCACGCCCGTAGTGCGTAGGACCGTGCGGTGTGTGCGGCGTCAGTGGATGATCTTGGAGATCGGCAGTTCGAGGATGTCGGTGGCCCCTGCATCCTTCAGTGCCGGAATGACCGTGTTGACGGTGCGCTTCTCCACCACCGACTCAACGGCCCAATCACCGGAAGCGAGTTTGGCCACCGTCGGCGACTTCGCCGACGGCAACACCTTGAGCACCGCGGCATAGCACGCATCACTCACGTTGAGTTTCACCAGCACCTTCCCGCGCGCTTCGAGCGAACCTTCGAGCAACGTCAGCAACTGTTGCATCGCGTGGCGTTTGGTGGGGTCGGCGTACGCCGCAGGGTTGGCGATCAATTCCGTGTGGCTGGTGAGGATGGTGTCGATGATGCGCAAGCCGGCGGCGCGCAATGCGCGGCCCGTCTCGGTGAGGTCCACGACACAATCGGCGATGTCCGGCACCTTCGCCTCGCTCGCGCCGTACGACAAACGAACGTCGGCATCGATGCCTCGTTCGGCAAAGAAGGCCTTGGTCAATCGCGGGTACTCACTCGTGACGCGGACCCCCTTCGGCAAATCCTGCACCTTCTCGAACGCGGAATCCTGCGCCACCGCGACCACGATTCGCACGGGGTCGCTCGTTGCCTTGGAGTAGTTGAGTTTGCCGAGCGACTGCACGGTGCTGGACGTCTCCTCGATCCAGTCGCGACCCGTGATTCCGATGTCGAAGAGTCCCTCCGCCACGTAGGTCGGAATTTCCTGCGGTCGCAGGATGCGCACCTCGGCGATGCGCGGGTCGGCAATCGACGCTCGGTAGTCCACCTGCGATGATCGCTTCACCGTAAGGTCGGCGGCGTCGAACAAATCGAACGTGGCCGACTCGAGCGAGCCCTTGGGCAAGACGAGCCGCAACATGGGATGCTCAGGCTAACGACGTTGGTAGTCGCGTTCCGCGTGCCCAATCGGCGGCCGACATCGGTAACTTGCCTTCTGGCTGCACCGTCGCCAATAGCACGGGTGCATCGGCACACATCACCAGAACACCGTCGCGATTCGTGTCGAGCACCGTGCCCGGCGTGACTCGGGTGACTGGTGTGCTGGATGTTGCAGATACGACCACGCTCGCGGGCGCGTTGGTAGGTGCCTCCTCGGCGCGCACCACACGGATTCGTCGGTCGGCGAGCACGAACCAGGCGTTCTCCAACCGAGTCTTGGCCACCACGGTTCTTGCGGGTTCGGTGAAGTGAATCTGCAGTTCACCCGGAGCGATCTTCGGGGCGTGCACCACCGTGCCGGATTGCGGCTCGCCACGACCACAGCCTTGCGTGACGGCCCGTACCAGCGGCGCGATGGATGCTTCGACCAGTTCATTGCGCAACGTGGTGAGGGTGTGATCGACGCGAACCGTCACGGGGACCCGGGCGAATACCTCACCCTCGTCCAACCCTTCCTCGACGCGCATGATGCAGACACCGGTCCGTGCGTCACCCTCGAGTAGCGCCCGTTCCACCGGCGCTGCACCACGCCAGCGTGGCAGCAGTGAAAAGTGGACGTTGATCATCGCGATACGGGTCAACACGGAGACAGGAATGATCCGTCCGTACGCCACCACGACACCGAGATCGGCCCCGACGGAGGTGGCGTCCATCAAGTCGTGACTCACGGGGATACCGAGGGCGATTGCCGCCGCCTTGACCGGACTCGGCGAGACCGTCGAACCGCGTCCGCGTCGTTTGTCGGCGCGGGTGATCACCAGCGCAACCTCCACTCCCGCTGCTACGAGAGCCTCCAAGGGACGAACGGCGATCTCCGGTGTCCCGAGGTACACCACGCGTCGAGCGGCACCGGTGGGTAGCGCGGCGAGGACGGTCACGTGGCGCGATTCTGCGTCACACCAACTTGAGATGGAACGGCTCGGCGTCCTTGGGTTGGTGTTCTCGCGCGCGGTACAGCGTGACGGCCTTCTTGCGTTGGTCGGTGGTCATCCGATCGAACATCAGCACTCCATTGAGGTGGTCCACCTCATGCTGGAAGAGTCGCGCCAACAACTCGTCTGCCTCGAATTCGACGGGGTTGCCGTCGAGGTCAATTCCCTTCACCAGCACCTGTTTGGGGCGGAGCATTTCGACGTACAAACCCGGGATCGAAAGGCAACCTTCGTCATACACCCATTCGCCGCTCGATTCGACGATTTGGGGATTGAGGATCACCTTGCGCTCCTCGGCAATGTCGTACACGAACACCTGTCGCTGCACACCGATCTGGGTCGCCGCGAGGCCGAGTCCGGGGGCCTTGTACATCACGTCGAACATTTCCTCGGTCAATCGCACCAATTTTTCGTCGATATTGGCCACCGGTTCGGCAACCGTCTTCAAGACGGGGTCGCCGAAGGTGCGAATTTCGTACGTCACGCTGTGCAAGGCTACCGATGGCGATGACGACGTCGGATCACTACTTCTCAGAAAAACAGGCGTCTCCTAGCACTCCGACGACGTACGCGGTGAACGTTCGCAAGTTGCAACTGACCCTCGCCGGTGATCGCGGGGTATTCAACCACGGAGAGCTCGACTGGGGCACGCGCGTGTTGCTGGAGAATGCGTCGTTGCCGTCAGGCGGCGAGCTCCTTGATCTGGGTTGCGGCGGCGGGGCGATCGCCGCAGCTCTCGCCACGCTGCGACCCGATGCCCACGTGTGGGCGGTGGATGTCAACGAACGCGCTCGCGACGTGGCACGGCGGACGATGACGCTGAATTCCCTGACCAACGTCACGGTGGCGGCGCCCGACGAAGTTCCCGCCGAACTCGTCTTCGACGCGATCTGGTCGAACCCGCCGATTCGCATCGGGAAGTCCGAGCTGCACGATCTACTCGATCGCTGGTTGGCGCGACTCTCATCGAACGGATGTGCCGACCTCGTGGTGCACAAGAACCTGGGATCCGATTCGCTTGCCACCTGGCTGAGTGGTCGTGGGTACGAGGTGGTGCGACACGCCAGCAAACAGGGTTACCGCATCCTCCATGTGACTCCACCGTCTCACTTCTGACCGACTCGCGTCGAAATCCGACGTGACCTTGCTCTCCTCACGCGCGGGGCGGATCGACTGCAATCCGAACTCGCTCCTTGGGGCGATCGACCTCGGTCAACGCGTTACTCAAGTCATCCCACGAAGCGGCCCGAACGAGGACTCGTTCCTCTTCCACCGCCACCTGGACGAGCAACGAAGTTGACAGGGTCTCGGCCATGTGCTTGGCCCCCTTGCCGGAAATCTCGGCGAGGGCACCAAATGGCGGCAACGACAACCGCCGGCGGCGCTCGGTTTCCGCCTCGACATGATTCCCCAGGTCACCAACGGCAAGTCCCACCAGCACCTCGTGGGTAGGAACGGATGTCTGCACCAAGACCTGCCCGGAGACGTCATTGGTGCGGGCGACGAGTCGCGCACCATGAACGAGGAGATCGAGCGCCTGCTCGCTCGACCGAAAGCGCGGTGCCAGGAGTTCGGAATCGATGTCGAGGAACACCACGACGTCCGCCCTCTCCACGCGATGCAACACCGCCTCGGTGCCGACGAAGACCGACGTTCGCGGGTCGAGCGCAGCCGTCGTGGGAGTTACTTCCTGAACCGATCTGCCGGCGGCGGCCTCCAACTCCTCTCGCAACCGTGAGATTCCGACACGAATGGCACGCATCTTCTGGGAACCACAGCCGACACACACGATTGGACGCAATATGTGGCAGCGCGAACATTCGAAGTGCTCATCGGAGGGCTGGGTGACGGACGCCCCGCACGACTCGCAGCGGGCTATGGCACGACACGAATCGCACGCCAGGACCCGTGCCCGACCCTTGACATTGAGCACGCACACCACTCGCTTGCTGGTGTCCCGCAAGACGTGAACGAGTTCGGAGGTGACGAGCGACCTCGCCCAACGCTCATCACGTGTTCGGTCCACGATGTTGAACTGCGGCCACCTGGCGGCATCGTCGGTCGAATGCATGCGATCACCGGCCCACTGACGGGCAGCAACGGTAGGAACGGGCGACACCAGGACGCACGGCGCCGCGGCCCGCGCCGCACGTTCGATTGCCACCTCGCGGGCGTGCCAGGTGGGTGCACGCTCTTCCTGCAAGACGTCGTCGTGTTCGTCCAGCACCACCATTGCGGAGAGTTTCGGCACGCTCGCCCACACCGCTGAGCGAGCCCCAACCACCACGTCCACGCCGGATGCGGCGCTGGACCACTCATCCGGATACAGCGCCGTGGTGAAGCCCCGGTGGCGACATTCCGCCGCCAATCGTCGTGCGCGTGCAACGGTGGGTACCACGACGATGCTGGGTCCGCGTCGTAGCACCTCGAGTACGACGGTGATATCGCTCGTCGCTGGACCGCAATGTAGAACCCCACCTCCCCGTTCGCACAGGCCATGAACACCACCGTCGGCATCGGACTCCACGTGGCGTGCCGCCGGGGCGGAATACCGTGGAGTCCCCAGTCGATGTATTCGACGTTCTGGTGAAGCCGAAACGAGAAACGGTCGCTTGCGCGAAGCCCAGCGAACGGCCGCCCAGTCGACGAGGCGCACGATGTCGACTCCGGGACCGATCGACGAGACCTTGACGAGACTCAAGAGACGAGCCGCTTCGACGTCGCTCGCCCCATCGGAGACGATGTCGACGACCCAGCCCGATACCTCGCGATGGTGGAGTGGCACTCGCACACGGGAGCCGACGACGACGGAGTCGGACATGGTCGACGGAATCAGGTAGTCGAACTGCTTGTCGACGCCCGTGACATCGACGACGACTCGGGCAATGTTCGTCACGACATCTACGAGAGTAGGCGTGAGTTGTGCGTCGGTTCGCCGGTGCGACGACCGACCTAGAGCTTGGCGGCCTTCTTGAACGCGTCGAGTCGGGAGAGTTGTTCCCACGAAAATTCGGGGTTGGCCCGCCCGAAGTGTCCGTAGGCGGCGGTCTTTCGGTAGATCGGTCGCTTCAGGTTGAGGTCGCGGACGATCGCGGCGGGTCGCAGGTCGAACGTATCGCGAACGGCCTGTTCGATCTTGGTTTCGTCGATGGTGTTCGTTCCGAAGGTCTCCACGAGGATGCTGATCGGTTGTGCCATACCGATGGCGTAGGCAACCTGCACCTCGCACCGGCGTGCCGCACCGGCGGCCACAACGTGCTTGGCAACCCAGCGCGCCGCATACGCAGCCGAACGATCGACCTTCGAGGGATCCTTACCGCTGAACGCGCCGCCACCGTGACGACCCATTCCGCCGTACGTGTCCACGATGCTCTTGCGGCCGGTGAGACCGGTGTCGGCGTGGGGTCCGCCCTTCACGAACTCACCGGTGGGGTTGATGTACACCGCGTAGTCGTCCTTGGCGAATTGGGCGGGCACGACGGGGCGAATCACTTGCTCGATGAGATCCGGGCGAATCACGGTGTCGCGCGAGATTCCGTCGGCATGTTGCGTGCTGATGAGTACCGTTCGCAAGCGGACGGGCACTCCGTCTTCGTAATCGAAAGTGACTTGCGTCTTGCCGTCGGGACGCAGGTACGGAATCGCGCCGGACTTGCGAACCTCGGTGAGTTGTTCCGCCAATCGATGTGCGAGGAAGATCGGCAGGGGCATCAATTCCGGGGTCTCGTTGCAGGCGTAACCGAACATCATTCCTTGGTCTCCCGCACCCTGGGAGTTGAGGCGGTCCTCACCACTCTTGCCGCCGCGCAGTTCCTCGCTCTTGTCGACTCCCATCGCGATGTCACTCGACTGCTCGTCGATGCTGATGATGACGCCACACGTATTTCCATCGAATCCGTAGGCGGCATTGTCGTAACCGATGTCCTTGATGACACTGCGCGCCAACTTCGGAATGTCCACGTACGCAGAGGTGGTGATCTCTCCGGCGACGACGCAGAGACCGGTGGTCAGCAGGGTTTCACAGGCGACTCGACCCTCGGGATCCTCGGCCAGGATTGCATCCAATACGGAGTCACTGATCTGATCGGCCATCTTGTCCGGATGACCCTCGGTGACACTCTCCGAGGTGAAGGTGTAGTTGCGCGCCACGCGATGCCCCTACTCGGGTTGTGCTTCGGCGTCCTGCGAAGCAGCCAACGCGTTGGCCTCGTCCTCCTGGCGCTGCAATTCGGCGATCTCGGCACGAATTTCGTCGAGCGTCTTGGGAACGAAACGAACCTTGTCCGCTGCGATTTCCTCGAAGGCCACCGACAAGTGCTTGGTGCTCACGGACTCCACGGTTGGACCCACGACGCTGCCGGTTTGCAGGTTGCCGAAGTACTCCGTAATTTCGCGTGCTCGCTTCGCCGCGAGGGTGACGAGACTGAACTTCGACTTGGTGCGACCCATCAGATTCTCGATCGCGGGAGACATCATTGAACTCTCGGGGGTGCTGCTCACGGAACTCCTTGGCGTGGGGATGAACTTGGGCTGAACTTGGGGTTCAGGACCCTTGAATGCTAGCGGCTCGGCGGGCGCCGACGATGATACCGAGCATCTCGGCGATGGTCCCGTCGATGGTCTGATTGACGATGACATGGTCGGCCAGGGCGATGCCGATTGGTTCTTCTTCCTCGGCCTTTCGTAGTCGTTCGTCGACCTTGCGTTCGTCATCCCCGCGCACGGTCAATCGTTCCCGTTGTTCCTCGCGCGACGGGGGCAGCACGAAGATGAGCACCGCGTTGGCGTGTTGTTTCTTCACCTGACTGGCCCCGTCGACCTCGATTTCGAGCACGATGTCCTTGCCGGACGGCGCCACGGGCGTCGGCGTGCCGTAGTAGTTCCCGAGGAAGGTGGTCCATTCGAGGAATCCGTTTGCATCGATGTTCACTTCGAACTCGGAACGCGAAACGAATCGATACGCATCAGCCGCCTCACCGGGTCGTCGTTCTCGCGTGGTCCACGAGCGACTCAGCCACAATCCCGAATCGCGTTTCATCAGTTCGCCGACCACGGTGCTCTTTCCAACCCCACCGGGACCCGACACCACGAAGATCAATCCGCTCACGACAATGCCGCCACGATCGCCTCGCGCATCGTCGGGGGCACGTCCCGCACACGAGTTCGTTCGGTGAGTCCGAATTCAGCGAGGATTCGTCGCGCCCGAACCTTGCCGACACCAGGCAACGCTTCGGCCATCTTCACGAGGTACACGAAGCCCTCGACGACCACCTCATCGCCGTTCGACGAAGCATCGCAATGTTGAACCGCGGCAAACACATCGGCGAGTGATCGCGAACCCCCGGCAACGGAGACGACCAACGTCTCCATGGTTTCACGGATCTTCGTCAGGCGCGACAACACAGCGGCACGCACTTCGTTGACCGCTGGCGTCACTGCCATAGGGGAAGGCTAGTGCGCACTTCCGATGATCTCGTCCCAGGACACGATTCCGTTTCGGCGCGCCCAGCGAGTCATCGCGACGTGCACCTTCATCGCCGCGCGCGGATCCGCAAAGGTCGCGGTTCCGATCTGCACTGCGTTGGCTCCGGCCATCATCAATTCGATGGCATCGGAGGCACTCGACACACCACCCACGCCAACGATCGGAACCTCACGCAGCGTCGCACGAACGTCGAACACGCTGCGGACGGCAACGGCGTGCATCGCCGAGCCACTCACTCCTCCACCGCCGTTGCCGAGGACCGGACGTCGAGAGTCCGTGTCGATCACCATTCCGAGCACCGTGTTGACGAGGACGAGTGCATCCGCGCCCGCACTCGTCACTGCAGAGGCCACCTCCAGCAATCGGTCGGTGTTCGGACTCAACTTCACCCAGAGTGGTGTCGCGGGAAGTTCACGACGAACTGCGGCGACGACACGGGTCGCTTGCGTCGCGTCGTGGGCGAACATCGTGCGTGCGTGATCGAGGTTCGGGCACGAAAGATTCACCTCGACGGCGGTCAATCGATCGGACACCATGGCGAGTTCGCATGCCGCACTCGCATACTCGTCCTCGCGAAAACCCCAGATGCTTGCTATCGGTCGGACGCGGTGATTGAGCAGTCGCGGTAGTTCGTTCTCGACCCAGTGGCCGATGCCCCGACCCTGCAAGCCGACGGCGTTGATCATTCCACCCGACACCGCGTGGAGTCTCGGCGACGGGTTCCCCTGCCACTCGAACGACGCCATCGACTTCACGACGACTCCGCCGAGCACGGTGAAATCCACATATGCGGCGAGTTCATCGGAATGTCCGGCGGTGCCAGAGGCAAGCAGGATCGGACCGGCCAACTCCACGGCACCCACCCGTGCCTTGGGCACCGGCAGGCGTTCAACCACCGTGGTATTCCTGCAACGATCGAATGGTCAACGGCTCTCGGCTCCGTTCGAGCATGCCTTGCACCGCGGCGCGTGCGGCGCGCACCGTGGTGACCAGCGGAACACCCTTCACGTTGGCCGCCTTGCGAATCGCTTGTCCGTCTCGATGCGTGCCACCGTCCTGGGGAGTGTTGATGACGAACGCGATGTCACCGATTTCGATCAACGCCACCGCATCGTCCGAGGCGACGGAACCGGCTCGCGGACGCGCATCGCCGAGTTTGCGTTCCGACACCTTGCCCACCACGAACTCGACGGGAACTCCCTGCGCCGTGAGCACCGCAGCCGTGCCGCTCGTGGCGACGATGGTGCAGCCGACCTCGACGAGTCCCTCGGCGATCTCCGCCGCCGCCGACTTGTCACGATCGTTGAGCGACAGGAACACCCGACCGCCCGTGGGCAATTCGGTGCCGGCCGCCGACTGCGCCTTGATGAACGCACGACCGAACGTCGCGTCGATGCCCATGACCTCGCCCGTCGTAGCGGAGGCTGTAGGGCGTCAGCTGCAGGCGATTGTTAGGTGTCGCATCTTGCGATCCTGAAGATGCGCACGCTCTAGGGGCGACCACAGTAAGGACAGTCTTTGGGCTGA
>SXGT01682150.1_pt1 | contig 32520 bp, 40 predicted proteins | sample 3176221 | NCBI WGS metagenome assembly SXGT01 (sample SAMN11356862, study PRJNA531348) | freshwater metagenome | isolation source: freshwater sample F1-120 | place: China: Fuxian Lake, Yuxi | collected 2017-12-25
CGGCCAAGGGGATTGGCGCGTCATCGAGCTTCATCGGCTCCGGCGTCGCGAAAGCGACCCTGTGCGTCACAGGCTTGGCCGGCCGGACGCCGATGGAGAATAAGAATGAAATCGACCGAACTCGCCGCCGTCCCGCTCACCATGAGCACGCTGGAAATCGCGGGGTTGACGGGGAAGCGGCACGATCATGTGCTGCGCGACGCAGACAAGCTGCTGGCGGAGCTTGGGATAGGAGCCCCCAATTTTGGGGCCTCCTACCTCACCGAGCAAAACAAGACGGTCCGCCTTCTCAACCTTCACAAGCGCGAATGCTTAATCCTCGTTTCCGGCTATTCGGTCAAGATGAGAGCGCGGATCATCGACCGCTGGCTGGAGTTGGAGGCGGCGCTTGCCGCCCCGCAGTCTGACCTCGCCATCACGGGCGACACCCGAGCCATAATCGGCGGGATCGTCAAGAGCTGCACCCGCGTCGTCGTTCAAGAGATCGTCCAAGAGACCTTGGCGAGCGTTATCCCGCAGATGATCGCCGGCGCGCTCGCCGCGCGCGGCGTGGCCGTGCGCAGGGGCAAGACATCCGGGGAGTTGTGGCATGAGTTCGGCTTTCCGGCCATGCATGGGGCGGCCCAATGGTTCGGCCACTGCGAATTCCGATTCAATCCGGACGGGGATTCCGATTTGAAGCCGGACAGGTATTCCGAAACGAAGCCGGACACTGATTCCGATTTGAAGCCAGTGTCCGGCTTCAAATCGGAATCAGTGTCCGGCTTCATATTGGAACATGCGTCCGGCTTCGTATTGGAATAGGTGTCCGGCTTCGTCGGAATCCGCAGGCCACCGTTTAGTAGAAATGGGCTGCGCCATTGAGGATGGCGGTCGGGGAGAACTTGGGCGCAGCAAGGCCCGTTTCTTCGACCCGGATAAGGCCCGCGCATGGATTAAGAACGGCGGCAGGGACAGTGTTGAACGCTATATATCCAGCCGACTCGGCCAGAAAGCGCTCCCCTTCCGCGTTGTGAAATAGCAGTTCACGCAGCGTGTTCTCTAGCCGCTCTATCCAGAACCTCTTCGCTCCATTGATTGAGACTTTTACCAGATAGTTCGGCGGCCATAGCCGCATTGGCATGAACGGCAGGGTCGACACGCAGCATCAGTTTTCCAGAAAACGATTTCTGGGGGCTTTTGCCGATCTTGGCGCAGGTGGCGACATAATCGTCGACCGCCTCGTGGAAGGCGGATCGCAACTCATCCACGCTTGTAGCGTGGAATGTGACGGTATCCGAAATGCCCGCGATCCGGCCGACGAAAACGCCGTCCTCGTCGTCAAACCCAATCTGGGCCGAGTAGTTCTTGTAGTGCATCGCGTTCACGGTCTAACTCCTATCCTGTCGAGAAAGTCGCGAGCCTGCTTCACCTGATACCGCTTAGCCTCTTTTGCAGGATGAGGCCGGTGAAAGCTCTCCACGTGACCCTGATAAACAAAGGTCACACGGGAGCCGGCGCCTTCGACGACCTCGCAACCGACTGAAATAAGCAAGCGCTCGATAGCCGACCATTCGACGTTCGCCGGGGTCGGCACGGTGAATATGGCCTTGAGCGTCTTTGCCTGCTTGCTGTTCATGATAGCAACCTACATGAGCGGCGGCGCGAATGCAATCGAAATATGATAGCACATTAACCCATCCCCGAGAAATCACTTTGCCGGCGCCGGCATAGCGATGGAACGCCGACAGCGGGAGCAGCGCCCCGCCGGGGCGCGCTAAAACCGAACTCAGAGACCACAATGAGAAACCGCCTCGCGTTGATCGCCGTGGCGATCTCATTCCCGGCCATCGCCCAAACGATCCCGGTCAACCCAGTCGTTCGCCAAGAAACGATCCGGGCGACCATATGCACGCCCGGCTGGACAAAGACCGTCCGACCGCCGACCAGCTACACCAACGCGCTCAAGCGCAAGCGCCTGGCCGCCGCCGGTCAACCGATCTATGCCGCCGGCAAATATGAACTCGATCACGTCGTCCCGCTCAATCTTGGCGGAGCGCCACGCGACCCGAACAATCTCCGCCTCCAGCCTTGGCCGGAAGCCCGCATCAAAGACCACGTCGAGGATTGCCTGTCCCGCAAAGTATGCCGGGGTGAAATCCCGCTCGATACGGCGCGCAACCAAATCTGGACCAACTGGCGCGCGACCGCCTGCGGCGCGCGATAGCGGAGCGCCGGGGCCTTGACTTTGAGCTTGGACATCAAACCTAATGGGGTGTCTCAAGCCAGAGGAAGCCATGGGTAAAGCCGCCATTTTGATAGCTTTGATGGTTTTCTCGACATCAGACGCTATCGCACAGACCTATCGGTTTTCATCGCCGAATGGGCGCACAACGGGTCACGCGGTCACCTACGGTCGCTCAACCTACTTCTATGCCCCCAACGGCCGTATCGTCGGAAGCGCGACGCGGATCGGGCGATAGCCGAGCCCTGACCCGTCTCTGCGGCGAAGCGCACCGCAGAGACGATTGATTATGGTCAAGGTCACAAGCACAGAGAAAACTACATTTCACGGGGAGATGACGTCTGTCCGCCTATCGTGGAATGACAGCGTAGCCCGCAAGCTTCTCCAACGCCTTGAGCGCCTCGATAGCGAGCGCGCCAATCTCGTTCTCGTCCGCGCCGCCAAACACGAGGGGGAGAAAGCTCTCACCGCTGTCCGTCGTGTCATGAAGAGAGAGTCCGGTCTTGGGAAGTATGGCTACGCCATGACTCTCGTTAAGGCCAAGCAGCCAACGTTCCACAATCCAGCTCTCGTGATCTACGCAGACGGCGTAGAGACGAATGTCGGTAAATTCGGAGCGCGCGTCGCTCGAAAGTGGATAAGCGCAAAGCCATGGAACAACCTGCGTAAATACAGGACCGCTTTTCTGGTCGGTATGCACAATGAGGTGTTCTACCGCACTGGCCCAGATCGCTACCCAATAGCGCCCATCTTCGGACCCAACATCGCTCGCGAGCTTCAACGTCACTACACGCTGGAGGCTTGGAAGGGTTCGCTGGTCGACCTCAATAAACGCGTCGCCCATGAACTTGAACGCGAGCTGATCAGCAGTTTGTAACGGCAGAAGCTATAGGGGTTTCCTATAGAGCCCAGCGGGTCCTCCTGGGGTGGGGGTCGCCTGCGGGACCGCCGCCCCCCAATATTCGCGCATATTTTGGGGTTTTGTTTCTTCAGTTTGGTTTTAGTGTATAGGAGCATCCTATAAACACGCCTCCCCAGATCGAAATCCGCCCGGTTTCGAGCCTGACGCCTTTTGAGCGCAATGCCAGAACGCATTCGCCGGAACAGGTCGAGCAGCTCGTTGCGTCGATCCAAAATTTCGGCTTCACAAACCCGATCCTGATTTCGCCGGACGGCGTGGTCGTCGCGGGGCATGGCCGACTTGAGGCTGCGAAAGCGGCGGGGCTCGAAGAAGTCCCGACGCTGACGGTTGGCAAGGATTGGAGCGAGGAGCAGCTTCGCGCCTATGTGCTGGCCGACAACCAGCTCGCGCTAAACGCGGGGTGGGATGCGGACCTTCTGGCGCTCGAACTCGGCGAGTTGACGGCTGCCGGGTTCGATACCGGGCTGATTGGCTTCTCGTCGGAAGAACTGGCCTCAATTCTGGCCGTAAAAACGGAAGGTGCGACGAACCCGGACGATGTCCCGGAGGCGCCGGCGCGGCCGGTGAGCGTTCCCGGAGACCTTTGGATTCTGGGCAACCACCGCATTATCTGCGGCGACAGCACCGACGCCGAAGTGGCACGGAAATTGGTGGGGGGGGGTAACGCCGCACCTGATGGTGACGGACCCGCCCTATGGGGTCGAATACGATCCGGAGTGGCGGGCCAAGGCGGGCATCAACAAGAACAAGGCCAAGATGGGCGTCGTCTTGAACGACGACCGCGCAGATTGGCGCGAGACCTGGGCGCTATTCCCTGGAGAGGTCGCCTACATCTGGCACGGTGGGCTACATGCCGCCACGGTGGCCGACAGTTTGACTGTGAGCGGCTTCACCATCCGAAGCCAGATAATCTGGGCCAAGGACCGTTTTGCGCTATCACGGGGCCACTATCACTGGCAGCACGAGCCCTGCTGGTATGCGGTCAAGGGCGCCGGCCATTGGAGCGGCGACCGTAAACAATCGACGGTGTGGGAAATCCCATCTCGCGACGATAGCGGCGTGGGCCACGGCACACAAAAGCCGGTCGAGTGCATGAAGCGCCCGATTGAGAACAACTCGAAGCCGGGCGACGCCGTATATGAGCCGTTCTCCGGCTCCGGCACGACGATCATCGCCGGCGAAATGACAGGCCGACGTGTTTTTGCAATCGAACTGAACCCCGTTTACGTCGACGTCGCCGTGAGGCGTTGGGAGTCATTCACCGGCCGAGCCGCGATGCACGAAGAAACCGGCCGCTCATTTGACGAGACGGCCAGAGATAGGGAGACCGCCGCAGCATGAGCCAGAACCCGACCGCCGGCATGATAACGACGGCGCAGGCGGCGACGCTTCTCATGGTCTCTGATCAGTGGATTCGCGATCTCTCAAAGAAGGGCTACATCCCGAAACCTGAAAATGGGGTGGTCCCACTTGTCGCGACGGTTCAGGGCTACATTCGCTGGCTGAAGGACGAGGAGCGCCGCACATCGAAGACTGCGGCTGCGTCTCGTGTTCAGGACGCGAGAGCGCAAGAAATTGAGCTTAGGCTCGCGCGTGAGAAAAAAGACCTCATTCATTTTGACGACTCATTCGCCGCAATCGACTTGGTCTTTGGTCTTCTAAGGCCTGAGCTGTCTGGCGTTCCAGCGCGTGTGACGCGCGATCTGCAGTTAAGACGAGACATCGAAAGCGAGATTGATGGCGCTTTGGAAAGAGCGTGCGATAGACTGGAGCAGGCTAGGGCCAATATTGCAGCGGGCAGAGACCCTTTTACGCCCGACTCCGAAAGTTGATCCAGATAAATGGGCCGCAGAAAACCGCGTTTACCCTGAAACATCCGGTGTCCCTGGACGGCGCGACCCTTTTCTGACTCCATATGCAGTCCCATTCGCGAGAGCTTTGTCATCGTGCCGGAATAAGCGCACAGTTTTTGTGACGGGGGCTCAGTCTGGAAAGACGGAGTCGTTTCTTGATGTTATCGGGGCTCGGCTCGACCAGCGCCCGGCTCCGATCCTTTACGCAGGTCCGACGCGAGATTTCGTAACAGACCAATTCGAGCCGCGCCTTATGGCGCTGTTCGATGACGCCGCGACGCTCAAAGCGAAAGTCGCGCGCGGTAAAAAATCGAAAAAGACGCTCAAGTGGGTTTCTGGCGTGAAGGTCCGTCTCGCATGGGGTGGATCATCGTCTGCACTTAAATCCGATCCTTTCGCGCTCGGCATCGTCGACGAATACGACGAAATGCTCGCGGACGTTAAAGGTCAGGGCGACCCGCTTGGCCTGATCGAAGCGCGCGGCATAACCTACGCTGACTTCTCCGTTGGCGTCGCATCTACTCCCAGCCGGGGACTTGTTGACGTGGAGAGAGACGAGGCGACTGGTCTCGAATTTTGGAAAGAGGCCGACACTGATACGCTAGAGTCTGGGATTTGGAAGCTCTGGCAGGAAGGCACGCGATTCCACTGGGCTTGGCCCTGCCCGCAATGCGACGAATATTTCATCCCGCGCTTTAAGCAGTTGCGCTGGCCGATGAAATGCACACCGTTTGAAGCGCGCACGGCTGCTTATCTCGAATGTCCCCGCTGCGGCGGAGTGATTGAGGAAAAGCACAAGGTCGCGATGAACGAGCGCGGCGTCTATGTGGCGCCGGGCCAAGACATCGTCGATGGCGTCGTTGTCGGCGACCCGCCGCTTCGATCGACTGCATCGTTCTGGGTATCTGGACTCGCGTCCCCGTTTCGCTCCTTTGGCGACCGGGCCGAGGAATATCTGCTCGCGGTCCAAAGCGGCGAGCAGACGAAAATACAAACTGCCTTCAACGCCCAGTTCGGAGAGGTTTACGCTCCCGGCGGCGGTGAAGCGCCGGAGTGGCAGGAAGTTTACGCGCTGCGACAGCCGTATCACTTCCGCGAGGTTCCAGATGGCGTCCGTTTTCTGACGGCGGGGGTGGACGTTCAAAAGAACCGATTGATCTACGTCGTTCGCGGCTGGGGCCTGCGGCAAGAGTCGTGGCAGATCGAGTCAGGGCAGCTTTGGGGCGACACCGCGCTCGATGATGTTTGGACGGACCTTGCGGACCTTCTGCATGGCGACTTCGACGGCCGCTATATCCGCCGCGCATTTGTCGACTCCGGCTTTAAGCCGCGCGCAGACACGGTGATTGCGGACCACAAGGTTTACGAATTCTGCCGCGCTAACTCCCGCATCGCCTACGCGACCAAGGGCTATGCAAGCCGGCAAACGCCGCTGACAACGTCCAAGATCGATGTCACGTCGAAGGGGCGGAAGGCTGCCTACGGTCTGGAAATCGCTCTGATCGACACGGATTTCGCAAAGTCCTTTGTTCATCAGCGCATCCGCTGGCCATCCGATCAGCCCGGCGCTTGGCACCTGCCGATTGATGCCGACGAAGCCTATTGCCGGCAGATCGTCGCCGAGGCGCGGGTTAAGGGGCCGTCCGGTCGCGGCCGGTGGGTCGCACGGTCGCGTGAGAACCATTTTCTGGACGCCGAGGCGCTGGCTTACATGGCCGCATTCATGCTTGGCGTGGAGCGTCTTGGGAGCGGATCACGTAGGGGGCCGCCTCCATCGGCGCCACCTGCCGGGCCGGTCCCAACGGATCGCCCGGTAGCCCCCAGCAACTACACCCCGCCAGCGTCGTCAGGATGGTTGGACACCGGAAAGAATTGGCTTTGATTGACCGTCTGCGCGCCAAAAGATGCCCATTCGCCGTCGGGCAAGACTGTTTCGGAGAAGTGTGCGCCGTCTGGCGCGAGACGCCAAACGGACATGGTTATTGTGGCGCCGGCGGACATCCTATCATCGGAGCGGCGTTGCCACTCTCGCCAGAAGGGCCGGCTGCTATCCACACGGATAAGACGACGACAAACGGCGCCGGTAAGCCGCGCGCGACAAGGCGGAGCGCATGATCGATTACTCGAAGGAAATCGCTGCGCTCGAAAAAGCTATATCAAGCGGAGCGCTTGAAATTCGGAACGACACCGGGCGCCTTATCCGGTACGACTCATTCGAGTCCCTGCGCGCCCGTCTCCGGTTCCTGAAAGAGCAGCAGGCCGGCGCGGCGGCGCGTCCGTCGTCGGCTGGATTTGCGACTTTCGACAGGGGCGACAGATAATGGCGGTTCGCCAGAACATCCTTGATCGCGTCATCGGCTACTTCTCGCCGGTCGCAGCAGCCGACCGCGTGAAAGCGCGTGGCGTTATTGAGACGGTGACGCGCGGCTATGCCGGCGCGGCTGTCGGTCGCCACACGGACGGCTGGAAAGCGTCTTCGACATCGGCCGACACGGAAATCTGGGTTGGTGGTCGCCGACTGCGAGACCGCGCGCGTGATCTTGAGCGTAATAACCCATACGCGGCGAAAGCGGCGTCTATCCTGACAACAAACATTGTCGGCGAAGGCATAATGCCTCGCGCCAATACAGGCGATGATGCGCGCGATAAGCGCGTTATGGCCGCGTTTGATAAATGGTCGAAGGAGTGCGACGCGGACGGACAGTTGGACTTTTACGGTCTCCAGACGCTTGCCGTTCGCGGGATGGTTGTCGGCGGCGAGATGCTATCACGCCGCCGTCGACGCAGCGCCGAAGACGGTATGTCTGTCCCGCTGCAAATCCAGTTAATGGAGCCGGATTTCCTCGACGACATGCGCCACGGCGACATGATCGGAGGGTTCAAGGCTGTCCAAGGCGTCGAGTTCGACGTTATCGGTCGCCGCGCGGCCTATTGGCTGTTTCGTGATCACCCCGGCAATAACTTCACATACCGGACGATTTCTTATCGCGTTCCCGCAACAGAGATCGCGCATATTTACGAGAAGCAGCGAACACAATCGCGTGGCGTTTCATGGTTTGCGCCTGTCATTCGTCGCATCCGGGACGTTGATGATTACGATTTTGCGGAAGGAATCCGCAAAAAGATCGAGGCATCTACAGTCGCTTTCGTCACGGGCGAAGATGAGGAACTTGCGATATCTCCCGAAGGCGATCGCAAGCCGATGCGCGTCGAGGATGCAAACGGAAACCTGATTGAGAAGTTCGCGCCAGGTCTGATTGCATATCTTCGCGGCGGCAAGGATGTGAAATTTAACGCCCCGGCGTCTGTCGGTGGGTATGAGAATTACAAGCGCGTCACAGCGCGCGAAATCGCATCTGGTGCGCGTGTTCCGTATGCCCTTTTGACAGGCGATGGATCGCAAGAGAATTTCAGCGCGCAGCGGTATTTGCTGACAGAATTCCGTCGCTTCTGCGGCGTTATTCAATGGCAGCTTGTCATTCCGATGTTGCTTGAGCCGTGGTGGCGATGGTTCTGCGAAGCGGCTTACGCGGCGGGCGAGATTGACGAGCCTTATATCCCGGTCGAGTGGAGCCCGCCGAAGTGGCACGCGATTGACCCCTACAAGGATGCGCTTTCGGACGTGCTCAACCTGCGCATGGGCCTAAAATCTTGGCCGGAGGCGGTGTCTTCTGGCGGCCGAAACCCGGAAGACGTTTTCTCCGAGATCGTCACATGGAACAAGAAGTTTGACGACGCTGGAGCCGTCTTTGACGGAGACCCGCGCAAGGTGTCGCTCGCTGGCGTCATGCAGAAACTTGTCACGGACGCCGCAACTGGCGGTGACAATCAAGGCGGCGGACAGCCGCAGGGATAATCGAACATGGAAAAGATCATCGAACTGCCGCGCGCCGAGCGCGCGGCGGAGATTCGTGCTGCGTCTTTTAATGAGGCGGACAACTCTATCGAAGTTGTGTGGACGACCGGAGCCACGGTGCGCCGGCGCTCATGGGTCGATGGCCCATATGACGAGGAATTGATCGTCACGCGCGATTCCGTTCGTCTTGACCGGCTGAACGCTGGCGCGCCGTTTCTCAATACACATGCCGATTGGTCGCTATCGGACGTGATCGGTTCTGTCGTCCCCGGCTCGGCCCGTATTGTGAACGGTCAGGGCGTTGCCCGTGTCATGCTCTCGCGCGCCCCTGGCGACGCGGATAACATCCAAAAGATCAAGGACGGGATTATCCGTAATATCTCCGTCGGATATGTCGTTCACGCAGTCGAAAAGACCGAGTCCGATAACGGAACGATCCCCGTCTGGCGCGTCGTCGATTGGGAGCCGATGGAAATCTCCGCTGTTCCTGTCCCGGCTGACGCCGGCGCGCAAATCCGTTCCGCACCTCGTGAGTCCGGCGCGCTCTATCGCTGCCGGATGCTCGAGCAAGAGCCAATCAGCCATGCCGCGTCGCGTGCTCGCTTGTCCATTAAACAGCGCCGCATCGGCGCCTGATTTTACCGTTTCGCCTCTGTCGCCAGCTCCCCGGTAAGCCGTGGAGGCGTTCATTTCACAATGTCCGGGAGAAAGGGTCTGGCATGACCTTTAAGCACAAGAAGGCGGCGGAGCTTCGCAGCATCGTCGCTGATCTCACCTCTAAAGCCAGTGCAAAGGTTGCGGAACTTGTCGACGGTATCTCCGCCGACGATGTGCGTCGCATCGAGGGCGAACACGACGCCATCGTGCGTGATCTGGACGACGCCAAGCGTGCGCTTGTTGACGCCGAGATCGCGGAACGCGCTCGTCCGGCTCCCGAGCCGGCGCCGACCGTTGACAGCGCCAAGATCGCCGAGGAAGCCCGTGGCGCCGAGCGCAAGCGCATCGCCTTCATTCGCGAGAAGGGCGAAAAGCTGAAGCTGCCGGCCGATTTCATCGCGCGCCACATCGAAGACGGCTCCGACGAGCGCGCCTTCAATGAGGCCGTGGTCAATTATCTGGCCGACTCGCAGGAAAACCGATCCGGCCCGACCGGAACGACGAATGTTGAAGTCACCCGCGACGAAGGCGAGACCCGCCGCGAAGGCATGGTTGACGCCCTTGTTGCGCGCTTTGCGCGCGCTGGCGGCGACCGAAATGCCACCATCCCGGACCACGCCCGCTCCTATGGCGAGATGGGCCTTGTCGAGATGGCGGCCGAGTGCGCCGGCTATCGCGGCTCGATCCGCACCGCCCGCGCCGTGAACGAAGTTCTGGATGCGGCGTTCAAGCGTTCCGGTTACGGGTCTCATACGACTTCCGACTTCCCGGCGATCATGCTCGACGCGATGAACAAGCGTCTGCTCGCCCGCTATGAGACCGCAGCTCCGGCTTATCGCCGGTTTGCCGCTCCCTATATGGCCGGAGACTTCCGCTTCCAGAATGTCGTTCGCGCTGGTGACTTCCCGGCACTTCAGGCTGTTGGCGAAAACGGCGAGATCAAGGGCGGCACGTTCTCGGAGAGCCGCGAGCGCATCAAGGTCGATCCTTACGGCGTGACCTTCAACATCTCGCGCGTCATGATCATCAATGACAACCTGTCGGCGATTGATCAGGTTCTGGGCTCGGCGGGAATCCGCGTGTCGGACTGGGAAAATGCGCAGGCGTTCGCGAGCCTTCTCTCTGCTGCCGGTGCCGGCCCGACGCTGTTGTCGGACAATACGGCGGTCTTCCATGCGAACCACGGCAACCTTGCCGGTTCCGGCTCTGCGATTTCGGTCGCTTCGGTCGGCGCTGGTCGCGCTGCGATGATGAAGCAGACGACGCTCGACGGCATCAAGGCGAATTTCACGCCTATGACGCTTCTCACGGGGCCGGATAAATCCGTTGAGGCCGAGCAGCTTTTGACCTCGATCACGCCCGCCACGAACGCCAACGCTGTGCCTGATAGCATCCGTCGCATGTCTACCGTGTCGGACGCGAATATTTCCGGCAACGCGTGGTTCCTGTTCGCAGACCCGGCCATCGCCCCGACCTGGCTGTATGCCTACCTCGAAGGCTATCAGGGCCCGCGTCTGTCGAGCGAGGAACGGTTCGGCGTTCAGGGCCTTGGCGTGAAGCTGGAGCACGATTTCGGCGTTGCCGCTATCGACTATCGCGGCGCGTATCGCAACGCTGGCGCGTAATAGCTGATGTAATAAAGGCGCAGCGTTTAATCGCTGCGCCAGTCTTTCTCATCAATCAGGAGGGCATTCGCCCATGAAAAATTATATCCAGTGCGGCGAGCGCCTTTCGCTCGCCGCCCCCTACGATGTTGCGTCTGGAGCCGGCTTTCTTGTTGGCTCGATCTTTGCCGTTGCATCAACAGATGCGGTGTCTGGAGATAATGTAGAAGGCGTTGTCGAAGGTGTGTTTTCGCTGGCGAAAGTGTCCGCGCAAGCATGGACTGCTGGCGCGCCGATCTACTGGGACAACACGGCGAAGAACTGCACCACGACTGCGACATCGAATAAGCTGATCGGCGTCGCTGTCGCTGCGGCGGCAAATCCGTCGTCGGTCGGCAGCGTTCGTCTTAACGGTTCGTTCGCCGCGTAACAAATCAGGCTCGCCATCATGGTCGACTGGAATGATCTTGACGACATGGTCCTTCACGCAGTTGAAGGTAACATTGATGGCGAGCCTATCATCATTTCTCCGCGTATTTCCGGTGAGTTCTCCGAATACTCGGATGACTTGTCGCGTCCAAGCATTGAAACGACTGGGACGTTTTCTGAAAACAACGCGCGCGAGCGTGTTCGTGGAGACGCTACTGGAATAAATACGAACGCGTATTTAGCTCTGTCGAAAACCGTCATCACGATCAGGAAAAGCTTCTTTTCCTCGACTTCAGATTGGCCAAGGCAAAACGACGCCATCCTTCGTGTCAGAACGAATGAGAGATTTTGCATAACAATCGTCGAGGATAATGCAGCGGCAATAAATCTCGTTTGCTGCCCGGAGGGATAAATGGCGCTCACGACGTTTGCGTTGCGATGCGCTGCTGTGCGTGCGCTGCGCGGAAACACATTCTGCGGTGAGAAGGTATTCGACTCCGAGATCGTCCCGCTCGATCAAAAATCAACTGAACAAAAAGCGCCATTTATTTCCGTCTACACGGATGAGTCCAGAACGCCCAGCGTCGCTGGTCGGGATATCCTCGGCGCACAGCACGAGATTGATTTGACATTCGAGATTTCTGTATCGGCCCAGATTGAAGTCACGGTTGCGGATCAGCAAGGCGGCCAGACCGTCGAAACACATATCACCGTCCCGAAAACGGACGCAGCGCTTGAAGCGCAGCTAAACATTATTGGTCGACAAATTCACCGCGTCTTTCTCGCCTCGGAAAACCCGTGGGCGGAGGTCTGGCGCAATCTCGTCGTTCGGATCAGCCGCATCGACGAGAAACGCGGAGCTATGTCAGAGAACGGGATGCGATTTGCCGCACGGCAGATCACGTTTTCATTCGTCGTTATCAATGAACCGCCATTCTCCGATCCAATCGGCGTCTGGCTGGATTTGATCAACCTGCTCAAATCCAGCAACGACACCGCCGGCCTTGGTAAGATCATCGAGTCAGAGATCAAAACACCATTGCTTGCCGATTGGCAGTCAGTGAAAGCCGACATTGGCTTGACGTTGGATGGCTGGCTTGGAATTGGAGTCTCTAATGTTGGTCAGGCGCCGCAAGAACTTACGTTGGCGGATGAGCAAGTCTTGTCAGGCAGATTCACGGTTGATGGGCTATGAAAGAAATAAAGGCGCTCTTTGACAGGCTAGCGGCTCTTGAACACATCGTCCACAATACAACCAGACACGGGACCGTTCACGAGTTTGATGCGAAAAAGCATCGCATTAGGGTCAGGTTCGGAGGGACGGATAAAGAGCCGTTCCTTTCTCCATGGATTCCATATTCGCAGATCGCCGGAACACGAAAGACGCATAGCGTCCCTAGCAAGAACCAAACTGTGACGATCTTTTGCCCGAGTGGTGATTGGCGTCAGGCATTGGTTATGCCGATGACGTGGAGCAAGAAAAACCCATCACCATCAGAAAATGGTGACGAGGATATTGACTTGCGCGGAAAAACAAAGCGGACGCAAAAGGATGGAAGCGTTAAGCAGGAAGTCGATGGCGTCACGCATGAATATTCAAAACAATCGCAAAGCGTCATAATCTATAAAGACCCTGAGAACCAGCAAGAGGGACAGAACGAGACTGTCGACGACGAGCATCCGTGGAAAGGCAACCGCGCCAAAGCTCTTCACAAAAAGACCCTGTCAAAGGACGGCGGCTTTGAACTGACCATCAATGATGGTGATGACCAGAAAAAGCACAAGATTGTTGTGAACCCGACTGATGACGGAGTCGAGATTTCAACTCACAACGGCAAGCACAAGATCGCTATCAAAAAGAATGATCTGAAGGTTTCGTTTGGTGATGGTCAGCACGAAACGACTTACTCAGACCAAGGTATCAAACATAAATCCTCGCAGCGCGTGACGATTGACGCCCCCCAGATACAGCACAATGGCAACATGATGCTGTTAGGGTCGCTGTCGGTATCTCAGGTCGTGCAAAGCGCCGGCTTTATCGGAAATTTGCAGGGCGTCTCCGGCGGAATAGGCTTTCTCGGGGGTCTAGCGCCACCGACAACGTGGTGAGGAACCCGGAATGGCGAATAGCTTTTATCCCGGCGTCGGCATCGACAGGGAGACAGGACAGGTCATTTCAGGCTGGGTCCATGTGCGCCAATGTCTCAGTGTGATTTTCACGACATCGTTTGGAGATCGCGTCATACGGGAATGGTTCGGATCGGCAGTCCCAATGCTGCTCGGTGAGAACGTGACAGAATCGACGTTCCTCGCATACTTTTCTGCAATATGCGCCTCTATTGATTTTTGGGAGCCAAGATTTCGAATAACCCAAATTACGCCAACTTCCGTTGACCGTCTTGGACGCGTTGTCATCACGATGCAGGGCGAATACATGCCGCGCGGTCATCTTGGCGATAAGACCGTAGAATATGTGCGTAGCATTCGGGCTTTTGGCGTTCCTAGGTCAATGTGGAACGTTATAGACTCGTAATTTGGCAACAAAGCCACCCAGTGGGGCTCAGATGGCGACTGTAACTGGCCGGTTCGCGGCTCCCGACCTGCTTCGGCTTGGGCCTCCGCCGGCGCTTGCCGCGACCCAGACGATAGAGGCAATGGTGTCTGCGGCAAAGGCCGATCTCGTCACCCGCATGAATGCTGTCGGCATTCCTTATGATGTTTCAGTTTTAGAGTCAGACCCCGGCGTCATTTTAACCGAAGCTGGTGTTTACCGTGATTATTTGCGCCGCGTTGAAATTGACGACGCTATTCGCCAGACATTTTTAGGATCGGCGACCGGCTCGTTTTTGGATCGGCGCTGTTCGGATTACGGTGTTCTTCGCCGGGTGTGGCCCACTGTCTACACCGACGCTATCATGCCTGGGATACTTCCAAGCAACCTCCCGCCAGCGTGGACGTGGGGAGCGGTCACGGGCGGCTATAGCTGGACTGAGGACGATGAAAGTCTGCGCACACGCGGCTTCTTGGCATGGCAGGCATTGTCAGTCGCTGGACCTGCTGGAGCCTATGTGTATCACACGCTCAACGCGCACCCAGACGTTTTTGATGCGGTCGTATATGGGCCTGAGAGCGGTTATGTTTCGCCTGGGCAGGTTCTTGTCGTCGTCCAGAGCTATACGAACGGCGGCGTTCCAACCGCCGAGGTTCTTGACTCCGTCTCCGCTGTCGTGGACGCCCACAAAACAACCTACGCATCTGGGGCGACGGTAACTAGGTCGGCTTATGATCCGCAGAACATTCGACCGATCGGCGCACAAGTGTTTGTCGTGGGCGCGCAGCCATTGACCTATGCCGTGTCTGCAACTCTTTACGTCGCGCCGGGCAATGACCCGACCGGAACGCAGGTAAATGCCATAGCGCGGCTTGCCGCATATCAGGCAAAACGAAATCGGGTCGGATTGCCTGTGACATTGTCCGGCATGACTTCAGCGCTCGGCATTAGCGATGTAAACGGCGTCCCTCTCGTCGATAAGGTCGTGCTGTCATCCCCGATGCGAGATGTCACGCCGAATTATCAGCAGATCGCAGTGATGAGCGCAGCTGCGCAAATTGATGTGATTGTCCGATGACGTGGGTCGCGAAGTTTCAGCCGGTTTGGACGGCGTCACTTTTACCGAATAATGCGACAAAGTGGGAACTCGCGGTAGACGGGACAAGCGCAAATATCGACGCTGGTGATCCAGTCGATGTTATCAATGCTTGGCGATCTGACGTCGAATGCCCCAGCTTGCTTCTGCCATATCTCGCCATTGAGCGAGCGGTAGAGGAATGGGACTCGGCATGGCCTGAGAATAGGCAACGCGAGATCGTCAGGTCGTCGTTCGAATATCATCGCCACCAAGGAACCCGTCGCGCATTAAATATCGCTTTGGGCCAGCTTGGGTATCAGTTGTCGGTCGTTGAGTGGTTTCAGCGCGCCAGCCCCGGAATCCCATACACTTTCTCAATATCAGTGACTCTTGACGCGGCCACTACTTGGCTTGCGGAAGATCGTGAGCAGATTGTCCGAGTAGCAAACCGGGCAAAAAACGCTCACACGATGCTGACGGATTTGCGGGCATTCCGTTCTCTCAATCCTGCCATTGTCTATGTTGCTGCGTATTCAAGAATGTTGCGCACCATCAAAATATCCACGCAGCCGATTGTTTCAGAGCTACCGGCTTACGGACTTGTTCGCGTTGCCGGGTATCTCTCGCGCACACGTTACCTGAAGATATCTCCTCGCGCGGCTATATAATCCGAGGTCTTAAATGAGCTATTTCGTAATTCCGACGACGCTTGGGCAGACGGCTATCGCGAATGCGATTTCCGGTGCGGCGCCGATTTCGCTCGCGACGATGGTCATCGGCGACGGCAACGGTGCCCCGGTGACGCCGAACCAGGCGCAGCGCAACCTCGTCAATCAGGTTTATTCCCTGCCTTTGGCCTCTGTTTCGCATGTCGGAAACACCGTTACCGCTATGGCGGTAATCGGGGATACCGTTGGCGGCTGGACAATTCGAGAAGTCGGCCTGATTGATACGAACGGTGACCTTCTGTTCGTTGGCAACGTGCCGGACACGTTAAAACAATCAATCGCTATGGGTGTTGATGACATCCTGACAATGGTTGTGACCGCTGTCGTATCTGCATCTGCCACCGTTACAATCATTTCCGGGGGTCAGTTCTTCGTATCAATCGCGGACATGCTCCGCGCGCCGTTTATAGCTGTAAACAGCGCCACAACGGCGACCCCACCATCATCCCCGGCAAGCGGCGACACATATCTTGTTCCAGCCGGCGCAACTGGCGCATGGTCCGGCAGCGCGAACCTGCTCACCCAATGGTCGCCGTCCCGCAACTCTGTCCCGGCACAGTGGGTTTTTGCTGATGCGCCGGTCCAGACGGTTGTCGGCGTTGCGGACACCAATACTTACCTCGAGCGCACCTCAACAGGCTGGCGATCGCTATTCGCTTCAATCCCGGAACATTTGGCTGGAACGGCCACCGCTCTATGCGCGACGCCGGCTGGTGTTGCTGCAATGCTCGCGACCATGCCCACAAACACCGAGGCGGCAAAGCTCGCCTTTATGCTTAACCACATTCATTAAGGGGTCATAGATGGCTACCACGCCGAATTATGCTAACGGGGTCGTTGTTGGCGCTGGTGTCGTTGCGACGGGCGATACGTCCCGCACGACACCAAACAATAAAACAACGATCTTGACGGCTGGATCAAGTGGGACTCGCGTAGAGCGGGTTTCGTTTGCAGCTATCGGGGCGACAACCGCGTCGCTTCTGCGACTCTTCCTTTACGACGGAACCGCATATCACCTTTTGCGCGAAATCACCGTTCCTGCAATCACGCCGGCCTCTGGATCGCTGCCTGTTTGGCAGACCACGCACGAAGCGTGGTCGACGCCGAATCTTATGCCGATCCTTCTTCCTAATGGGTGGTCGATCGTTGCTGCGATTAACGACACTCAGTCTGGTGGCGGCGTAAAAGTAATCGCCGAAGGCGCGAACTTCTAAGGGAACAAGATCATGTCTAACTTCGGTTTACCTGGCCTTGGCCTTCCTTATTCATACAAGAGTCAGGTTTCGGCTGCGGCATTGGCTGCGGCTACCTATCACGACGGAAGAATTGCTCCTCCGGGGTTCCTTGGCGTTTTTGGCGCTGGCATGTGGAACGCTTTCACCGACACCGGAAGCCAGACATTTGTCGTTCCTGCTAACGTGTCGCGCATCCGCGTTCGCGTTGTTGGAGCTGGTGGCGGAGGTGGTTGGGCATGGATGAGTGGCGGGGCTGGCGGTGGCTTTGCGATAGGCGAGTTCGACGTTGTCTCTGGTCAAAGTTTCTCTGTCACGGTTGGATCTGGGGGCGTAGGTAACGGCGTCTCAGGCGGAACTTCTTCGTTCGGATCGTTAATAAGCGCGACCGGCGGCGGCGGCGGATATAACCTTGTAAACACAAACCCCGTCGGAGGCGTCGGGGTCGGCGGATATTTCCAAGCCAGCGGTGGCAACGGCGGAACTGGCGTTGGCAGCGTTGGGAATGGCGGCGGCGGTGGTGGCGGCGGTGCCGGATCGCAGCTTGGCGATGGCGGGCACGGCGCGAACTCTTCCGGCGGCGGCGGCGGCGTTGGGCGTGGCAATGGTCAATCCACCGGCGCAGGCGGTTCGCCATTTGGCGCGGCCCCGGCAGGATATGGGGCTCCTGATTGTCTGGGCAATGTATCAAGTTCTGCAGGTAACTATAACACCATACAAGCGGTTTCTCGATTTCCATTTGATGGGTTCACCGGCGGCGGTGGCTTTGGCTTAGGGTCTGCCGGCGGTCCCGGCTCTGGCAGTGGTGGAGCGCCAACTTCTGTGACGACAGGAGCCCCAGGTGCGACCGGTGGCATCGGCGGCGGTGGCGGTAGCGGTGCGAACGCCAGCAACTCTGTTTATCCGGGCGGTAATGGAGGCATTGGCGGTGGCGGCGGCGCCGGCGGTAACGGAACAGGCGGCAGCAGCAAGGGCGGCAACGGGCTTGTTGTCGTCGAGTGGTAACTCATCGTTCCCGTCTTCAAAGGAAATAACCAATGACAAATTTCGCCCGTGTTGTTGACGGCGTTGCTGTTGACGTATCGCAAAATCCAGATTCGGATTTTCATCCTGATCTAGCTTCTACGTTTGTAAAAGTCCCTGATAGTGTCGTGCGCGGTTGGCGAGTCACCAAAGGAAAATGGGCCGCACCTGATGATGCGCCTGCGGAAACGCCGCAGATTATTTATCCGCCATTGACTGCGATGCAGTTCTATCTTGCGTTTACGACGGATGAACGCATCGCAATTAAGTCGTCTGACGACCCGGTGGTCAAAGAGTTTTGGGCGACTTATGAGCTAGCTGTCAGCCTCGCCAACTCGATTGACCCAAACCTGCCTAGCATTATCGCTGCATTGAAATATCTGGCTATGCCTAAATCTGCGAAGCCTTCTGGCGCGGGAATCCTTGCGAGCGAAGATCGCATCCCGCAAATCCGCGCTGGCATCCCTCAATAAAGTGACAAAGCGACCGAACGCCAATAAAGCGTTCGTCGCTCATTTTCAGGCATCAAGGGGAATCTGATGTCAATCCCTTCACCAATTAAACTGGTCGTCGGCGACGACTGGGTGTTTTCCTTCGCCCTTAAAGACTCTGATGGGTTTCCGATTGACCTGACCGGGTTTTCAGTCGGTGGCGACATCGTCTATCCAGGCGGGCGATTAGGCATGGAATACCCTTCTGGTTCTGCGACGCTTGCAGATCAGACCACGTTAGTTGGCAAGGGTAGATTCACTCTCAAGCTATTTCGGGTTCAAACGGTCAACTGCCCGGTGATGAACATCAAAAATCACCTGCGGGTTTATTTGACGTATCCGAACGGCGACAAACAAAGTTTCAACGCTTGGCCCATCGAGGTTGAAGACAGATGAGCGACATTACTTCCGCCCAACTCATTCTTGAGTCTGCTGGCTCAATTTCCGTTGATGTTAGCTCTGCGACCGAATATGGCCTATTGGCTGCACAATCGGCTGCGGCTACGCAGGAAGATCGGGATGCAGTTGCTGCAGACCGTGCACTTGTCGTTGCCTATAAAGCTGAGGCATTAGCAGCCGCTGCTTCGGCTACATCATCCAAAAACGCGTCCGTAACAAGCGCTGATACAGCCGTAAATGCTGCGGCAACGGCTTCTGCTGCGGCGACGACCGCCAGCAACAATGCCTCAGTCGCGACGACAAAAGCGAGTCAAGCCTCTACGTCAGCAACTGATGCGGCCAGTAGTGCCGCATCTGCTGCAACTGCTGCAACGGCCGCCATAGACACCGCAGTTGTCGATATGAGGTCTACCGACGCCAGGCTTGTCGCGTCGTTGATTGATACGATGCGCACAAATTTAAAAACAATCTTCACCCTAGTCGATATGCGCCGATTGCTTATCCCGTAGCGCAACATTCAGGCATCGACTCTCGTTTGGTTGAGGTAACTCAATGACCGATTACACACAAACATTCACCATATCCAGCGACTCTTGGACCGATATTGGGTTGGGCCCATTAACCGTCGAAGTATTAACGACGACTTCTCTGTTTAGGTTCGTGGACACGCGTCGCACGATTAAATCCGTCTTAACAAAAGTTATCAGCGGAACCGCCACGCTTGCAGACGTTACAACGATTTAACAGGGGTTTACTATGACAATCGAGACCGACCTTCAGGCCGTAGTCACGGCGGCCAACGCTTTGAATACAACCGTTCAGGGTAAATTTGCGGATATTGATGCGTCTGTCGCGTCAGCTCAGACAGCGGCGACTTCTGCCAATACGGCAATTTCGAACATCAATACCTTTAACACAAAATACCTCGGCGCAAAATCCAGCAACCCATCGCTTGATAACAGCGGCGGCGCTCTTACCTCTGGCGCAATGTATTTCAACACGACGACCAACAGCATGATGACCTATACCGGGTCAACATGGGTTGTCGCTTATTCGTCCTATAGCGCTGGCGCTTTGATGGCGGCGAATAACCTTGGCGACTTGGCGAGCGTTTCGACTGCGCTGCAAAACCTTGGGTTGAAGGACGCAAGTGGCAGATGGGCAGTTTCCGTATTATCGAATGGATATTGGAACGGCACAGCGTTTTCTGGAACATTAGCCGCTATATCAACAGTATCTACTGGCCTTGGTGGTTACGACGCAGTTAATCTTTTCAGCCAGACTGATAGCGGTGGAACAACCAGTATTTCCGGCGCTATTGGCATGATCGGCTCTGGCCCATGGACGGCTGGAAACCTAGCGACACAATTGTCAGATATGTATTTCATTGTTAGGAACTCATCTGGCGGCGTTAGTGAGCGTATGCGCATCAACGCCTCCGGCAACCTCGGACTAGGTGTCACGCCGAGTGCTTGGAGTGTAAACAACACAGCGTTTAATCTACCCGGCGGAAGCGTAGCATCGTATCAGACTATCGCTATGGAATACGCTCAGAATTGCTATTATAATGCAAGTGGCTCTTGGGTGTATAAAGTACCAACATACGCCCTACGATATGCTCAGGTGAATGGTTCTCACGGATGGTTCACCGCCCCCTCCGGCACCGCAGGCAACGTCATCAGCTTCACACAGGCGCTTACATTAACCGCTGGCGGCAATTTACTTCTAGGAACAACTACAGAAGCTACTAGCGCAGCCCAAGCGTTACACCTTGGCAACGGAACGGCGCCTACGGCAAGCATTACTGGTGGCGTTCTCTACGTCGAAGGCGGCGCTTTGAAATTCCGTGGTTCTTCTGGAACAGTCACAACCATCGCAGCGGCGTAATATTAAAATAGGAGAAAAAAATGGCTAATAGTTATAATTGGGTAATCTCACAGTTGGACGCTTACCCAGAACACGAAGGCAAAAAGGATGTTGTGTTCGTGGTCCACTGGCGCAGAGTTTCCACTGACGGCAAAGGCCACAACGCCGATGTATACGGGGCACAGACTCTGACACTCGACCCTGAAGCGCCCTTCACGCCCTTCGCCAATCTGACGGAAGCACAGGTTATTGGCTGGCTTGAAGATGCTTTCGGCACTGAGACGCTTGCCGCACAGGAAGCTGCTCTCGACCAGCAGATTGCCGATCAGGTCAATCCGCCCGTATTGCGCCCGCCGCTTCCGTGGACGCAGGCCGCGTAATAACCAGCTTGGCGTGGGAGGTTAGTCTGCCCGGCCCACGCCATTCTCCACCGGGCGGACACCTACCTTGGAGAAGGTGAATGAACGATCTCACGACTGACGAAATCAACATCATCATCCAATTGATGGACATCGCAACCAAGGCCGGCGGTCTTCAGGTCGCGCAGCAGGCGCTTCCAATCGCTTTCAAGTTGCTGCAGATGGCGCAGGGAGCTGCCAATGATAATGTAGGAAATGAATCCAAGGATGTATAGGAACACAATGTGGATAAATTTATTTACGCGCAATCATGCGCGTGTCCTCTAATAAGCCTCCCATAAATTTTGTCGTATTACTGCCGCTCGCTCTGCTTGTGCTGGCGACCGGCTTCGTGCGTGGGGCATGGAAGCTGCGATGACGATCCCCAGATTGAGCGCACAAGAGTTCTGGATCGCTGTCATTCCGATCTGCGTCATCGGACTGATCTATTTCGGCGGAGAGGCGATCCGAGACGAATTAAAAATCAGCAACAAGAATCCGTGGCGCTGGGGCGACAAACAACGTCGCAACAGTGACGAGGCGACGTGGGGAACGCACCTCGTCATCGCGCCGGTCTGCCTATTTATCGCCGGTCTCGCCGTGCGTCTTTTACTAAAATGGTAGGTTCGATGTTTCAGGAAACTATTCGCTTTCTGATTGTCGCATTCATTTATGCACTTTGCCTGTTTGGCGCTGCCTTCCTTCTGACTGGCTGTGAAGGCGCCGGACGCATCGCCGCTTACTGCCTTCAAGACCCCAGAAACTGCGATTGAGGTTCACAATGATGAATTGGCCACTTCAGCGCGATTGCGACAAATTCTATGGTAATCCCCGTGGAGGCAAAGGCGCATCGGGTTCTTGGGAGGCTGGTTGCCTGACTCGTGTGAAACCGCCGTTTGCTATGTTCTACGATGGTCGCCCGGTCTCTTACATCCTAATCAATCGGAAATGCGCCGATAGTTTCCGGCGTGTCCTTGATAAAATCTGGGTGGCGGCCGGTAAGGATCAGCAAACCGTCGATAAATGGGGCGCTTCTACGTTTGCCGGTTCCTATGTGTTCCGCCAGAAGCGTGGCGGCTCGACCCTCTCAATGCACAGCTATGGCTGCGCGATCGATCTCGATCCCGCCCGTAATGGATTCCATAACCAGAATGGGAACTTCTCGCGCGGCGACGCGCATAAGGTCGTCGAGGCGTTCGAGTCGGAAGGCTGGGAATGGGGCGGTCGCTGGTCTGGCCGTTCATGTGACCCGATGCACTTTCAGGCCGCTTGGACGCGCCCTGACGCGGTGACGCCGCGCGGGGCACCTACGCCTGTGACGCCGAACGTCCCGACACCAACCACGCCGAAGACCGCGCCAACACCGACAACACCGGACGAGCCGGACATAGCCTGGGCGCAAGCGCGCCTTACCGAACTGAATTACGCCACCGGCGGCGCGGACGGCGTTCTTGGCCCGCTCACCCGTTCAGCTATTCGCGATTTTCAGGACGCCAATAATCTCGTCGTCAACGGCAAACTCGACACTGCGACAATCGCCTTGCTGCATAACCCGACCGTGCCGCCGCGTCCGGTGCCGCCGGAGCGCGCCGCATTGACTGCGGCTGATCTACGGGAGAGCGGCTCCAAGATCATCGAAGGGGCCGATGAGGTTAAATTTGGGGCTATCGGCACAGGTCTGGCGACCGCTGCGGCAGCCGCTTCAAGCGCCAATGACATCGTGACCAGCGTCAAGGAAATGACCGCCGGGGCCGATGCCGGTGTTGGCGTGAAGGAACTGGCCGCGACCTATTGGCCGGTGTTCGTGGTCATCGCTTCGATAGTGGCCATTGGCTATTTTGCGTGGCGTGCCTATCGCGGCGCCAAACAGGTTGAGGCTGAGCGCGTCGAGAATGCCCGCAAGGGCATCAATGTGAGGCTTTAATGCCGTTCGCCATCCTTCCCGTCCTGCAATGGCTCGGTAGCGGCTTCTGGGCCTTCGCCAGCAGCCGTATGGGCCAGATTATTATTGTGGCCGCCGCAGCGTGGTTCTGGGCCGGATCGCGCGCTGATGAGCATTGGCGCGCAATCATCGCCGCCGAGAAAGCCGCGGCAGAGGCCGTTTACCGCGCCGAGGTCGCCCGGCAGGAGCAAGCCGCGCGCGAGATCGCGGTCGCCGCGACAGAGCGCGCAGAGGAAGACGCCGCCTTGGAGCGCGAACTACGCGCCCAGATCGAAGCATTTAACGCCCAGGAGCCTATCAATGTCCCCGCCTCATTGCCCCAGCAGAGCGCGCCTAACAGTAGCACTGTCATTGACAGCCGGTTTGCTGATGTCGTGCGCCAGTTCGACGCCGCCGCAGGTCGCCCGGCCAAACCTTCCCGCCCCGCCAGATAGCCTCGGTAAGCCCGTTCCCCTTCCTGCGCCGACGCCCGGAAAGAGCGTCAAAACCTTTGCGCTCGAAAATAGATTGTCCGTGCATCAAGCAAACCGCCGGCTCAAAAATGACCGGGCATTCTACGAGGATATTCGCCGAGAATACGGTGTGCAGGAAGAGAGGCAATGATGTCCGAGGCAGCAAATGATTTTCTTCAACTGCTTCGGGATCATATTGCAGAGGTGCTGTCTGCCGGCGGAGTCATAGGCGGGGGCATGATCGGGTTCTTTGCCGGCCGCAAGAAAAACGAGGCCGAAGCCGCGAAGGCCGAGGCCGAAGCTATCATAGCCCCGTTTGAGGTGCTTATCCGGGGATATGAGGCGCAGGCAAAAGCTGATGGCGTCAGAATCGAAGATTTAATGCGCGAGGTGATGGCGCTGCGCGAAGAAGTAAAGGCTTTGAGACAGGCGCTTTATGCCAGGTCGAGCGGACAATGATTGCTGTTCTGGTTTTGGTTTGCTCATCAGCTATTCCCCATCACTTCTGCGATACAAGAACTGCCCGCGCCTATCGCGCGAGCATAGAGCCCGGTGTTGTCTGCGGCCTCGCTAATCAAAATCCTTTCGCGAATAGTCCGCTCGCGCCAAGCGAAAAGGAATACGTCGTGATCCGATGCAGGTCGCGTTCGCGTCCGTAGCCTACAGAATAATCAACATTCCGAAAGCCTCGCCATCCGGTAGAGCTTTCTTGTTTGGAGAAGAATAATGACAGACCCAGTCTTCGGTATTGGAATTTCGCGAGTCGATAATGAACCTCGCCCAGCAATCAACTCTGATCTTTCGATCGTAGGAATTGTAGGAAGCGCTACTGGGGCGGATGCAACAATGTATCCGCTAAATACACCTGTCCAGATATTCTCTGACGACGTTGCTGCGCTTACTAAACTTGGCGCAGGGTCTTTATCTGATGCTGTCAACGGTATTAACGATCAGCTTGGTGAGTTTGAGGTTGCAGCTCGTGTCGTGATTGTCCGCGTTACGGCTGGGGCTTCTGCCGCAGCTACCATGACGAATGTTATCGGAAGCTCATTGAATGCAACCGGCATTTGGGCATTGCTCAATTCCGGTCCATTGTTGGGAATTATTCCGCGCATTATCCTAACGCCTGACGTAACTTCCTCCTATACTGCGGCGTCTGGTTCGGCACCTGCTGAAGCTAACGCTGTTGTTGCTGCTTTGACGCCAGTGCTTGATAGATTGCTCGGTCATGCAATCGTGGCGGGACCAACAGATACGTTGGCGCATTGGACTGAATGGCGTGAGACAATTCAGAGCGCTCGCATTATTCCGCTGTCGTTTAGTGTAAAGGTTGGCTCCCCGTCTGTAGAAAAAGACGCGTCTGGACGAGTTGCCGGAATCTTCGTGCGTAGAGACCACGAGAAGCGGGGACTTCCGTTCTGGTCGAGTGCTAATCAGCCTATTCAAGGAATCGTTGGTCCCGGCCGAGATGTCGCTTTCTCTCTCACGGATGGTTCTACAGAGGGTCAGCAAATCCTTTCTCAAAACGGCGGAATTCTCGCGCGCGGTCAGATGGGTGTTGAACAAGCCATCGCTTCGGGCGGGTTCGTCTATATCGGAACGGATACATGCTCAGTTGATGACCTTTGGCGTTTTTATAACGTCTCACGCGGTCGTGACTATATCCATCTAATGTTCCTACGAACGCTTCGGGTTTATCTCGGCCGCTTTAACATTACGAGCCATACAATCACGGCCATCCAGAACACAATGGATACGGCATTACGCGACCTAAAGGCACAGGAGGCCATTCTTGGCTACAAGGTAGGATTTACACGTGATCTGAATTCGCCAGAGAATATTCGGCTCGGTAAATTTACCGTGTCGTTTGCAGCCGAAGAGGCTCCTGTCCTTCGGTATTTGGGTATCCAGTCTGCGCGCTATCGTCCTGCGATTGATGCTTTGCTTGACGATCTTATCCTATCTCTTTCGGCGGTCGCTTAATGCATTCGCAGATATAAGGAGCTATTAAATGGCTAATACAATCTTTTACATGGAATCGGCGAACTTATTCGCTGGAGACCATGACCCTACCGACTCAAAGCACCTGGCTATTGAGGAGGTAAAGCTTCCTGATCTTAAGGCGATGTTTCAAGATCATACGGCTGGCGGGTCTCCTGTAACAATCGAGGTTCAGGTCGGAATCGAAAAGCTAGAACCATCATTCAAGCTGAAAGGGTTTGACCCAAATCTTCTCGCTCAGTTTGGTTATGGCATGACCACGCGCAGTCGCTTTACGATCTATGGCGTTATGCGTGACCTCAGAACAAGCGAGTCTAAGGACGCAATCGCTATTATTGAAGGCCGTCTTGGTAAGATTGCCCCTGACGCGTTCAAGCGTGGAGAGCTTGGCGGTGAAGAATACTCGATCAACGAGGTTGTTCATTACGAAATTCACTTCGACTCAAAAGAAATCCTTCGGTGGGACTTCTTTACTGGAGAATGGATCGTTAATGGCGTCAGTGTAAATGCGCGTGAGCGGTCGCTGCTGCGCCTACCTGGATAATCAATCAAAAGCACGAATAAGAGATAAAAGCGGCGGGCTTGATTGTCCGCCGTATTATTATGGAGCGACGACAAATGAAACTCAAATATCCAATTTCTGTTGATGGCACTCGATACGAGGAATTGACGCTGCGCCGAATGAAGGGCTCTGACATGATCGCCGTCGGCAAGCTGCAAACAGACGGAATGAGCGAGGCTGGCATCACTTTGGCTCTGATCGCACTTCTCTGCAACATAGACGAGAAGGTTTCTAACGAGCTTGATGTCGAGGACATCATGGCTCTTGGCGAGTTAATGGAAAGTTTTTTTCCAAACTCGACAGCCGGTCGAAAGCGATCCGCGTCATAATTTCGGAGACGGCGGCCGTCCTTCATACGCCGATTAACGTATTCCTCGACATGGACATTGAAGAAGTTATCCGCTGGCACGATGAGGCTAAACGGATAGTAAAAGCCAGAGGTTGATGTGCCTGCACTTCGCACAGAACTAATTGCGTCTCTTGTCGATAAGATCAGTGGTCCGGCGAAGACTGCTGCTGCATCGCTCAACACGCTTGTCCGATCTGGCTCGGACCGAGGCGGGCCGACGTTTGCAACGCGGATACGGAAGGAACTTGCCTACACGCAGATTGCGCTCGACAAGATGCGCACACGTATGGTCGAGGCGATTGCGACGACATACGCCCTAAAGACGGCTCTTGAGTCACCGATCAAGGCGGCGACCGAGTTCGAGACAACCATGCTCGATCTTGGTCAGAAGGCGGAATTCAGCAAATCGCAGATCGCAGAGTTCGGAAAGAAAATCCGCGATCTCGCCCCGCAGGTAAATCAGACCGCGCAAGAAGTCGCGAAAGGATACGATGTTCTGGTTGGAGCAGGTCTGAATTCAAAGCTGGCGGAAGGCATTATGCCGACGCTCGCAAAGACGGCGACCGCGTATCGAGCGGAAATTGCTGACCTGGCTGACACCGGCATGGCGGCAATCCAGAATCTTAGAGTTAAAGTCGAAGAAATGCCTGCGGTCATGGATACGCTCGCTGCCGCTGGAAAAGCCGGCGCATTCGAGCTTAAGGACATGGCTCAATATCTCCCTGGAATATCAGCGCAGGCCGAAAGCGTCGGGATGAAAGGGACGCGCGCAATCCTTGAACTTGGCACCGCACTACAGATCGTTCGCAAAGGTGCCGGAGACTCGTCGGAAGCCGCAACCAATCTTCGCAATGTCCTCCAGAAGATGACATCGCCTGAAACGGTGAATCATTTTGAGAAGGTCGCTGGCGTTGACTTGAAGAAGGCGCTTTCGTTCTATGAAAAGAAAGGGCTGACGCCGCTTGAGGCGATTGTAAAAGTCACAAAGGATATTATCGACAAGAACAAGGGCAAGATCAAAATATCTGACCTGTTCAGCGACATGCAGATGCAGCTCGGCATGGCGTCGATGGTCTCCCATTATGAGGAATGGAAGAAGATTAGGGAGGATGTCGCCAAGGGAGCCGGCGGCATGGTCGAGAAGGATTTTGCCGACCGTCTTGAGACGATGCAGTCCAAGATGAACGCCCTCACCGTCCAGTGGGAAAATTTCAAGATTTCGCTTGGCGGCGCTATCGCGCCGGCGCTGCTTCCGCTTCTCACGTCCCTAACCAAGATGGCGACGCGGATTTCCGACCTCTCGGAAAAATACCCGGAGCTTACGCGCGGTATCGTAACCGCTACCGCTGCGCTGCTTGCTATCAAAATCGCCGCGACCGGCGTTTCATGGGCGTTCCTGTCGCTAAAGGCCGGGCTGCTGACGACGATTGGCGTCATTGTCCGCATGGTGACTCTCGCCGCCGGCCCGTGGGGACTGGCAATCGCAGCCGTCGCGACGGGCGTTTATCTGCTCTATCAGCGGTTCTCAAGTGTCCGCGAGGCAGTGAACCGCTTTGCGGCAAGCGTGATCGAGGCACTTAATCAGGTTATCCCCGGCATTAAGGACTTCGCCAGCCGGGCCGCCAATGCGTTCATGGCCTTTGATTGGTATGGGACGGGGACCAAGATCGTCGAAGCGCTCTGGAATGGCGTCAAAGCGATGTGGTCCAATTTCGTGTCGTGGATGAGCGATGCGGCGTCCAGCCTCGCGGGGAAGATCACCGGCGCATTCGGCATTGGTGGCGCTGCTGCAAAGGGCTACGACGGTGGCGCAGGGGCGGGCGCTGGCGCGTCTAGCGTGGGCGGCGGCGTGTCCGCGCCTGCCGGACGTAAAACGTCATCCATTGGCGCGGTAAACCGGGTTATTGCGGATCGTCTGGGCTTTACCCGGTCGAATTTCGCGCTTAGCGCCGCCCAGAAAAGCGAGATGGCGTCTGCAATCCGTAAGATTTCTTCGGATGTTGGGATTTCCCCAGAACACTTAGCGACGGCCATGTCGTTTGAGACTGGCGGAACAATGGACCCGTGGAAGCGCGGCCCAATGACGAAATGGGGTCGTCACCGTGGCTTAATCCAGTGGGGTGAACCGCAGCGGCGTGATTATGGAATAAGCCAACTGACCTCGATCACAGATCAGGTCAAAGCTGTTGGGAAGTATCTCAAAGATCGTGGCGTCAAGCCGGGAATGGGCCTTGAAAACATTTACGGCGCTATCCTGCATGGAAACCCGACAAGCGGATTAAATGTGCGCGACAAGAATGGTGTTTCAGCGCGCAGCGGAGCCGCCATGATGAGCCGCAGCGGTCATGCGGAAGCGCTCAAGCATCTGGAGAGTAGCGGCGCGACGATTTTCGGTAAGCCATCTGGAGCTGCCGCTAAGAAGGATAAAACGAGCAAATCTGGAGCTGGAAATCATACGTTCAATGTTACGGTTCATGCCCCGAATGCAACCAAGCCACACGAAGTAGCCGCTCATGTTGAGCGCGTTCTTAAGGATAAGGTTGCGACGATGTTTCGTGGATCATATTCAGATGTTGGTATGGCTACAACTTAAGGGATAAAGCAATGCTGATGATGGTTGGCGGCGTTCAATTTATGATTGCGCCGCTTAACATTCACGGCCATCAGCGCGAGTCAGCAACAGACTACGTCGAAAAGCCTATTGTTGGAGCGCGCCAGCCACTGGAATACGTTGGAGAGGGACAAGATACGGTCAGCTTGTTTGGCCGTCTATTCCCAAAGCGGTTTGGCGGTCTGACTGGATTGATCGCTCTACAAGCGGCGCGCGTAAGCGGATTCCCTCAATTTGTTATACGCGGCGATGGAATTCCTCTTGGCTGGTTTGTTATCGACCACATTGCAGAGCGGCAAACCTATCTTGATGTGGACGGCGTTGGACAGGTGATCGAATTCGACATCATCCTTCGTCGGGACACTATCCCCGGAGCCGCCGGATACTTCTCGTCCATCATGAGTATGTTCGGGGCTTGATATGGCGCGCACATATGAGACCGTAACGGTTAAGAGCTATTACTTTACGCTCTCGCGGATTATCTGGCGACGGTTCAAAAAGCCAATGCCTGGTCTTGTTGAGGAAACGCTCGGGTATAATGCAGGACTTGCCAGTCTCGGCCCATATCTTCCAATTGGGACTACATTTAGCCTTCCGATCCCAGACGAGTCGCAATCGCCTGTTATCCCTCTAATTCGTCTTTGGGATTGATCCGTGGCGGCGCGCTCGATCTATCAAATCCATATCAGCGGACAGGATGTTTCCTCGCGCTGGCGACCTGTCATGCTGTCTCTCAATGTTACGCTGACCGATTCCGAGACCGGCTCTACGGCCGAGATCGAATTGGACGATCAGGACGCGCAGATCGGTTTTCCGAATATTGGGGATGACGTTAATATCCTTCTCGGATGGGAAGGATTTGGCGGCATTGCCGATGTCTTTACCGGCGTAATCGACGAAATCCGCTGCGTCGGCTCGCGGCAAAGCGGCGCGGTCATGCGGATTTCCGCGAAAAGCGTCGATACGATCAACAAAGCCAAGCAGCACGGCGAAAAGCACGTCGATAAGAAAAAGCTCAAAGACGCCGCCAAGGAGCTAAGCAAGGACTCCGACATCGATGAGGTGCGTGTCGATGACGAGCTGGCCAAAATCGAACGCGATTGGTGGGCGCTTCAAAACGAGAGCTTCATTCACTGGGGAACGCGGATCGCAAAAGAGATCGGCGCGAACTTTCAGGTCAATGGTAAAACGGCCAGCTTCACGAAAGCCAAAGGCGGCAAAAGCGCGTCTGGCAAGCAATTGACGCCGATAACAGCGACATATGGCGTCAACATGATGTCATGGGAAATATCACCGATTCTCGGTCGACCGCAGTTTCATGAAACGCAAGCCCTGTATTTCGACGTAGATAACGCTGAATACAAAAAAGCGTCTAAAAAAACGAAATCCAAAAAATCAAAGGCGACTCATACGGCGCGGAAGATTCAATACGACTGGGACACCGCCGACGGTCAAGCACAGAATGATGCTGACAGTTCAGATAAGAATTCTGGCGAAGGCAACGTGAATATTGACGGAGATCAGATGGCGCAGCCAGGTGCAACATGCGAGATCGTCGGAATACGGCCCGGAATAGACGGGTCTTACCTGATCACGAGCGTTTCACACACGCTATCGCGTGGCGCAGGATATATGACATCGCTCGAATTGAAACAGCCCGGCCAGAATACAGGCTCGGAGACCAGAAGCGGTTAATCAAACAATCCAGCAGATCGGAACGATGGAGAAGGACCAATGCGGCGGCGCGGTCCTGCTCATTTTCGTTGCCGGGCGCGGGCTGGTTTCAGGTCGCTCCCGCCAGCCCGCGCTTACCGCGCCAGCGTTGAGCCGGGCGTGGTTTGCGGATTGCCAGCGCCAAACCGTTTCACGGATAGCCCCGTGGCGCCGGCCGAGGATGAATACATTCTGATCAGGTGTCGGTCCCGGCACTGAGCACCCCCCCTACATCGGCAATATGCCCCGGTTCCGGTTTCGACCGGACCGGGGCTCTTTTTTTTGCCCGGATTTTGGCGGAACGCTCAGAGATGGAGCGGTCGAAATTGATCAGACAAAATATGTCGTGCCGATGGGGACAGCGATAAATGATCAATCAGACCAATTGAATCAGGCGCTTGTATTACGCAATATTCTCCGCGCAATTTAATCGCCACTAAATCTCTAGCCTTTTCCGCGTCTTCTTTTTTATCGAAATAACCTAACTCGATCTTTTTTTGGTTGTGCATAATAGTGGCCCGCCAGAGCGATCGCCGTTTGTGAAAAGTAACGCCATTCTGATCTGAGTTTTGTCTATTCCACGCGTTTTTTTGGTGGGTGATTGCCCGAAGATTAGATCGACAATTATTTAATCCGTTGCCATCAATGTGATCTATATCAAGTCCGTCATCAGGGCGCATAATCTCTCTGTGTAAATATATCCCCTTGTTGACACTGTTCCTGTAGACATAGCGGGAATTCCCGGCTTTCCTGATTTGCCACCGATAGGCTGAGAAAATTGGCAAATCTTCAAGGTCAATTTTTATTATGGCCTGCTGGCGCTCAAGAAAGATTGAGATCATTTATTCGTCCCCGCAACCGCACCAATAGCCCATTTTGGCTGCGGACAAAATACGAACAAACGACCGATTATTCCCCGCCGTTTCCCCGTCACCACAGCGCATGTTCTTGCGCCGTTCTGCGCTGGCCTGCGTTTTGTCGATTTTGGGTTTTCGACGTAACTGTTGGTTTTGTTGGGATTTTAATGGTGGGCGGCACAGGGATTGAACCTGTGACCCCTCCCGTGTGAAGGGCGGGTAATTATTCTTGAATCGTTTTTAATGTCAGCAACTTAGTAATTCCCCGCGCCTATTTCCCCCGCGTATTCCCCGTCATCACGTCGGGGAGCGCGTCGGCCTTCCTTGCTTCCTCGCTTGTGACCGCGTGCTCATACCGCGCCGCCGCCTCGCGCGACTTCCATGCGCCGGTCTGAACGAGCCCGGTCGTGTCGAGTCCGCCATAGCGGCGCATCCACGCGCCGTAGGTGTGGCGAAAGGCGTGATAGGCGACGCCCTCGGGGATGACCACGCCAGCGGCCTTGGCGGCCTCGTCCAGCCAGGTATAGAGCCGCCCGCATTTCCCGAACCGGAACAGCTTCCCCTCGCGCTCAAGGCCGCGCGGGTGGCCAGCTATAGCCGCCACAAGAACCGGCGTCAGGTGGATCATGCGCGGCTCGCCGTTTTTCGTATGCTCGGCAAAGGCCGTGGCCTCGGAAAGCCTCAAGTTCTCGACCTTGACCGCCAACGCCTCGGAAAGCCGC
>SXGT01791259.1_pt1 | contig 32520 bp, 35 predicted proteins | sample 3176221 | NCBI WGS metagenome assembly SXGT01 (sample SAMN11356862, study PRJNA531348) | freshwater metagenome | isolation source: freshwater sample F1-120 | place: China: Fuxian Lake, Yuxi | collected 2017-12-25
CTCGAACCTGGGACCCAGTGATTAACAGTGCGAAGCTCAGAAATGCCGTTGCACTGAAAGTCGTGTCTCGAAGCGATCCGGATTGTACAGGCAATAGGAGGCTGTGCGCAGCGTTGATCCTGTTGCAACGCTTCAATCCGGTTTCGGACCGCCGGCGTCCCTGGGACGTCCCGTAGTTACTCGCCGACTGCGCAAATTCGCCACCAGAAATAAAGTCCCAATGCTGCGCCGAGCGGGCAGATGACCCTCAGACCAGTTCGCATGTTGCTTGCATAGATGTGTGTCTCGGAATTAAATCGATAAAGAGAGAAGTCATCTCCCAAAACAGCCCCCGTGAACACGGCTACGAACCCTATGGCGAGTACCGATATGCAAAAGACGACTGGGAGAAGTGCGCCGATCAAGATGTATAGGAGAGGGGTCTGCTTAATCTTCTCCCACAAGTTACGGTTCATGGGCATCTCCCTGGAAGGCTACAAGCTTTGGAAATGTACCCGGTGTGGAAAGGTTTTACCCGGAAAGTTCGTTGGCCGGTGTTGACATCCGCCACCAACCAACGAGACGATGCTGCCCAAGGAGCCTAGAAACTCCGAACACAGCGTCCTCCGCCCACGTCAGGGCGGATTGCTATTTGCAGCCCGGTCGATGCCGGGAGGGCGACGGATACAAGACCCGCGAGGGGAAGAAGTCCGCCGACTGTGTTCGGTTTCTAGCCTCCCGGCTTCCTCGTGGGCGCGCCTAGAAACGCTTCTGCGAGGGGTTTCCAACCTCACACAGGAGCGTTCATGGCCACTCTGCCCGCCTCCCTGGACTTCCAGGGCATCCAGCTCGACGTCGTAGATCATCTGTCCCGCCCGTGGATAAGGGGGTGCCAAATTGGCGCCCCCTTGGGCTATTCGGACCCCGAGAGCGCAGTAAAGAAACTGTACGCCGCTCACTCTGACGAATTCACCGACCAGATGACGGCCGTTGTGAAGCTCGACACGGCCGGCGGCCGTCAGGATGTCCGGATCTTCTCGCTGCGCGGCTGCCACATGCTGGCGATGTTCGCGCGCACCGAGCGCGCCAAGGCGTTTCGCGCCTGGGTGCTGGATGTGCTGGAGAGCCTGGAGCAAGAGACGCCACCGGCCACGTCGGCCGTCGCGGTGCTGCCGCGCGTGGGCGAGGCGGATGCCGTCGTGTCGGCCGGGCGCTGCTTCAGTGCGTATCTACGCGTCGGCCGAGCCTTCGGCCTTCCCGGCGCGGCGGCGATCCTGCGCGCCAACCGTGCAACGCTGGTGCGTACCGGCGTGAACCTGATGCGGGATCTCGACCTGGACGCGGCGCAGATGCAGATCATCGGCCCTGGCGGGAACGCAGCACCGGCAGAAGTGATCCTGGAGCGCGCCGACGACCTCGCCACGCGCCAGGACGCGAACGCCTGGTACTTCGGTCGCACAGCTTGGTTGAAGCTCTGCGAGGGCTACTCGGCCGACGCCACGGCGAAACTGCTGCGCGATTTAGGGCATTTGGTCTCAGATCGGGACCGCCTCACCAAAAAGACGGGGTTCCCAGGCCGGCCCGGCATGTTCGTAGTGCGCAAAGCGAAAACAACAAGCTTTGGAGATGCACATGGGAACGCATGAGAAAAGGGACCGCCGGGAGGGCCTGGCTGGGGAGCTGGCAATCCTGAGCTACAGCCTGGACCACCTGAGCGATCGGGAACTGGCCCGGCTGCTGACAGCGGATATTTCCCGGCGGGAGAAGCCTTGGGTGCTGCGCGCGGCGAAGCGGATCGTGAAGCGACTCAGCGCGCGTCCTTCACCGCGCCCCGATTCATGACCGTGGCTTCCGCCTCGTCGATCTCGGTACGACGCTGATACAGCGCGTCGCGATCGACCGCGGTCTTGTCCAGGCGCTGATTCAGGGCCTCGCCGGAGATTCGCCCAGCGCGGGCCTCGCGGCGCTGCTTGTTCTCGTAGCGCTTGATTTCCGCTTCCTCGGCGGAGAGGCGCTTGCGCTCGAAATCCGCCCCCTCGTCGAAGCGGATCGGCCGGAGCTTGATGCCGAAGGAAGCAAGCAGCGCATCACGCGTCACGATCGGGTGCTCGCCGCGGTCCAGGCCGGTGAACTGCCCGAAGCCCAGCTGCTCACTCACCCGATTGGCCGTCTCTGCGACCGGCGTCGCGATCGGCGCCGGCTCGCCGCTGGCTGCGGCCTCGCGCGCAGCGTTGGCCAGGCCTTCGAGGATCCGGGTCTGGTGATAGCTGCCGGGCATGAGCTGGTTCGAGGGGGTCCAGGCCTGATAGATGTAAGCAGCGATCGCCTTCGCCTTCTCGTCCTCGGGCGCACCAGGAGCGTAGATCTCGCGTCCCTTCCAATCCTCATTCATCGCCACGTCGAGAAGCACACGCACCGGGCTGGATCCGAAAATGTCGCTGCCCCACCAATCCGGCAACCAAGGAAGATCCGCGCGGCGGTTGCCGCTCTCGGCCTGGAACACGTTGCCGAGCGCGTGCGCGTTGCCCAACGCCAGGCGATGGCCTTCCAGGAAGGGCACATGCACCGCATTGCGCGCGCCCCAGGCAGAGCGGCCGGCGTCCCAGGGCGCAGACAGTTCGTCCTCGGCCTCGGCGACGTTCCAGTACTGGCCGGGTTCCAGGCCCTCCATCGCCATGCCGGCGTAGTTCACGGCTTCATAGGCCGCTGCCAGCGCCAGGACATACTCCGGGTTGCGCGCGACGTTCCGCGCGATCGCCGGGATCGCAAAGTAGGTGTAGCTGATAAAGGGCGAGCCAATGGGCAAATCGCGAACGATCTTCAGCGCGTCCGGTAGATCCGCGTAGTCGAAGAAGAACTGATTCGCCGCCTGCGCAGCCTCCGTTCGGCTGGAGCCACGGCGGCGCTCGGCCAGGTACACCGCCATCTTGAACATCTCGTCCTCGAAGCGGTACAGCCGCTGCGCGGCGTCGCCCAGGGGCTTCACGGCGCGAAACGGCGCAGCCAGGCCCCTGATCGCCGGCTCGGCCGCCGCGCGCGCCAGCGCCGCGCCGGTCTGCCACGGTCCCTTGGCGCCGACAACGGATACCTTGTTCCGGATAAACCACTCCTTGGCCTTCATCACCGTGGACAAGACAAACGTCGCGTCCGGGATCTCCGGCTGCTCCAGGAGTTCGCGGGCGAGATCTTCAAGGCCGGTATCGCGATCGTCGCGGCCCACGATCGCGCCCACCCGGTTCGCATCGAGCACGCCGTCCTCGGTCGCCTCGCGCACCAGCTGCTCGCCCTCGCCTTGCCACAGCGTCCGGAGCGATCGGCCGAGATCCGCCGGCGAGTAGCCGGCCATCAGCAACATCTGGCTATTGCTGTGCGTGTTGTTGAAGTGGGTGACCGGGTTGTAAACCGTCTTCCACAGCTTCCAGCGCGCGAGTACATCGCGATACATCTTGAACGCCGGCGCATCGCCCAGCGGGTGCCGCCCGTAGTTCTTCAGGCCTGCCCACACATCGGGGCGGACGTACATCCCGGCCAGCGCGCCATGCTTGCGCACCGCGCTGCCCTTGCCCGCCTGCGTCGCGGGGACATGCTGCCAGCTCGCCTTCTGCTCGGCCGTCGCCGCTGCGGGGCTCACTGCCCAGTCACTGCGCTTCGATACGGTATCGAACAGCGTCGCCAACGACAGATCGTGGCTGATCTCGTTCATGCCGCGCACGAAGCGGTAGCCCGCGTCGCCGATCTCGCCCCAGGCCTCGCGCTCGGCCTTCGTCCAGTCGCGGTGCATCAGGATCCCGTCATCCTTCGTACCGCGCACGCTCCAGCGCCGGCCGGTAGGCTGGAGGTCACGATCGAAGTCCTCCAGCCGACGAAGCTTGTCCATCGATGCCATGTAGTTAATCGGATGATCGCCGGGCACGATGGGCACCTCATCCGCGGCGAACAGGAAACTGCGCAGCTCGCCATTCTGCGAGCCGACGTATTCATGAAACTCCGTCTTGGCCAGCGTCCTGCGTTCCGCGCGCAGCTGCGCCAGCTCCTCGCCCTCCGCCTTGCCCATGCGCTCGGTCAAATCATTGAACTGATCAACCACATCAGAGACACCGGGGCTCAGGAACTCACGCTGGAACACGTCGTCGGTGCCGCGTGAGATCGCGTAGGTGCCGGACAGGCTCTGCCGCTTCGCCTCTCGGAACTGGCCATCGCCCTCGAACAGATGCTTGCGGTAGTACCGGTGCAGATAGCCGCCGGCCTCGATATCCTCCGGGAGCATCTTCAGCGCCTTCATCCGCTCGGCCGCCGTCGTCAGCATCTTCTCAAGCTCGTCCGCCTGGCGGTGGATCATGTTCAGATCCTTGATGATCCCGCGCCGCTCGATCAGGTCCGCCATCTGCCCGCGCTGCGACGGAGTGAAGTTGTCGCGCAGGAAGGCGCCCATGTCGGTCACCTCGCGGTTGATGATCTGCTGCATCGCCCGCTGTCGGCGCTTCAGGTCGCGCAGATCCATCGGACCGCGGCCGAACCCCGGAAGCTTGTCGATCGCAGCGCCGATCTTGTCGAGCGCCACATCCATGATCGCGCCCTTGCCGGAGATCTTCGCCTTGCGCAGCGCGGCCACGCCGCCCGCGCCCGCGGCGGCGCCGAACGCGATGTCCGCGAACCAGGCCGGAGTGCCCGGCGTCTCGTCCGACAGCGTCGCGCCGCCCACGCCACCCGCGAACGCGCCTGCGGCGGAGCGCTCAGGATTCAGGCCGATATCGCGTGCGTACTCGGCCAGGGCCTTGCCGAAAGGGTTGGCGTGGAAGGCACTGCCAGCCGGCTGGCGGTGAAAACCCGCAGCTCTACGAGAGTCGCCTGCCGTCGTGAAGGAATCGACCAGTTCGCGTCCGGTCGCCTCTCCGAACCGGCGCAGGTTTTCCGCTGCCTCGTCGGAGTCGGTGCGCGCAAACAAGCCATCGGCGTTGGTTTCGTCGATCGCCCGCAATAGCCGGTTGCTGCCGCCCTCGTCGCCGCCGCGCAGCGCGGCCATTTCCTCGGCCGACATTTCAACGAACCGAAGCGGCCGGCGCTGAACATCAACCAACAGGACGCCCTGGCGCCCCCCTCCCATTTCGTTGACGACGCGCTGCGCATCGTTCGGCCCGTCGATGGACGGGACGGCGCTCGCTGGCCCAACTAGGCGGCGCTCAGTGACCGGGAGCGTCTGCTTACGCGGCGCAGCGGGGGTCGCCGCGCCAACCACGCCATTGACGTCGGTCCATCTACCGCCAGGCGTGACGACGATGCTCCCCTCAAGTTCTACGCCACTGCCGCGCAGAACATTCTCGATCCGGGAGGTAACAGCCCGGTCGGCCGAACTGGCTTCCGTATTGCCGCTCGGATGGTTATGCGCAACCCAGGCCCGCTTGGCCCCCGGTGTATTCGCCACGATTCCACCAAACAGACCCGGATCGGTTGGCGCCGAAGCGATCGAGCCAGTATGGATGCGCGCCACGCGCAGCACGTTGCCCTCACCATCCGCGATCACAGCAAGCAACGATTCCTGCGCGTCCTTGCGCAGAGGGGCCACCACATGCGCCACATCGGCCATCGACTCGACCTTGCTCTTGCCGGTGGGAAGCCGCGCCGTCGTCACATGCCTGACCTTGGGTCCCAGCCCCCGCGCAAGCCTCTCGCGCGCGTTCAGGAGCGCGAGAGGGTCAGCGCCCGGAATCATGATATCGACGCGATCCAGGCCCTCCGTCGCAGCGCCGGCGCGATCGGAAACGCCGCCATCCGGCTCGCGCGACGCCGGCGGCTCCGGTATCGTCTTGCCGTCAGTCCCCGCTCCCTCCGCAGTTCGCATACCAGAGGGCTCCGGAGCATAGGCGCCACTGGGGTTACCCCCCTTGGCGCCACCGGGGGCTGGCCGATACAAAGGGCTGTCGCCGCCTGCGCCAGGCTCGCGCAGCCCTGTCAGCCCGTCAGCTTCTCCGCGGTATCCACCGGCGGCGGCGCCTTCCGCTCGCGCTCCCGCTTCAGGTAGTCCTGCGCCAGCTGGCGCACCCGCTGGCGCCGGCTCGGCGCTTGTGGCTTCTCGTTCACGGATCAGGGCCTCCAGGGCGTTGAAATAGTCGTCGTCGATCTCGTGGCGCACGGCCAGCGTCTCGATCTCGTCCGGGGTCAGAAGCTCTTCCGCGCGCAGCGACAGACCGAACTCCCGAGGCGTCGGCTGGATATCGTCGGCGAGCACGGCGTCCAACAGTTCCGAGTCCAGCTCGCGGCGCGCAAGGCCGGCGATCTCGTCGCGCGGCGCCGTCGGCGCGGCCGGCGCAATCTCCTCCCCCGGCAAACGCTCCAGGACAGACACATTCGCCTCGCGGAAACTTCTGACGCCTTCCGCCGCGTTGGCGGGCGCGGCGCTGCTCGGCGCGGGTGCTGGCTGCGGCGCCGGCTCGGGCGCGTCAATCATCTCGTTCAGGCGCGCGATGCCCTGCTCCGGAGGCAGGCCCGCGTCCTCAGCCGCGCGGGCGGCTTCCTCGTGCGCCTGGTTGATCGCGGCGGACCGCTGCTCGGGCGACAGCGTGCGCCAACTGCTGCGCAGGCCGCTGGCGATCAGACGAGCCGCCGTGTCCAGCGCAGGCACCGCCACGGCGCCCACACCGGCCGCCAGCGCCACGGCGCCGGGGTCATTCACCCCGCCGCGAGCGCCTTGATGCGCCGCTTCTTCGAGTGCCCCGGTTCCGGCGCCTGACGCAGCAAGGACGCCCAGCCTGGCGGGAATTGAAGCCGCGCCGAGCCCTGGCGTAAGAGACACCAACAGCGACAATGGGTCTGTCATCGCACGGGCCATGCGGCCACCTAACACGGGCAGCAGGCCGGATTCCTGGGCTTCCGGAACGCGAGCGTCACGCATAGCTAGTTCGTTCTGGCGCACCGCTAAACGTGCCTCGCTCTCAGGAGTTCCCTGGCTCTTCAACTGAAGCATGCGGAACCATGCTGGAAGGTTTTGAGACAAGCTGGTGGACTGCTGGAATGCCTGACCAAAAGCCTGTAGCCCTTGCGGCGCCGGCTCGGCGCCCACCGTCTCCGGCCCGCGCAACGGGATCTGCGGCGCCGCCACCTTCGGATCGAGCACCTGGAGAGCAGGCGCCATCGAGCGCAGCGGCTCGGGGATCGGGTTAGTGCTTTGCACCTGGACGGCGTTCGGGTCCAGCGCCAGCGGTGCGGGAGTTGCAGCGGGCGCAGGCGCCACCGCCTTGAACTCATCCCACCCCGACGCCGCCGACTCGACAGACTTGAACTCGTCCCAATCTTCGGAGGTGGAGACGGCTCGGGCCGGCTCGACGATGCGGAACTCGCTCCAGGGATCGGCCATCAGCGCACGCGCAGGTTGCCGGCCGGGTCGATGAAGTACGTTCCCGGCTGTAGGGCGCGCGCCTCCTCCACCGTTTTCACCCTGCGCGCCGACTTGCGCAGCGCTTCCAGGCGCGCCTGCTCCTCGCTGGCGTTGATCTGCTCGGCCTCGGCGGTCACGTCATCGGCCGTCGGCGCCACCGGCTCCGGAGCCCCGCCACGGTTGGCGATGTTGACGTAGTAGCCGATGCGCTCATCCACGTCCTTCTTCAGCGCCGCCGGATCATTCCGGTACTTCGGCCGGTTGGACTCCATCAGTTCTTGCTCGACTTCGCGCACCAGCGCCGGCGTCACGTTCGACTTTCGCGACTGCTCCAGCACTTCCTTCTCGCTGATCCCGCGCACGTCCGCCTCGTACTGCGTGTTGCGCTCGAACGCGCTCGGACCACTCGCGGCGTCCGGCTTCGCCTCCAGCGGCGTGCCGTCCGGCCCCAACACCGGGCGATACTGAATCGCCCCGTTCGAGCCGATGTACGAATCGAAGTAGCCCAGCTTTCCGTCCGGTCGCAACCCCGTGATCCGCGGCCGAGGTGCAGCGGCGCCGGCCTGGCGGGCCTGTACGCCGCGCAGCTTCGCGGTAGCCCTTGCCGCCTCGGCATCCGCATCGTTTTCTTTCGCGCCAGCCAGGCGCTCGGTCGCCAGCGCCTGGACCGCGCTCGACTCACCCAGGATCGGATTGGTTTCGCCTGAAAAACGTTTGTAGGCCACGCCGCCGGACATGCCCACCGGATCCACGTCCCGCCCACCCAGCGCCATCACCCGCTCCGCCGGCGTGGCGAGCTGCGCCGTCTCGCGCTGGATCGCGCGCTCCTTCAAGAAGTCCGTCAGCGCGCCCACCACATGCCGCGGCTGGTCGGAGCTGTTGAACAGGTTCTTGTAGAGATCCAGATCGTCGGCCGGCCCGAGCTGCGGCGCGGGCAGCGCGCTGATCCCTTCGGGGCTGCGAAACACCGCCGAGTTGCCCTGCTGCGAGACGCCAGGGGCATCCGGCAGCGCGGATACCCCCTGCCGCTCCAGCAGCAGCTTGGCGGCCTCGAACGCACTGCGCCGGCGCTGCGCCCCGGGATTGATGAAGTCGAAGTAGCCGGCCATGTTTAGCCCATCGTGGCGGCGGAGCCACTGTTGCCGATGCCGACGCTGAAGCCGCGCCCGCTGCTGCTGCTGCTGCTGCCCTTGCCGCCGAAGTAGATGTCAGCCAAGGCCATGAGGTCTTCCAGGTCGCGGCGCGCATTCGCCGACTGCGAGTCGTACAGCTTGGCGTTCTCGCCAGCGGCGATCTGCGCCAGGATCGCTTCCGTCTCCTTGCTGATCGCGTCGATCTGTGCGGCCGCGTCCTGGTCGGCGAGCTGATTCGCGCGCAGCTGCTGGAAAGTCGTCAGGCTCGGATCCGCGCCGATGCGCTCGCCGGCCTGCTGGCGGGTGCGCTCTACTGCGGCCGTTCGCGTGGCCCCCGCACCGCCGATGCTCCGCAGCTGCTCGGGCGTCAGCTGCGCATAGCTGACATCCGCGGTTCCGGTCTTCGCCACCTCGCCGAGCCGTCCACCGCTGAGGCGGTCGATCTCACTGAAATAGCCGGTCACCTGTTGGGGCGTCAGCGGCTTGCTGCTGCTGCTGCTCTTGCTCTTTCCGACTGACATTGCTTTGCCCTCGCTCCGCTACGAAACATCCACCGAATCCGCCCATCGCGCTTGCGCAGATGCGCGCTGAAGCTGGCGGCGGTCGGGTTGACCTGAATGGTCAAATTGAACAGTCCGCGATACACATGTCCTGGCGCCCAGGGAGCCGTCACGGTCGCAGCGATGTGAACGTGCGGCCCCGCCGTCAAGGGGACCATCACGCTGCCGCGGATCAACTCGGCGTGATCGGGATCACGCAACCTCGCCAGGCCCGCGTCGTCCGTGCAGTACCACCCCTGCCACCCCAACAGCTTTCCCTCGCTCGCCAACATGCCCCACTGGCCGGACTTCAACAGCCAGAGGAAATGCAGCCGGTGAACCTCCGGATCGTCGCGCTCGAACGGATGGCCCGGCCGCGTGTACAGCTGCGCCAGTAACCGCGCCATCCGCTCGAACGCTTCGACCGATCCGGTCACGATCAGACCACGTCGTCGTTGATGTAGCCGCGCAGGATCACCAGGAACTTCGCCGCGTCCAGCGCGTTGTTCGCCAGGACGTACAGCTCCTTCTCCGACAGCGGCTTGCCGGCGACGTAGGCCTCCGTCCCGGCGCGGGCCACCAGGCCCAGCGCGCCGTTGAGGTTGCCGCCGTCGAGCAGGCCATCCGGATCGGTTGTGTCACCAATGTCGATCGTCGCCGTGCCGCCCTCGGCAGTCAGCAACAGCACATCAGTTCCCTCGTGCACGAAGCCCTTGGGGGTCTTGACGAACAGCGCCGAATCGCCGCTGGCGATGTTGATCGCGGCGGTATCGATCAGCGTGGGGATTTCGACTCGGCGGGACGACTGCGGACGGTTCTTCCCGACGCGATCGCGGATATCAACGATAGCCATAGCATTACTCCTGAGAAACGATTACCCCTGTCGGGGCGGGGATCACAACAACACCAGGCGCACATCTGCGCTGGCGGTCGGGATGAGGATCAGGGTCTGGCGCGTATCTGCGGCCGGATCCTGGACGTGGAAAGCGACCGGCGCGGTCTGGTAGATCACCAGCCAGCCCTCGATCTGTCGCCCAAGCCCGTGCGCGATCTGGACCTGTTGGCCGGCGACCACGGACAGCGCAATGGCATCGGTGGCGAGCTTCGGGATCATCAGGTCGCCATCTGTCCCGCCGATCGCTCGGCGTTAAGCAGCTCGTTGAGCTTGTCGCGGATCGCCGTGACCTCGGCCTGCGTCGGCGGATTGCTGATCGCGCCAGCCAGGCTGGCCACAACCGCCGCCTGTTTGACCAGGCCCAGTTCACCCGGCGTCGCCGCCTTGTCGTTCACCACGCAATCCTTGCCGCCGCTCTTGACGCTGCCGGAAGCAGAAATGGATGCGGCGGTCACGCCGGCGACGAACACGCCGGTCTGTCCGATCACGGCGCCGCTAGAAGTGATCTCCGGTGCAGCAATCGGGCCGGTGTAACTGCCTCCAGATCGTGGCACCACCTCGCCGGAGATCGCGCCACTGCCGATCGAGCCGCCGACGATCTGCTCGCCCGTGATGTTCGAGAGCGCGTTGGCGATCAGGTTGAAGTTGAAAATGATGTCTTCCAGGCTGCGGACTTCACGCAGAACGATTGCCATTACTGTCGCCCCCGAATGGATGGCTTGAAGCCGGTCAATTCCACCCGACCAGCGCAGGAAATCAGATGCTCGAACCGATGGCCCGCCATGTAGATCGGGATCTCGTGTCGCGTGGGCTTGCCGTTCGGATCGAGGATCGAGCCGTCCCAGAGCTGCGAGAACGGCGATCCGGCGGCGGCGCCAGGCACAGTGGTTTCCACCGACAGATCGTCCACCACCGCGGTATAGGTCACCGGCGCGTCAGGCTCGCCGATCGCCTGGAGAAACACCCGCTCCAGGAGCGCACGGCGATCCGTCGATTCTGGCCAGGTCGCCAGCAAAGTGGTGACGCGGCGGGCCGGGCCGGCCAGCGGCGTATCGACGCCATCGCTGCGGTTGCAAATCCAGATGCCGTCATCGCCATACCAGCCGAAGTGATTGCCCAGCGTGATGACGCCGCGCACCGATTCGACGATCTCGCCGATCTCGAAGCTCGACGTATGGATCACGAAGAGACGGCTGCGGATCACCAGGAGCAGGAACCGCCCATCCGGGCTCAACGAAATATGCGCGCTGCTGTCTGGCACCTCGAAAGCCTTATCCAGATTGTTGCCGCCCAGGTGGCCATCGCTGCCCACCTCATGAACGCCCACCGCCGAGACGTAGAACAGCCGCGTCCCGTTGCCATCCAGGCCACGCGGCCCGGCCACGCCACGCTGGCGCACCAGGTAGTCATGCGACCAGTTGAACTGGCTGTCGCCGGCGATCTGCCACAGCGCCCGGAGCGAACCGACAGCGAGATACCCTTCCTGGGCGCACAGCGCCGTCAGCGAGCTGCGGTCGCCGGACTGCAGCTCGACCGTGAACGTCGGATCCCAGTAGTGCGGCCGATCGTTGTCCGAATGTTGCGCCCGATTCCCCGCGTGGATCACCCACAGCCGATTGCGGAAGGTCTCGACAGCGGAAGCGATCGGAACCGGATACGGCGCACCGGCCGGGTCCAGGAGATCGTTGGCGAACGTCCTGCGCTGATAGCCGAGCAAGGGGTCGTGCACCACGTACCAGAGCGGATTCGCGCCATCGGCCACATACAGCCGGTCTTCGCGCTCGGCGTTGCCAATCAGGGCCTGGAATGCGGTCGCATCGAGGCTGACACCCGAGTCGCCAATCGGATGCTCGATCTGATCCCACAACACGCACTCAGTGCCGCGATAGAACAAGATGCGCTTGTCCCACTCCACCGCCGCACTGACCGGGCCGGATACGATCTGCGTCGCCCCGGGGCGACTCGCAAAATGTCCCGGCCAGATCGGGAGTGCATTGTCCATGCGCCGGAACGTCTCGGGTTTGTAGCGGAGCGAGAGCGTCATGGGCTGTACACGTAGGACAGTGTTACGCTGAAGTCCTTCTGGACGGTATCGGCCCCAAGCCGGACGATGACCCGCCAGTTCGCCGTCTCGGACTGGTTGCGATCCAGAAGCGCGCGAAAAGTCGCCCCGCTCGCCTGCGGGTTCACGATAGAGATCAGAGTGCTTCCGCTGAGGTAAACCCACTCGACCGACAGGCTGAATCCATCGCCGCCGATCGCCCCCGTTGCCAGTGTCATTTCCACCTCGGTCTCCAGCGGGCAGGAAACGGGAAACCCACCGCCTGGGCAGGTGACCGCATTGGAGTTGACGGAGTCAATGAGGAGCCGGAGCTTGCGGAATACGACGCGGTTCTCGCCGCCCACGCGGCGCAGGATCGTGCGGATTTCCTGCCACGCTCCACCCGAGCGATACAGCACCCGACTGATCCTGCGTTGATTGACGCCCTGGCGGATCCGGATCATTCGAAGATCATCCAGATATCGCCATCCTCGCCATCGCCCGGGTCGGGCACCACATTGGTCACCGTCAGCTTTCCGTACACCTGGCCACCATTGGCGCAGAAGGAAGGCGCATTAACCTGCCCGGTGAAGTCATCCCCGGCCTGGTTCGCTGGCGTGTAACCCAAAGCCTCCAAGACGCGCTCCTCGGTCACCACGCTGTTCGTAACCAGCGCGCCATCGATCAGGTTGATGACCACGCCGTCCAGCGCGCTGGTCAGGCCGGCGCCCTCATCGTCCAGCGTAAGGTTCACCGTCGTGACCGTGCCGTTCCAGCTGCGGCTGGCCACCTCGCCATACACGAAGGCGCCCGCCAGGCTGGCGCGCACGCGCGTGCCGACCAGAAGCGTCGTCGTGATGTCCGCGGGCACCGTGAAGGTGTCCTCGTCCACATAGGCCACCGAGGGCGCGATCGCCTGCGTCTGCGGCGAATTGAAACGCTGGTTCGCCCACGTCAACAAACGATTGAGCAGGCCCACCAGTGTCTTGCGCCCCTGCGCGTCCTCGGGGAGATCCTCGTCGGCGAAATAGGTCAGCCAGAAGCTGATCGTCGTGGGGTCCGCGGCAAGGCGATCCGCCGTGTCCTCGCCGGGCATCAGGACGCTGGCGAGCAGATCCTGGAAATCCTGGTTCTGCGGCTGCTGTCCGATCGCGAACGGCGAATCCACATTGCCCGCCAGCTCCTGCCGCGTCCTGATCTCGCCCGTCACGGAAGCACCTCGAAATAGTTTTGCTGGCCGAACGGCGCCGTCCCGTCGTCAACCAAGAGGTAATCGCCGGTGGAAAGGATCATCTCGAAGCCCACGCCCTCGATGCTCGCGGGCACCAGCACCTCCACCGCCGTGGCCGTGGAGGAATTGGCGAGCCCCTGGACGTCGCCGTCCAGTTCGTCGCGCCAACGATGAATCACCGGCACCTCGTGCGCCTCCGTCTTCGCCGCGCGCAGCTGCTCGCGATACCGGGCCTCGAACGTCGCGGCGTCCTGCGACAGCTGCTCGCGGTCGAAATGGCGGCCATACATGCCGATCACGCCATTGACGATCAGCGGCTCCCACTCATGCGGAACGATCGCAATGTGAATCGGCCGCTGGTAGAGCACACGGAACGAAATCGGCTGGCTCGGCGCCGGCCACAGGTGCACGCGCTTGCCAGCCTCCAATGCGTAATGCGTGCACTCGCGCGCGGCGTTCGGCCGGTTGCAGGCCGCGGCCTGGGCGCGCAGGTCCGTGATGTGCGACAGCGTCGTAAGGCGCAGGCGCCGCGGCGCATAGATCGACACCACGCGATCCAGATGGCCCTTCAGGTCGATGATGTCCTGCCCGGCCTGGATCGTTGCCGACTTCAGGTTGTCGAGGAACCACCAGCGGTGGCCCATCGCGGAAATGCGGAGCGTCTGGTCGGTCCAGCGCTCCACCTTGCGGAAGAATTCTGCGTGCTGCGGGTTGTCGCGGTTGAGCACCCCGACATGAAAGATCAGATCCGAAATATCCTGCGCCACGCGATCGATTCGCGTGTGATCGGCGACAGGGAACGGAAGCGGCAAGGTCATGGTCGGTTCGCCTCACAAAGCAACCGGGGAGCGACGGACGCCCTACACATCCGCCGATCCCCGATGCTGTTCATGGGCTGGTTCCCGGGCCGATCAGGTGAAGACGATCTTGCCGTTCATGTTGCGTCGCTTGGTGTAGATCGACGCATAGACCAGGCAGTTGCGGGCCTTGGCTTCCTTGCCCTTGACCTTCTCCCAGGCGGTCATCGTGAAGTTCGTCCCCTTGTGGATGCGGATCGGGGTGTTCTTCGTGTTGATCGCCCAGCCTTCCTTTGCCGCCAGCGTGGCATCGTAGATGTAGGTCTTGCCCTTGTTGTCCTTGAAGCTCAGGCCCGAGCCGCCGGTCTTGGAACCGGAATCAACCAAGGTCACCTGGACCTTGCCCTCCCAGTAATCCAGCTGCTTGTCGAACAGATCCTCGCCACAGACCATCAGATCCGGTTCCTGGCCCTGGTAGGCGCACTTGCGGAACAGTGAGCGCAGGCCCAGGCGCATTTCCGTCGCCAGCGAATACTGGCCGCCGCCGGTCTTGACGCCGGACTGCGGCGCCCAGTAGCCGAAGCCAGCTGCCGCCGGATCGATGCCGCCGCAAGCCAGCGTCGGGTTCATGATGCGACCCAGGCCGGTGAACTGGCGGCCGTCCGCAAGCTGGCTGCCCATGATCCGCGTGTTGAAGAAATTGTTCATCGACTCCTTCAGCTGCGTCGCCTTGGTTTCCACCAGGTCCACCAGCTGCTCAGGGCCGGAGTTCTTCACCAGCTCCTCGCGGGAGTACATCTGCGTACCGATGATGTGGCCGTAGGGGAATTTCGCCTCTTCGAGCCCATCCTGCGGCGTCATATCGACGTCGTCGTAATGGGTGAAGTCCTTGACCGTACTGTTCTCCTTGACCAGCAGCTTGACGGGCACATACAGGCCGATCGAGTCGCGCAGCTCGATGCGATCGTTCTCCTCGTAGTACTTCCACAGCGGGTGCTCGATGGTGAGGTGCGAGACGACTTCCTTGTCCATCTCGTCCATCGTCGCGATGAACAGGTCATCGACGTCCTCGACGCCGGCGAAAAGCGGTACACCAGATTGGCTAAGCGACATGACTATGCTCCGAAATTGATTGACGGTCCGTCGCGATTACTGGGAGGCCTGAGCAGACAACTTGCGCTGTGCGCGTGCCAGCGCGCGCATGCCGGGGCTCTGCCCGGCGTCGCTGGCCTTGCCGTTGGTGCCGGGCGCTTCGGGGCGAGGCGGCGCAGTGGCGCGCTTGCGCGCCGCCTCTGCCTCCGCCTTCAGGGCCGAGTTCTCGGCGCGCAGCGCGGGGAGTTCGGCGGCGGCCGCGGCCACGGCGTCATAGGACGCCAGCCGGTACGCCTGAGTCACCGACAGGTTCGGCGCCTTCGCCAGCGTGTCCAGGACACTCTGCTCGTGCGTACCGAAGTCGGGGATGTCCTTCTTCGCCGCGGTGAACTGCGTCCGCAACTCGTTCAGGCGCGCCTCGCGCTTGCCCTGCTCGGCGGCGCGCTGCTGCTCCGCCGACTGCTCCTTGCGGAAGCGTTCCAGCGCCCGATTCTCGATGAACGCCGCCATGTCCGCCGTGCTCTTGAACTCGGGCATCGCGCCCTCGTCCGCGGCCGGCGCCGGCGCGTCCCCGAAATGCACCTTCAGCCCCTTCTGCTGCGCCAGCTGCTGGATCACCAGCTGCGGCTCGGCTTCAAACCGTGCCGACAGTTCCACCAGCTCGCTGACAGCGCCAGGCTCTGCGCCGTGCTGGCGCATCGTCTGATTCAACACTCCCAGTTGATCGCGTTCACGGGCCAGGGATTCATTGGCTCGCGTAAGGCCGGCGCGCATGTTCTGGTACTGATCCATCACAAGCTTGCGGCCATCCTCCGGGAGCTTCGCGAAGCGCTCCCGGTCTGCCTGCGGCCAATCCTTCGGGGCCTCGGTGCTGCCGGCGCCGGCGTCGCCGGCCTCCGCGCCTGTCGCGCCTTCCTTCGGCTTGCCTTCGCCCGCCGCCCGGGTGCTCGCGCCGCCTTCCGCGCCATCGGCGCCAGCGGCGTCCGGTTTTGCAGGAGAAACGGCGGCCTGTCCGGCCGCGGTTGATGCAGAGGGTGTCGCCGCGGCGGGCGCGGCGGCGCCGGGCTTGCCCGGCTTGCTGCGCGCGGCGATCTTCGCCTGCGCAGTCTTCAGAGAATTCTGGGCCGCGTTGCCGATCGTCTCGGCCGGCTTCGCAGCGGGGGCGGCCGGAGCAGCCGTGGAACCAGCAGCCTGGCTTGCGCCAGCCGCCGTATCTACCGAAGCAGAAGCGCCGGCCGCGCCGGAGTTATCGCTACCGCCCTGATTTAGTGTTGTATTCATGGCAACTCTATACTCCAAAAAAAGCGCTCATACAAGCGCGATTGAAAAAGGCCCGAGTTCCGCGTGGAACAGAGCGCCGACTAGTCCCCTTTGCCGTCTAATCTTTCCCCGACCAGGTTAGTCGTCATGCTGTCGCCTAACCTGCGTTGGGCTGCGGGGCGAAGAGAATCTTGTCGGCCTCTTCGCGCCACGCTGCGCCGTGCTTGCCGTACATCGTCAGCATCCAATGTAGAGCGCACGCCTGCTCGTCTTCGGCCTTGCGCGCCGGGTCGTACAGGCCCAGTTCCTTAAGCCTCCAAGCCATGCGCGAAACAGCAAAGCAGGGGCGTCCGAGAATCCACCGCACTTCTTCGTCCAGCGGCAGTGCGCCCAACAAGCTGTTCAACGCGACGGCCCCGCCAACCGGCGGTTGCTCACTCATGGTTTTCTCCTTCGGGGCCGCGTGTTAACGCGGCGTTAGGCCTCATCGGGAAACTGCGGAATAACCTTGAACACTTTGGCCGTCACCGTGCCGATGCCAGCATCGGACAACCGGGCGTCAAACCGATTCCATGCCGTGTCCGCGCCTTTGCGCTGGGCGATGCACCGCGCCGAAGTCAACAAGTCTTCCAGCTCCAGCTCTCTAGCCGTCTTGGCGGTCGCCACTTGCGAGAGTTCGAGGTACAGCTTGTTGATCGTTTCCAGTTCCATCGCTTGCTCCTATCTAAAAAGATGCCTCAAGGCTCTCGCCCTTGATGGCAGTCCAAGTGCCCAGCCGCTTGTTCCATTTCGGCTGGCACTCGAACCAGTGCCAGGACCCGTTGGCATCCCTCGCCTTCCAGCGCGCCCACAGCGGCGCACCGACATCGCGGGGCGATTTAGGGCCGCGCAGCGTCTCCAACGATCTATCCGCCATTTTCAGCCTTCCACTGCTGAAACCCGCGATACCGATTCAGAAATTCGGTGCAGGTCGCAAGATCTCTTCCGACGGCCTCGGCGAAGGCTCGGTCTTCATCCGCTCGCGCTCCATCCGCATCGTCTCCAGCTCCGGAATCGGCCGCATGAAGATCTGCGGCGCCGGCGGGCACTGGTGGATGATCTGCGGGCTCGCGCAGGCAGACAGAACGAACACGATGCACAACGCGCTCGACAACTGGGCGGTCCTGGTTCGATTGATCGACATAAGCGGTAACGGCCTCCTGGCCGGAGAGTGCGGATTCAGCCTGGCTTTCAAGCGCGAGCAGGCGCAGCTGCTGCCGCGCATCGGCGATGTCCTGCTGCGCAGCCTCCAGCCGCTCGGTCTGGATCCACACCGCCGCGGCGAGCCCGAAGGCCAGCGCCAGGCGCCAGTGCGCGAGCAACCACAGCGGCGCGGTCACAGAAAGCTCTCCGGAAAGTCACCAGTGCGGAGAACACGGGCCAGCGTCAGCGTGCGCTTGATCGCCACCGGATCATTGCCGGTCAGCTCGGCCCACTGGTGCAGGAACAGGATGTCATGCGCCGATTCGTAGTCCCTCGCCTCCATCGCGCGCCAGAAGTCGCGCTGCGCCAGGAGCACATCGGGGCCGAACAACATCGCGACATGCGCGATCACCACACCGCGGCCGACCGTCAGGTCCGACAGCGTCCACAGCCTCGGCCAGAGGATACGCATCACATCGCGCGCCTCCTCGGTCAGCTGCAGCTCGGCCACCGCCTTGGAGACGCCCACGCGGCTGATCTTCCAGAGCCATCCGGCCAGCCAGTCCTGCCCCTTCTGGAAAGGCTTCTCGTGGAACCGTTCGAGCTTCATGACTGACTTCACCAGGGCAGCCTCCGTCGCCTTGAACAATCGCTCCGCCCGCGCCGACACATCGCCGTCTTCGCGAACCTGGTAAGTCCGGCCCTCATCGTTCATTCCTGCACCCGGAATCGCGGCGCTGCATGCTGTTCTTGAGATCCTGGATCTCGCGTTCCTGCGCGCGCGCCAAGGCCGCCGAGGCGGTCGCCAGCTCGCGTTCCATCCGGTTCGTGTAGCCCGCCACGATCGAGATCGCCACGGTCACCAGGAACGACACCACCGCCCAAGGCTGCGCCTGGATCGACCAGAACCGGTCCGCCGATCGCCGGCTCATCGCAGATCCGCCTGCTTCCACAGCCGCAACAACGGGATCAGGACGGCCACCAACAGCTTGACCACCTGGTAGTGCGGGGACTCGACAAGCATGGAGGCCATCGGGATCTGCTCCACATGCGAGAAAATCAGATCCGCCATTTCGAGCACAACCAGGAGCGCCGCCGCGCGCACCGAAAGAAACTTCCACCAGCTGCGCCAGTCCTCGATCAGCTTGTCGCTCATGCTGCCTCCCCGATCTTCACGCGCCCCTCGCAATAGGCCCGCTCTTCGTTGCGTCGTCGCACCAGCCCCGGAAGCTTCACCCCGCGCGCCGTCATCCACCCCTCGGTCAGCGCACGACAGCCCCCGGCGTAGTCGCCGCGGTTGAACCGCTGCCGGATCTGCGGCTGGCGCCCGTTCTTGAGCCAACAGAGCCCGTCCTTCACTCCCGCCCGCCCCGGCCCGACGTTGAACGCGAACGACACCAGCGCGATGCGCTGGCCCTCGGTCAGAGGAACCGTGATGCAGCGATCGACGATCTCATTGGCCGCGTAAATGTCCTCCGCGAGCAGCTCCCGGCATTCCTCCAGCGTCTTGACCTGCCCGAGCTGGACGCCAGCGGTAGCGCCATAGCAGATCGTCGGGATCCCGACCGGATCGAGGTAAGCCGTCTTGCGCAGGCCTTCGTAGCCGCCGATGACGGCGACGGCGGTCGCCAAAATGGCAGCAAGCCGGCGGACGGACCTATTTTCCTGATGTTGCTTCCCGGTCATAGCCCGTCAAATCCCGTAAAACAGCTTATCCACACACGGCTGCATCAGCCCTCGCGCGCCGGTAGAGCCCGGATGCAGCCCATCATCCCATGCGCCCCAAAGATTGGATGAGGCGCGCGGCCCAAAGACAGCGCGAGCGTGGAAAAACTCTGTCTTGTTTTGGTTGGCGATATGAAGCTCATACCCTGCGATCGTGAAAGGCAGCAGATTTTCCGGGCTGATCGTCGAATTCTCTGGCGACGGCATGAGAACGATCACGGTATTAGGCGAGTCCGCCCACACCGCGTCCATATACGTCTGCAAGTTCGCCTTGAACGCAGTCGATCCGACCGATGCGACATCGTTGGTGCCGTCGATCAAGATGAGAACGTGCGGCAGCATCACGGACAGGTAGTCTCCAATAGCGGCTGAAATCGTCGCAAGGTTCGCGCTTGTCGCACCGCCGTTTCCGATCTTGCTGACTTCCACGCCGGCCACAGATCGGACTGCATAGGCGCCATAGATCACAGCGGTTCCGGCGTTCCCGGTCGTGTCGATCTCGATGGTGTGCGTGGTATCGGTTAGGCCAGAAATCAGAACCGAAGAAACCGCATTCGTGCCGGCGCAGGAAATGGTAGTCCACGATCCGGAATCTGCCCTGTAGCGGAAAGTCCCCGTCGTATCGCGGTAGAAGATGCGAACCGACGTGGCCCGAAGATTCCCGATGGAGATAGTAGCGTCGGCGCGAGTGGTGGCAATCGCGAAGCCGTCAACACTCAGACCGTAGTCGTCGTAAATCCCGGTATAACCGGAGGCAGCCGCATCGCAAGTGATCCAGCCATCAGCCAAAGCGCCGGCATTGTTGCTCATGGAAGCACGCGGGAACTTCTGAAAAGTCACGCCGTCCATCTGCTGAACCGGCGGATCGTTGAGGGCGGTAAAGTCACTGTCAACGCTGATCCATCCATGACCGGACAGGCCGATGGCTTCGCCTAGAATGTCGCGAAGCCGTTGCGGGATCCACACGCGCTCTGCCCAGGAGTCGCCTGCAACTGCGATTTTTAGCGGCGCGGTGCCGCTCTCCTGCGCAGCCGCAGCGAAGCCACGTACCAGGTGCAGGTTCCGGCCATCTGAAGCTAGCGGGATGACGTTCGTTCTTCCGGCCTCCAACTCATTCAGCCGTGCGTCCAGAAGGGCAATGTCGTTCTTAACGCTCGGCTGGTAAGAAACCTTCAGCCGGAACTGCGGCCGGCCTGTTGCACCTAAAGGCGTTTCGCTTGATCCGACCGCGCCAGCGTTCAGGTATTGCGCCGAAGTGTCGGAAACAAACGTGGTCCTGCCGCCGCTGTTCTGAATGGCGACGCGGCCGTTTTTCGGAATGGAAAACGCAGTGAAGTCGACATCTGATGCACGCAGAGTAACTTGACCGGTAGCAGTCGCAGTAATAGTCGTCTGAGAGACATAGGCCAGAGTGCCGTCGTCGTTCTCGGAATAAACATAAACAACAAAATTCCCAGCAAGAGAAACGTCTAGCTCAATCTCCTCAACCACTTGCTGATCAAACAAATAATGGCCATTTCCGAATCGGATGAAGCCACCTGTCAGCGTAGAGCCAGAAGAAAATTCGGGCTCAAAAATTGCGGTTGCAGGCTCATATCCACCAAGCCGCTCAGAAACAGTTTTGTAGTCGATAGTCGTCTCGGTATAGGCGACAGCGATAGCAAGACGCGGGCGATTGCTGGTCGAACTGTATGCAACAGAAGCGCCACCGACGATAGTCGCAGAGAAAATGCCGCTGCCTAGTCCGGTCGTCAACGCAATTTGTGCGCCGCCCGTAGCAGCAGAGTACGCAAACCGTTCTCCGGAATTGACTTCGACCGACAGCGCGGACAGATCGATGACGTTTGCGCCAACTATCAAGCCTGTAAGGTTGGCGACGATAGTGTCGCTGAAGGGGCTGCTGCCGCCTGACAAGATGTGAAGCGCGCCGGTTCCATCACCAGCCACACGAATCCACAACAGAACTTTGGACAGCGGACCTGTTCTGGTGATGGCGACACCGCTTGACCATGTGTTGTTGACGCTCCCGGTATTTCCATCGGCTGGCGCCGGGCCGAATGTCTCCTCAAGATTGGTAACAATTACAGACTTCTCAAAACCGGAAAGGATGTGAGTGGAAAGTTCCGCCTCTGTACCTGTTGCCACGTCGAAAAGAAACACTTCATTCCCGGAAACCTTGCGGAAATAGGTAGGCCGGGTCAATTCATCCGTTTCGTTCGGAACAACAAGAAATGGAGCGCCTTCGGCAGTATCGGAAAGGCCTTGTGCGATATCGTCTTTTGGGTTGGCCGCAGCGAAAGCAATCTGGCTGTACGTCAGCGCGTTAGCTTCGCTTAGAGCTGCGGCCGCAGCGAGACCTTGAGCAACAGCCTTAGCGTCTTGACTGGCGGCCGCGTCGAGATGGGTTTGAGCGCGATCCGAAGCCGCGGCTACAGCGGCCGCCTGCGCCTCGTCGCGATACCCGGCGACCGTCTCGTCCACGATTGGCGCCACCAGCGGCGCGACCAGTTCGGCGACCTGCCCCGCGGTCGCGGCCTTGTCCTCTTCGCCGACACGCACAAGGAGCTTGTCGTTCGCCGTCAGCGGGGAGGTCGGTGGATCCAGGTCATCGAGTGTCTTGCCCATGCCCGCGCCCCTAGTACGCGCCGATCACAACGGCGCCGGCGCTCTCAGCGATGCGCAGGCGGAAGGTTCCCGGCGTGTCCAGCGAGATCGCAGGATCCGAAACATTCAACTTGGCGAGGTTGACCCACAACGCGTCGGCGGCCTGCGCCGGATCGTCCACCTCGTCAGTCAGGATTTCGAGATCCACTTCTTCCTCGCCGGCGAGGCCGCGCACGAACAGCGTCTGGACCTCGCCCGGCCCGACGAAAAACGCGGCGGACAATGGCGCTGCGACAGCGCCCTCGGATCGAATCAGGATGCTGGGCTTCATGGTCGGCCTCCTCGGCTCTCGGTAATCGCATTGATGGCCGAGCGAAGCGCCTGGCCACTGTTGAAGTTCTGTGGGCTCGCCGACGGAAGCGCGGCGTTCGGCGCTGCGGCGCCCGGGAGCCCAGGCATCGCGCCGGGCGTCATTCCTGGCAGCTGCGCACCTGCTCTCGCGGCGCGCATCAGCGCTTCCATGCCCTTCACATCGAACATGGTCAGGCTGTTCCGCAGCAGGGCTAGATCGAACTGCGGCCCGAACTTTTGGAACAGTTGCCCGAACATGTCGGACAGGAATTTCTGGCGCACCGGCGTCATCCCGCTCTCGCCGGCCATCGCCTGGATCTCGAAGCGGCCCTGGAAGGCCTCGCGGCCATAGGTGAGCATCTGCGGCGCACCGATCTCGTCAGGCACGACGATGGACTGCCCACCCGGCGCGAACTCGCGCAGGAGGCAGCGGTGCGTTTCGGCCACCTGGCCGATGAAGCGGAGTTTCAGATTGCGCTTTCGCGTGATCCGCGCGGAGCCGATCGTGAAGATGCGATCGCTCTCGGTCGCGGTTTCCGCGCCGCCCTGCGCCACGGCGGAGACGCCGGTGTTCTGGTCTACATCGTTCACCGCCTGCGCGATCTGCGTGTAGAGATCGCGCGGAACAGCGGTGGACTGGATCGTCTTGATGAGGTCATCCCATTTCGCGTCTTCAGGAACCTTGACCCCCACGGCCGCGCCGTCGGGCGATTTCATCGCGGCGTCCATTTCCTCCTGGGAAATGGATCCCATCCGGAACAGGACCAGCAGCTTCTGCTCGCGAGTCAGGTTGGCGGCGCGGGTTCGCAGCTTGTCGGCCTCCAGTCCGAGTACGCGGATGCTTTCGACCTGGCTGACGCCGAACGGCTGATCGTTGGCGGGGATCGGGATCAGGAAACTGAAGGGCGACTTGTCCGGATGATCGAAAGTGACGGGCCACTGCTGGCGGCGCAGCTCGTACAGCTTCGACTGGACCGACTTCTCACCGCGGCGGCGACGGCCGGCCTGCTGGGTGAACTCGCTGCTCTCGATGAAATCGATCAGCTCACGCCGCCGCTTGTCCCAAATTGTGATATGGCGGACCGAGTCTTCTTCGAGCGACTCATCGGTCTGCGGATCTTCGCCGTACAGCGACTTCCTACGGATCGCCGACGGCTTGATGCCCTCCGGCACATCGAAGCCCCTTGCGCGCAGCGCGTCCAGCGTCGTGATCGCTTCGCGTCCGTGCCAGCTCGCGCTCCACATCGAGAACGCAGAGGCGTCGAACAGGAACTCCAGCGGCGACACGTAATCGTCCTGGACCGCCTCATAGATCACCTGGCGCCGCGTCGGCCGCGCGTAGAGGTCCTGCCCGGACTCGTCGGTCGCTGGAACGAAGCTGCCGTCCGGCTGCTCGACCATCTGCAGTGCGGGCTCGCCGGGGACCTCGGCTTCTTCGGTGCGCCACCAGGTGTAGGTGATGCCGTGCCCGATCATGACCGCATCACGCGTCACCGCATCGCACACGTCGCCCTGCCCCATGATGCCGCCGCCATACAGGCTCGAACGGATCGCGTACTCCACCAGGGCCTCGCGATGCGCATCGTCGCTTCCCATCGCGCGGGTGAAATCCTGCGCCGTGGCCTTGATGCTTACCTCGGGGATATCGAGCATCGCGAACGTCTGCTCCAGGTTCCGATGCACCAGGCCGATCTTGACCTGGTCGCCGGAGGGCAGCGTGACGTTCTGATCCTCGTTCTTGTCCCGGAGCGCGCGATAGGCGTGCGTGTGAAGTCGCGCATACAGCTGCCACTCGTTCTCGCAACGCTCGCGCCGCGTCCGCGCGTTGTTGATCTTGAGCGCCCAGGCGTCCGTGTCGGTTTCGCTCATGCATCACTCCGCTGGAGTTTTTCCTGAGAAACGCAGATCATCGGATCGCCCCCGTATCGAGCTGGCCGGTATCCCGGAGATAGCGCCGGAAGTGCTGCGCGAGAACCGGCGGAAGCTGGACAACCGGCGCCGAATCCACCGCCACAGCCTCGGGGATAGACTCATCCCCGACCATCAGCGACATCAGCGCCGCATCGGCAAGGTTGCCGCTCGGCTCATGAGTGCGCTTGAAGATGTCATCCTTGCTTTCCACCCAGATTCGCTTGCTCTCGTCCTCGTGCGCGCCCGGCGCGGCGAGCTGCTTGCGCAGGCGCTTCTGGCTCGTTTCATCGAGCAGGGACAGCGAGCAGCGGAGGTTGGCGAACCAGCGCCGGCCGGCGTGGTGCCACATCTGGTCGCGCTTGCGGTAGTAGCGCGTGTTCGTCGCCTTATTGCCGGCGTTGAAGAAGATCACCCGAACGCCAAGCTCGGGATGTTGGACGTGGTAGTAGTTCGCCAGGTGCTCCATCGCACCGCGCCCGACGCCATTGGCGTCGCCGATGATCGTGCGGGCGCCGTGCACCTCGACCGCGTCGATCGCCGCCCTCGCGGCGACAAGCGTCACATCGTCCGGCTTGTTCGGCGGAAGCCACTCGTTGGCGTACACCGCCGCGAAACCGCGGCGCACGAACAACGCATGCTTGTCGCTGGACATCCCGAAGTCCATTGACACCACAGCGTGCTTGCGGGCGTCCTCGGGATCAGGCGCACGCGCCGCGGCGGCGTCGAACCACTGCGTCATGATGACCTGCTCGAAGTTGCTGCGCGGCGTCAGGCCGCGAACACGGACGCGGAACCGGTCCGATTCTTCGTCGCCGGCGCACTCACCCAGGATCGTCTCCCAGTACCGCGGTTCGACGAGGCCGCGAGCGCGCAGGTTGTGCATCCGTCCTCGGAGATCGCGGTACGGAAGGGGATACACGATGTCCCGATTGCTCATCCGGCAATCCAGTGGGTGCACCGCGTAGCGCTTGCGATCCTTCGTGTTCTCGGCGAAGCGGCCATCGGCGCGCGTGGCGTTGCCGATCTGGAGCAGGCGAGCGCCTGGCTCGGACAGCGCACCTTCCAGGACCTCGTAGATCTCGTTCGCGACACCGGAGGCCTCTTCCACCGCGACGAAGATGCCGCCCGAGGGCGCCGCGTCACGCGTCTCGTTGAACAGCTTGGCGATGTCACCGAAGGCGTCGTCGTCGTCGAGTGCGTGCGCGCCTTGCAGGCCTTCCGGCTTGTCGGCGCGCGCTGTCCTGGCGACCACACTCCAGTCGGCGTAGTCGGGGTTTCGGTGGTTGATGCTCGATCCGAGGATTTCCCACTCGGCCGCGATGGCCGGGTGCGCCTTCTGGAGCCGGCGGAACATCTTGCGCAGCTCACCCCACAGGCGACCGGACAGCTGCTCGGCCGTCGGCGCCGTGACCAGGATCATGCAAAACCGATGCGTGATGAGGAACAGCCAGATCGCCACTGCGAGAATGCGCGTCTTGCCCAGCCCGTGGCCGGACGGCGCCACGACCTGGCGCTTCGCATTGTTCGGGTCCAGCCCGTACAGCTCATAGACCGGCGCCGGCGAGTCGAAGAGGTCGAGCAGGATGTGCGCCTGGTACGGGAGCGGAACGACGCGCAGCGCTTCCACGCAGGCGCAGACCGGATCCACGCGCCAGCGCAACAACAGCTGCGCCAGCTTCGCGCTCTCCAGCTTTGGCGTCACCGACCATTCCCAGGCGATTCGCTCCGCCTCGGTCATCGCCCGGGCCGTGTGCTTCAGTGCATCCACCTCCGGCCCCGAGACCGGAATGGCAATAGCGGGCGGCGCCGTCAGCGCTTCCGCTCCTTCCTGCGGCCTGCCCTCAAAACTGGCCGCGACTCCGGGTTTGCCATCCTGATCGGCGCGGACATGGCGTGTTTCGCGCGAGTTTGTGATTGGCAGGGGTTCCGGGGCCGCGGCCAAGTCCTGCCCACAAGGGAGAGGATGGGCGGGATCGTTGACAGGCTCGGCGCGCGCGGGGGGCGCCGCTGGGTCCGAACCTAGGTTGAGCAGTGCGAGGGCGAGCGGCGAAGGCGGCTGCTGGGGGCTGCTGCTCATGCGCGCCTCGCGATCGTCTGGCGCAACAGCTGCTGGACCTTCAGCGGCGCAACGGCGTTCGCGCGCGCGGCCAGTGTCACCAGCGAAAGCCGAAAGCCCGGCAACTGGGCGATGCGGCGCAGGACTTCGCCCGGAAGCGGTTCAGCGGCTGGCCGGGCGAAGGCTTCCATCAGGCCGCCTCACCGGAAGAATCAAGATTTTTTCCGTCGAGGCTATTAACACCGCGGGGGCCGGCGGGGGGGGTATGGGGGGTGGCCGCCCGGGTGGCCCGCGCGCCGTAGGCTCCGCGAGCGCCAGCCAGCTCGAATCCATCGGGCTGGATCAGCATCGGTTGGGGGTCGAAGAACGCACGAGGGCCGCCCTTGCCGATCACCTGTCCATCGGAGTCCAGGGTGACCGTCTGAGACTCAGGAGGCGCACCATCTGATTTGCCGTCGCCTGATCCGCCATCACAAGCCGTTGATTGTTCTGAACTTTCGCTATCGTCGCCGCCATCCAGGGACGTTTCCGGGCCTTCCGCGCCCTCGCCGACCATGCCCGGCAACCGCTCCAGTGCCTCCATCAGCGCCGACTTCCGGCCGCCACCGCCAGGGGGGTCATCGGAGGCCGGCGTCGCGATCGCATAGAGCTTGAGCACTTCGTCGCCGCGGCCTGCGAGCACCATGTCGCAGGCGATGCGAGCTGCGGCCTGGGTCGCCACCTCTTCCGGCGATCCCGTCAGCCCCTTGAGTCGCCCGGCTTGCTCCAGGCCCGACTGCAGAGCATCCACCAACAGCCGCCGCGCCTGGCTGACACCGCGTTTCGGTGCGCCAGCTCCGGATCGCGCGCCGCCCCAGCTCACGCCGAAGCCCTCGTCCGCGCCATCTTGAAATCTTCCGGAGTCACCAACCCGCCCCCTGCGAACCACAATCGACGGCCCTGTTTTAGCAAAGTGTTGATTTAAGTACAACTCTAAATAGAGATAACGGCCTCCCAGCCTCACTCCCTCTGCCGTTCCTTGGTCCCGGCCTGTCCCGTTCCTGTCCCGCTCTCGTCCCGTTCCTCATGGAAAACGATATCCCGTTACCCTTCAGGCAAATGCGACCGGCCGAGGCGCCCTACATTGACCGTGGTCCCGGTGTCCCGGCGTCAACCGGTCGAATGTCAGTTTCACCGGACTCAGGATCACTCTACAGGCCTCTACTTTTCCGGCGGGACAACCGGGACAATCGGTACGCACCTGTTTTAAATGGATTATTTTTTGTCCCGATCGGACCGCGGTCCCGATTGCCTCTTGCTGGTCCGGCCCGGCGATGCCCCGAGCATGAAAAAGCCCGAGTGCCTTTCGACACCCGGGCTACTGTTGCAACTGATGCAACTATCAGAGCAGCGACGATCCCTTCCGACGATACAAATCCGCCTGGCGCTCCGCGATGCGCTCGGCCTCGGTCACGTCCTCCCCTAGCAGGGTCGCACTGATCCAGTAAGCCGCAGGACGGACGCCGCCCAGCGATGGGATGCCGGGGCACTTGCAGGTACGCCGGTCGCCCTCGGATTTCATCAGGTTGCGCTCGCGCAGGGTCGCCACCACCAGTCGCGTGTCGTAGTCACCGCAAAGAGTGGCCAGCGCCTGAGGCATGACGAGAAACCACCGATTCTCTTCATGGTCCTTGTAGCGATATCCGAGCACGACGCGCTGAGGCGCGTTCTCGATGTCGTACATCGGGAAGCTGCCGATGTTCTCGATCATGTTCTCGCGCAGCTGCGCGACGCCGCGGTCCGCCTCGCTGCGCTCATTGCCGATCGAATCCAGCCAGCGCTTCGCCACCGCCAGCGTCGCCTCCATCACCTCAGCCACCGACCAGTCAATGACCTTTGCGCACTCCGGCCCAGCCTTGCCACCAGCAAGGGCCACCAACGCGAAGCGACGCAACACGCGGCGCCCCTCGGGAGGTAGTTTCCCGCCGGATCCCGTGAGCTGCTTCGCCAGCCACTCCTCGATCATCTTCAGCTCGTCCTTCAGCTGGCCGACGACGATGCTGGTGCCATGAGCTGCGTACTCCGCGAGCAGCCAGCGCACCAGCGCTGGCCCCGCCGAGCCGTAGAACTTCGCGCAGCTGGACTTCAGATCCTCCACGAAAACCTTCGTGTCAGTCGTGCCCCAGATCTTCTCCACAATCCCGCGCTCGCCGTTTTCCTTGTCCACCGGGATATCCACGATGCGCAAGAGCTGTCCGCCCTTCAGCGCCTGCTGCGCCTTCAGCGCCGTCTGGTGCAATGACACCTCGCCATTGCTGAAAATCAGCGTGCGCCAGCTGCGCGGCTTGCGCAGCCCGCCGTTGATCGTTGAGCGCTCCTTGCCCTTGCCGCCAGCCAGTTTATAGATCGCCTGGCCCACGTCCTGGATGTCCGTCTGCCCGATCTCATCCAGCGCCAGCAGCTGGTGGGAATGCAGCTCGGCGATCCCCTCCATTGCATTCACCGTCGCGTCCCATTTCCGGATCGCCGTGGACTCCGAATCGTTCGCAGGGTCGGCCGCGTTGCCCCAGACCGACATCGCCACCTGCGCGCACGTCGTCTTGCCGCCTGTCGTTGTCCCGTAGTAGTGGAAGCCGCCGCCCTGCTCCTCGCAGGGCCGCATCAACGGGCCTGCGAGGCCGATCATCAACGCGAACATCAACAGCGGATTCCCCCGCGCGCGCTTTGCCACCTGTTCCTGCCACTGCAGCAAAGTGCCCTCGGCGCGCATGGATTCGGCGTAGGACAGCGGCAGGTCGCTCTGATAGACGATCTCGTTTTCGGCCGAGCCGATCACCTGGTCAGGCAACACAAACACCAGCTTTCCTGTGCTCTGCGCCGTGATCCAGCCCAGGCGGGAGGTCGATTGCACTCGCCGCGCGCATCCCCGCTGTTGCACTACCAGGTAGCGGCTCACCCACTTTTCCTTGCCTGGCAGCACCAGAGCGCCCTGGCTGGCCAGCAACTTCGCGAGCACATTGCCATGCTCGTACATCGTTTCAGACTGGACCGCCTGGCTGCGCAGCTTCCAGGTGCGATCGAAGAAGCGGATATTCACACCCTGCTCGTTGCTGCTGGTGCCAAACGTCAGCGCATCGATCCAGATCGGAGACAGCGAGATCGTCTCCACCTTGTCCTCGCCGCGGGGCATGTGCACCCCGTCCGCATCGATGACAAACGATCCGTAGATCTTCGGCCAGGGCAAGCCCGTATCCGGATGGTTCTCTACCTTTTCCTTTGCCCAGGGCCACTCCTCGCCAGGATCTGCTCCGCCCCTGTCCGGCGCCGGCCGGAGTTGGTGCCCGTCCATCCTCACCGAACCATCACTTCGCGACGGCGCGGCCTGCTGAACATTGGCCCATACCGAGAGCCCCGCGGGCGAGCGCGTCGCCTTGTTGTTCGGAAGGCGACAGCCGCCACGCGGGCAACCGCCGAACCCCTTGTCCTGGATCGTTGAGCAGCGCCACGGCCCCATCATGTTCGCGCGCACCTCGGCGATCTTCGCCTCGGTGTCGGTCGGCGAGTACTTCGCGTGCGCCTCGCTGGCCTTGTGTATCCAGTCGTCGGCACTGAACCGCGCAGCCACCGAGATCATCGCCACCCACTGGTCATACGTCAGTACCGCCGCCGTCGCCGGCGTCGAGGCGTGACGCATGAACGCGCAGCGCTCCACCACCGCCTCCAGATCCTCCGGCGGATCCAGCGGGCGATCGGGATCTCGCGCCTCGCGCGCCTGCTCCACCGTATCGTCGGGCTTGACCCCGTTCTCGCGCAGGAACTCCGAAACGCGGGCAGCCGGGTTGCGACCCTTTTCCAGGATCCAGCGCGTCCGCTCGATCGCATCAGGGATCACCTCCGCGTTGTCGTCGATCCACGCCGCGGAACCATTCGCGTAATTCACCCCGCCGCACATCGGCAACGCAATCAGGTTACCCAGGCCGCGCTTCGACAGCCGCGCCTGTGCCGGGAAAAACCGGTCGAACGTCGAGAAATCCTCCTCATCGCGCAACAGCTGCGACTCCTCGAACAGCCAGCGCCCCAGCGCCCTCGCCTCGCCCGCGTTCACCGGCGCATCGAAGAACAGCCAGACGTGATAGCCGCGCATCGAGCGCGAACGCTCCACGATCGGCATGAAATCCTGGAACTCGCAGACCTCCACGAAGCGGCGGACTTCCGCCCAAACCTGATCGGGCTGCAGTGTCCCCTCGTGATCGTCGAAGTCGGCCGCGATGAACCTCGTCATTCCGTCCGGCGTCAGCGGATATACGCCCAGGCGCTCCTTTCCGCGGAGGTGCGTCACCAGCGCCGCAACATCCAGCTTGCGCATCACAAAGCTATCGAAGCCGCGGCGATCCTTCGCCTTGTACTCCAGGACCAGCTCATCCGGCGCCGCCTCGTAATCCGGCGCCACCTTCTTGCCCTTCCAGGGCGACCAGCCCTTCACCAGCTCGCCGGTATCCTTGGCCTTGAACTCGTAGTAGCGGGCCGCCACATCACGGCGACCGCAGACCAGCTCCAGGAGCATCTGTGCCAGCTTCTGGAATTCCCCCTGCGTCGAAGGCCAGTTCACGCCGCCCCCTCGGTCGGCGCGTAGCAGCCTTCATAGGTGAGCGGCGGATCTTCTGCCTTGAACTCCTCGATCAGCGCCGACGCGGCCCTAATCCCTGGCTTAGACTTGCCGGCCTTCCAGCACCAGACCGCATACCGACTCAATCCGGTCGCCGCGCGTGCCCTGGCCACGTTCTTGCTGGTGGAAAGAATCCTTTGCAGCTGCGTCAGCGGAGCGTCCAATGTGGTGTCCTTGCGTTTTGAGTGTTGCATTAGTTGAAACCCTTTATGCACCAGAGGGTGCCCTGAGTGTTGGGTCAGCAGCCATAGATTGCGGAATGTTGGTTGGCGAACCTGTTGGGATGAAACGACCCAGTGTTTATCCCTACAAAATCACCGAGCCGCCGGGCGCTAACGTCTATCGCCTGCGCAACGACAAGCAGTGGAGCCAGCGCGAACTGGCCGACCGCTGCCAGTGCGACTGGACCTCCATCTCGCGCCTGGAGAACAACCAGAGCTGGTCGCGTGACTTGCTGGAGCGCATCGCAAAAACGTTTGGAATCAACGTCAGCGACCTGTTTACCCCACCGGAGCTGGCGCAGATTTACACGCTGTCCGAGCCACGCCGGAATGCGATCCTGTCCATGCTGGCAGACGCCGTAGCCGCGCAAAAAGCCGAAGACCAGGCCGCCAAGCGCTAGGCCCGGCCGCTCCTCTTCACTCACCCCGAAGCCGCTGAAAATCCCCTGAAAGAACCGGGATTTAGCGGCAAGCGACCTTAGTGTTGTAATCATTGCAACGCTCACCCCGGCTTGACGTCCCTGAAATCCTTTCATAGTGTTGAATCAGTTTCAACACAAAGGACAGGGAGAGTTGAGGTGAATACAAGCATCCGCACGCTCAAGCTGGGGAGCACCGAGACGCTCAGCTGGGATCAACTGATCTCCGCCGAAGTCGATCGCATCGACGAAACGCCGATGCTGCGCCTGAAGGTCAGTGGCAAGCAGACAACTGAAAGCGCGGCCGCCGCGCTCGGCGAAGTCATCCACCTTGCCGGCTGGACCTTCCATACCCTCAACGTGCTCCGCGATGCGCAGGGCCGTATCGAAGCGGTCACCGTCCAGGCGACCCGGCCATGACCGGCCAGATCACGGACGGCGCCCAGGCCGCCCTTACCTTCCTGGAATCCATCGCCGGGGTCGATCACGACCTGACCTGGTGGGTGGAATTCCTCGCCGCGATCTCGGGCAGCGTCGCCATCGGCGCCGGCCCCGGCTACCTCCCGCGCGTGTTGCGCGAGCTGGCCGCCGACATCGAAGCCATCGAGACGGAAGGCGCACCCCACCAAGCGCTGACGCGAGGCCGGCTCCAGTGACCCGCCCCACCTACATCGGCGGCCTCGTCGTGGACACCGACAGCCAATTCATCGCAGCGCACGTCGCGACCAAGGCCCACACGCCTTACGGCGCGCGAGGCGTCGTTGCCGTCGGCGGCCAGCTGGTCCGCTGGGCCACCGTCCACGAGTTCAACAAGCAAGGCGGGTTCACGCCGCCATCCATTTCGCCTGAAAAACGGAGTTCCACCCATGTCTAAAGCCAAGCCCGCTCCAGCCCCGGAGACGATGTCGCGCATCCCGCTGCACCTGATCGCGCCCGATCCCAAGCAGGACCGCAAGCACTTCGACGAGGAGGAGATGGCCAACCTCGCCGACTCCATCCGCGAGCAGGGCGTCATCCAGCCCATCCTGGTTCGCCCCTCGTCGCCGGGCCGCTTCGAGATCATCGCC